>Ga0075030_100000295_pt1 | contig 42105 bp, 43 predicted proteins | sample LitLauG_LLR_2012_FD_71393 | JGI IMG/M metagenome (GOLD analysis project Ga0075030, IMG submission 71393) | Freshwater sediment microbial communities from Pennsylvania, USA - Little Laurel Run_MetaG_LLR_2012 | ecosystem: Environmental > Aquatic > Freshwater > Creek > Sediment | place: USA... | reverse complement strand
GCGTGCGGCTTCGGGATCGACGTAGAGATTAAACTCCGCCGCGGGCGTGATGTTGCCGCCGGAGAGCGATCCGCCCATGATGACGATTTGAGGGATCATGCTGGCGATTTCTGGATCGGCACGCAGCGCAGTCGCGACGTTGGTGAGTGGGCCGACGGCGACGATGGTGATCTGGCCGGGATTGGCACGGACCAAACGTGAAATGATCTGCGCGGCGTTTTCGGCAACAGGCTTCAGGGTGGGAGCGGGAAAGTCGACGCCACCGAGGCCGTTGTTGCCGTGAACATATTTTGCCGTGATCAGCCGGCGCACGAGTGGCACGCTGGCGCCGGCGGCCACCGGAACGTCGGTGCGTCCGGCGATTTCGGCGAGGCGGAGCGCGTTGGGCAGCGTGAATTCGAGCGGAACGTTGCCGGACACTGGAGTGATGGCTTCGACTTTGAGTTCCGGCGAGCGCAGCGCGAGAAAGATCGCCATGGCATCGTCGACGCCGGGGTCGGTGTCGAGGATGATGCGACGGGGAGCGTCTTTCGTGGCTGGGGGAAGGTTGGCAAGAGTTGTCGCAGCCCAGGCGGACGTGTTTCCCGCGACGCGGCCGGCGATGGCGGCGCCGGCGGAAACGGCGAGAAACTCGCGGCGAGTCTGGGCAGTGGATTTTGGCGTTGCGGATTTGATCATGGCTTCCCCTGTTCGGTTCTGTGCGTCTGATCTGGATGGCGGATTTGATCCCGATCAGGGTGCATGAGGGATGCACAATTTTGCAAGGACGAACGCTACGCCGGTAACTTGAAACCTTGCCACGGCATAGGCATCCTGTTAGCAGGACACTAAGGAGCAAAATGCGCTGGTTGAAGAATGCGGTTGCGGTGGGCTGCCTTTCGATGGCGGCGTGGGCGGGCGTGGTGGAAGACACGCGCGCGGCACTGGATGCGTACAACTTTCAGGCGGCCGAGGTGGGGCTGCAGGCCTATCGCGCGCAGCATGGCATCACGCCGGAATATCTGGAGGCCTATTCGTGGATGGGACGGACGGCGCTGAAGGGGCGCTCCTACGATAAGGCGGTGGTCTATGCGAAGCAGACCGAGACCGATGCTGTGGCGATGCTGAAAACGCGCAAGCTGGATGCAGAGCCGCATTTGCCGGTCGCGCTGGGCGCAGCCTTCGAAGTGGAAGCCCAAGCCGAGGCTTCATTGGGACGGAAAGAACAGGCCGTGCAGCTGTTGCACGCCGCCATCAAGACCTATGGGACGACTTCAATCCGCGAACGGCTGCAAAAAAATCTGAATGAGCTGACCCTGACTGGGTCAGCCGCGCCGGAACTCGACGTGGCGCAGGCGCTAGGGACGAAGAGCCCGACGCTGGCCGCGCTCAAAGGCAAACCGGTGCTGTTATTTTTCTGGGCGCACTGGTGCAGCGACTGCAAAGCTGAGGCGGGCATTATCGCCCAACTGGAAAGCGACTATGCGGCGAAAGGCCTGACGGTATTAGGGCCGACCCGTTATTACGGGTATACGGCCCAGATCGAGCACGCGACGCCGGCGCAGGAATTGCCCTATATCGAAGCCGTGCATGAGCGCTACTATGCGGGACCGTACGCGGGATTGAAGAACATGCCGGTGCCGGTGAGCACGGCCAACTTCGACCGCTACGGCGCTTCGACCACTCCGACGCTGGTGCTGGTGGACCGCGCCGGCAAAGTGGCGATGTACCATCCCGGCGCGATGCAGTATGCGGACTTACAGAAAGAGATTGAGAAGGTGGCGCAGTAGACTCGCGGCTCAAGCCGCTGCTCTTCCTCTGGACGCTTAACGCGGCGCTGAAGCGCCGCTCTTCCACGACTCACCGGACTTCTGTGAGCTTACCAGTCTTCACGTCGTAGACAAATCCGCGCACCGGAATAGTCTTCGGAATCCACGGATGGGTTTTCACGCGGCGGACCTGCTGGCGAACGTTATCTTCAAGATCGTCGAACGCGTGAAAATGCGCGGGGGCGCCGTCGGCTGTACCCATTTTTTTGGTCAGTTGCGCCTTCAGTTCTTCTTCCTTCACGCGCAGCAATCCGCAATCAGTGTGGTTGATGATGATAAATTCCTGGGTCTCGAGCAGATGGTGCGAGACGAGGAGTGAGCGGATGGCGTCGTCGGTGGCGATGCCGCCGGCGTTGCGGATCATGTGCGCGTCGCCGGGACGCAGGCCGAGGCAGCGCTCGAACAGAATGCGCGAGTCCATGCAGGCGAGCACGGCGACGTGACGGCGTGGCTTGACGGCCAGCGCTCCGAGGTCAAACTTCTTCACGAATTCCTGGTTGGCTTGCAGCAGTTCGTCGGCGACGGACACGTGCGGTTCTCCTGTTTGGTAGAGCTGCAGTCAGTGTAACCGCTACAATCTGGCACGTGGAACTGGACGACACAATTGTGGCAATTGCCACGCCGCCAGGGCGGGGCGGCATCGGCGTGGTGCGGCTTTCGGGGCCGCGGGCGCGGGAGATTGCGCTGCCCATGCTGCGTTTGAAGCATGCGCTGGAGCCGGGGCGGGCGGGGTTTGGGGAGCTAACTGAACCAGCCGCCGAGCTTCGCTCGGCAGGACCCGGACAGCCGGGGATGGCTGTCCCCGCACAAGTTATCGATGAGGTCGTGGTCACTTATTTCGCTAGGCCACATTCCTATACGACCGATGACGTGGTTGAAATTTCGGCGCATGGGTCGCCGGTAGTGCTACGGCGGGTGGTTGAAATCTGCATTGCTGCTGGAGCGCGCCTGGCGGAGCCGGGGGAGTTCACGGCGCGCGCATTTTTAAACGGCCGACTCGATCTGACGCAGGCGGAAGCAGTGCGCGATCTGATCGATTCGCAGACCATGTATCAGGCGAAAGTGGCAGCGCAACAATTGGGCGGAGCGCTTTCGCGGCGGTTGAGCGATCCGAAGCAGAAATTAGTCGAGTTGATTGCGATGCTCGAAGCCGGCATTGATTTTGCCGAAGACGATGTGGACGTGATGCCGGATGAGCGCATCCGGCGCGGCATTGCGGCGGTGCGTGCACCGCTGGATCAACTGGCTGCGAGCTTTGCCTACGGAAAGATTGTGCATGAAGGGCTGACGCTGGCGATTGTGGGGCGGCCGAATGTGGGGAAATCGAGTTTGTTCAACCGGCTGGTGGAGCGCGACCGCGCCATTGTGACCGCGACGCCCGGTACAACGCGCGATCTGGTGAGCGAAACCGTGGCCATTGGCGGCATTCCGGTAAAGCTGGTGGACACGGCCGGCATTCGCGCGACCACCGAATTAGTGGAGAGCATCGGCATTCAGAAATCGCGCGAGGCCATGGCCGACGCCGACCTGGTTCTGGTGGTGGTGGACGCAACCGAGGGTTGGCGGCAGGAAGATGAAGAACTGGCAGAGCTGGTTCATGGCCGCAGCGCAGTTTTAGTGGAGAACAAGTGCGACTTGGGGAGAAGTCGTCCGTCGTCCGTCGTCCGTCATCAGGGTGTGATTCGGACCTCGGCTTTGACCGGCGAGGGGCTCGACACCTTGCGGGCCGAGATTTTGCGGCATGCCGGGGACGACGGCGCGGACCGGGAGCCTGGGTTTGTGACCAACGCGCGGCAGCAGGGGTTAGTACGAGATGCGCTGGCGGCGTTGGACGCTGCGTCCGCCGCGGTGACCAATAAAGTGCCGCACGAGATGCTGCTGCTCGACCTTTACGGCGCGCTGCGCGCGCTGGACGGCATAACCGGCGCGACCACGCCGGACGATATTTTGAATTTGATCTTCAGCACGTTCTGCATCGGGAAGTAGCGATCGCTGAGGGCGATGGACAGTCCTGTAGTCAGCATCGTGGCGACCCACCGACGTACGGTCCCTCACGATGGCTTTGCCATCGTTCAGGATGACAAGGTGGAAGATTATTTCGATAATCCCGCGAGCGTCTCGCGGAAAAGGGCTTCGAAGGTAGCGCCGGATTTCTTGCTCACGGCGGCCAGCGCTTTCTCAGCAACAGCGCGCTGGTAACCGAGGTTGGTCAGCGCCGAGAGCACGTCTTCTTCTAGCGGACTATGGGTTGGGACCGCAACCGGCGCCGTGCCAACGTCGGGCAGCTTGTCGCGCAGTTCGAGCACCATGCGCTCGGCGGTTTTTTTGCCGATGCCGGGGATACGCGTCAGGCGGGCAATGTCGTTGCCGCGGATGGCGCGCGCCATGTCGTCGGCGGCCATGCCGCTGAGAATGGTAATGGCCAGCTTGGGGCCAATGCCGCTGACGGTGATCAGTTTTTCGAACAACTGCTTTTCGGCGGGTCGAAGAAATCCGTAGAGCGCCATCAGGTCTTCGCGAACATGGGTGTGAATGTGCAGCGCGACGTCGGCACCGGCTTCGGGCAGGTCGGAAAATGTCGGGATGCTGATAGTGACTTCGTAGCCGACGCCGCCGGTCTCGACGATTATGTGGTTCGGATGCTTCGCCAGCAGTTTGCCGCGCAGGTGGGCGATCATGTTGCATCATTGTAGAACGACGCGTGGTGACGAGTGTTCGTTTGGCCGCCAACAGCAGGTTCCTCACCGCTAAAGCGATTCCGAATGACAATTGTTTGTGGGCGGGTCGGAATGAAGGCTGTCATGAAAATAAAACGGCAGGGCCGACCCCCTGCCGTTTCGATTTCCTGCGCCGCTGGCGGACGGCTATTTTTTGTTGACGGCCTTGCGAAGTTCGTTGCCCGGCGTGAACTTGGCAACTTTGCGGGCGGCAATCTTGATGGTCGCACCGGTCTGCGGGTTGCGTCCGTTGCGGGCCTTTCTCTGCGACACCGAGAAAGTTCCGAAACCGATCAACGCCACACGCTCGCCCTTCTTCAGGGCACTGGTAATGCTGTTCACGGCAGTATCAATCGCCGAGGTGGCCTGCACTTTACTGATGTCGCAGGCACCGGCAATCTTGTCAACCAGATCAGCCTTGTTCATAGTCTCTCCTGTGAGGTCTCTTTGCTGCCCAGCGGGAACCGGGGGGAAATCTGTAGCGCAAGCTGGGTCGGGAAACCTGACGGCTGTAATTTTCCTCTCTTCCCCAGCTTTGTCAACTGTGAAAATCCGCACGGAGAGCCACGTCTGACACTGGGGTATCGAAGACGGGCCGAGCAGGGCCGGATGCGTCGGTTGTGGCAGCTTGGTTTCGTCCGGTCGCGGGTAACGGGCGCGATATCCTCGCTCGTCCACAAGAGGGGCGCATCGTACACAGGATGTACACAGGCGCGGCCCCGCAGCCCCTTGCGGAAACCGTCGTCGCCGGTGCAGAGTCAAAAGAGGAATCCCAAAACAGGAAATGGCGACTCGACCGATCAAGGTGTCTTCCGAGGTTTGTCCCGTGTGCGACGGCACGGGATGGAAGACTGTCTATGCAGCGACAGATGGCGAAGCAGGCACGCCCGGTTCGGCGTTTTTTAGTAAAGACCGGCGGGTGACCCGCTGCGACTGCCAGATGCAGGCGCGGTCCGAGATCATACTGGCAGCGGCCCGCATCCCGCGGCGCTACGAGCATTGCGAGCTCTCGGAGTTCGATCCGCATTACGAGGGAGCGCATCCCGCGCTGGAACGGGCGCTGCTGCAGGCGCGTGGCTTCGCGGCCAACTACTCACCGGCGGAAAATTCCGGATTGCTGCTGATTGGGCCGATCGGCGTGGGAAAGACGCACCTGGCCGTCGGCATTCTGAAAGAACTGCTGCGCCGGGGTTCGGCGGGACTGTTCTATGACTACCGCGAGCTGCTCAAGCAGATACAGAACTCCTACAACGACACGGTGAAGACCACCGAACTGGACGTGCTGCGCCCGGTATTCGAGACCGAACTGCTGGTTCTGGATGAGTTGGGCGCGGTCAAGCCGACCGAGTGGGTTTGGGACACGGTCAGCCTAATCCTGAACACGCGCTACAACGACAATCGCACGACCATCATTACCACGAATTTTCCGGACGAGCCGGGGCCCGATCCCTATGCCGGGTCAGGAACCGAGTTTGGCCGCGCTCAGCGGGCCATGCGGCGGGAAACCCTGGGCGACCGCATCGGCGAGCGCATGCGCTCGCGGTTGCACGAGATGTGCCGCACCATCCAACTCGATGGGGCCGACTTCCGGCAGAAGTTCCGCAGCGCGAACATGCGGTGAGTGCTTGTCTTCCCCACTGAGACCGTGCGGCACAGACCAACAGCAGGTTCCTCCACTTCGCTACGCTCCGGTCGGAATGACAGTTTTTACCTGGAGACCAACAGTTGCGGTCCCCGTGACTCCGTGGTGAGAAACTTCCATACAATGTCCACGTGCTGAGTGAGAGTTTGGAATTCGTTCCGGAGCGCGACGCCGATGTGTTGGCGGCGGTTCCCGCCGCGCCCGCGGTCTTCCAGTTGCGCGGTGGAGACGCGGCAAGCGAGCCTTACGTCAGCAAGACCGCGAACCTGCGCCGGCGATTGCAGCGATTGCTGGGCCCGGTGGAAGAGCGCACCAGGCGGCTCAGCCTGCGCGGACGCGTGCGCTGGATCGAGTTCGCCCGGACTGGCTCGGACTTCGAAAGCGGATTTGTCCTCTACCGCGCCCTGCGCGAAATCTTCCCCAAAACTTACGGCAAGCGCCTGCGGTTTCGCTTCGCGCCGCTGGTCAAGCTGCATCTGGAGAACGAATTCCCCCGCGCCTCTGTCACCACGCGACTGGGCAAACTGGACGGGCCTGCCCGCTATTACGGGCCGTTTCTATCGCGTTCCGCGGCGGAGAAGTTCATGAACGACTCGCTCGACTTCTTCAAGATGCGGCGCTGCGTGGACGATCTGCATCCTGACCCGGCGTTTCCCGGCTGCATGTATTCCGACATGAAGATGTGCCTGGCGCCGTGTTTCAAGGGCTGCACCGATGCGGAATATTCAGGCGAGGTGGCCCGGGTACAGGCTTATTTAGATTCCGGCGGCAGTTCGCTAGTGCGCGAGATTTCCGCGCAGCGCGACGTGGCGGCAGAAAGGCTGGCGTTTGAAGAAGCTGCCGCGCTCCATGCGCGCCTGGAAAAATTGCATGCTGCAACAGTGCAGCTTCCGGACGTGGTGAGGCGGATCGATCAGTGGCAGGCTGTGATGGTGCAGCCCAGCGCGATTCCAAAATCGGTCGCACTGTTCGTTGTGCGGGCCGGGATGATCAGCGGGCCGGTGGCGTTTTCGCCGGAGCCGCCGGAACATACCAGGTCGCAATCGCTCGAGGCGCGGCTGCGCGAAGCGCTGGATTCTTTTGCGCCCGCGGGCAAGGCCGCCACGGTCGAAACCATGGAGCACCTCGCCCTGCTGAAGCGCTGGCTCTACCGCAGCCATCGCACGGGGGAGATTTTTCTTGCCGATGGACGGGGCGACTTGCCGATGCGGCGCATCGTGCGCGGTATTGGGCGCGTGCTGCGCGGGGAGCAGGCGGAACAAGAGTCTCGTCTCAATTTGTCATCCTGAGCGAAGTGGGTGCTTCGCAAAGCGAAGCGGCCCGCGGAGTCGAAGGATCCCTACCACTCAAACTCAGCGCGCAGGGAATAGGGATCCTTCGGCTACGTGGTTGTCCGCCTTGCGGACAGCCACTTCGCTCAGGATGACAAACTGGAGCTTCGAAAACTTCCTCAGGTAATACCTTCCTCTACAATGTCGGCATGACGGAAGCGAAACCATTTCGCCTCACCGAGTCGGTGAAGGCCGCGGGTTGAGCATCCAAGCTTAGTCCGGCGGCGCTGGACCAGGTGCTTGGGAAATTAGCCCGGCAACACGACCCGAATGTACTGGTCGGCTTCGATTACGCCGACGACGCCGGAGTGTATCTGCTCAACGACGAGCAGGCGCTGGTGCAGACCGTGGATTTTTTCACGCCCGTGGTTGACGATCCCTACACGTTTGGCCAGATCGCGGCGACCAATTCGCTGAGCGACGTGTATGCCATGGGCGGCAAGCCGATGACCGCGCTGGCGCTGGTCTGTTTTCCCGAGAAGGCTGACTTGGCCATCCTGGAGAGGATTCTGGCCGGCGGCTTGTCGAAGATGATCGAAGCCGGATGCACCGTGATCGGAGGACACAGCATTCGCGACGACGAAACCAAGTTCGGCTACGCAGTCACGGGAATAGTCCATCCGAAAAAAGTGTTGGCCAATCAGGGAGCCCGGCCCGGGGACGCGCTCATCTTGACCAAGGCGCTGGGCACGGGTGTGATCTCAACGGCGATCAAGAAAGGCAAAGCCGAGCAGGCGTGGATCGACGCTGCCGTGAAGTCGATGACGACTCTCAACAAACTGGCAGCCGAAGTCATTGCCCCCTCAGGTGACCTTCGCCCACCCGGACGACCGGGGGCGGCCGTCCCCACGCAAGTTGTCCATGCCCTGACCGACATCACCGGCTTCGGCCTGATTGGCCATGCGCGCGAAATGGCGCTGGCCTCGCAGGTTTCGCTGCGAATTGATGCAAGTAAAGTCCCCCTGCTGCCGGGTGCGCTGGAGTGTGTGCGCGCCGGCTACATCCCCGGCGGCCTTACCAACAACCGCGAGTTTGCCGAGTGCATGGTTGAGTACAACGGGGGTGTGCCGGAAGACCTGCGCGCGCTATTATTTGACCCTCAAACCGCCGGTGGGCTGCTGATTGCAACGCCAGACCGAGTACCGCTGCTCGGGGCGCTGTCCGAAGCAGGCGTCGCCGCGGTTTCCATCGGGGAGGTCTTGCCCGAGACCTCGCCTCGCATCAGGATCTCTGCCTAGCTTCTCTCCGAAAGTGTAGTGGTCTAACGTGATGTGAAGTTTGCCGCCACCAGGCGATAGCATTTTCCGGAAGTCAACCACATAGCAAGCCACCCCTGCGGTTCAATTCAGTTACAAGGAGTTTCTATGGCAAGCCCAGGCATGGCACCTGCCCCGGTTCCCTCTTCTCCGCAAGCACCGGCGAACCAACCGAATCTCGCGAAACTTGCGGCCCAAGTCCAAGTCCGCGGGCGCGCGGCATGGTTTTACTGGATCGCGGCCCTCTCCGTCATCAACTCAGCGGTTGTTATGTTCGGCGGAAACTTTCATTTCGTGGTCGGGCTTGGCCTGACCAGCATTGTCGACAGCACGTCAAAGGACGTTGGCGCGGCGGGCGCAGTGCTCGCTCTGGTCATCAATGGATTTATCGCCGGCATGTTCGCCATGTTCGGCTACTTTGCCTGCAAGGCCCAGAAATGGGCATTTATCGCGGGCATGTCGCTGTACGCGATCGACGGCGCACTGTGTTTGATGGGAAGCGACATCCTGAGCGCCGGGTTCCACGCCTACGTGCTGTACCGGCTCTACACAGGATTCGCAGCCGCCGACCAGGCCGCCTAAGATTCTGCGGGGACAGCCCAGCCGGGGCTGTCCCGCTGGTCCCGACTCCTTGTAGAATCACGAGTATGGCTGGACGTGCGGCGAGAGCGTCCCGGGCACGGGCGAAGCGGAGCTGCTTCGTGCCCCTCCTGGTCGTGGCCTGTTCTTGCTCAGCTTCAGCGCTCTGGGCGCAGGACTCCGACTCCCAAGCCGCCGACGCGAACCAGTCCTGGACGGCCTCGACTGAGAGCCAGAGCGACGGCACCAGCCAGACGCGATCCGTCGAAAGCCACACCCAGAGCGGCAATCGCACGGTGGACAATAGGGCGATCGAGCATCGCGATGCCAACGGGCGTTTTGTGCCTTACCAGGACATCGAAACAACCACGGTAAAAGTAGATGCGACCACGGTACGAACCATCACGCGCACGTTCGGTCGCGATGCGGATGGCGCGAAATCGCTGGTGCAGGTCACCGAGGAGGAGAAACGCTCCCTGCCCGGAGGCGAGTCGAGGATGGTGCGCTCGACGTCGAATCCCGACGTGAACGGCCAACTGCAACTGGTGCAGCGCGAAACGGCGGAGACGAAGAAGCCCAGCAAGAACGTGGAGGAGACCAAAACGACGGTTCTGCGCCCGGGAGCGAATGGAGGTCTGGACGCTTCGATGAAGCTGGAAGAGCGCCGCCAGACCGGCGCCAACGGCAAAGTGGAATCGCAGAAAACTACACTTTTCCCTGATGCGGCCGGACACTGGCAGGTGGGCGAGGTGCGGCAGTCGACGACTACTCAGGAAGGCAGCAGCCGCAGCACAGAAGAGCGAGTTTCGCGTCCCGACGCCGAGGGAAAGCTCAGCGAGGTCTCGTGCACCGTCACGCAGGAAACCGGGGAAGCAGGTGAGAAGCACAGCTCGGTCGAAAAGTATTCCGCCGACGCTCCCGGAACGGCCCCCGATGGCCGCCTGCACCTGGTGGAGCGCGCAACCACCGCCCAGCGTGGCAACTCAGCCGGTACGCAGGCTACGCACACCGTGCAAAAAGCCGACGCCAACGGCAGCTTTGGAGTCGTCTCGGTAGACACGACCCAGTCCGACAAGAGCGCAGTTCAGGTGCAGATCGCGCCCTCAGAAACCCCGAAGTAGGGCGGCGTTTCGGATCAAGGAAGCGTGTCGGCTAGCTTATAATCCTGTCGCATGACTCGGGAGATATCGGATGCGGATCGCCTTTAACTTGAATGCGGAGGATTTGATTGAGGCGCAAAGGAATCACGGGGGGTGGCGGACAAAGGCCATCCCTGCAGTCGGTTTGCTACTCATTCTTGCCGGCGTGAGCGCCATCGCCTTAAACCCAAAGCAAAATGCGGGGGGTATCGTTCCAATCCTAATCGGCCTGTATTTAATATTTGGGTTGAGGCTGGGCATTCGTCGGTCCTTCAAACAAGACGCCCGCCTTCAGCAGCCATTTGAAGCAGTAATTTCTCGAGATGGCATCGACGTCTCCAGTCCGACGGGCTGTTCGAAATTCGCTTGGAGCGCATTCACCCGCTTCATAGAGACCAAGAACCTATTCTTGGTGTACCAGGCACCGGCAGTGTTCAACGCGTTTCCAAAGCGAGCATTCGCCCCAGGGGACGAGGAGTCTTTCCGGAGCTTACTTTCTGAGCGGCTCGGGATGGCATCAGCCGCTTACAGCAAAAGAATCAGCCCGTCGACATGGCTATTTTTGGCTGTTGTCGCGATGACGGCAGTGCTTCTAGTAATCGCAATCCATAATATTCGGTAGTGCTGCCGGAAAATCGTCGATGTGACTCCCGCAAAAGGCACTCCCCCCAAAAAACGAGGGCGGCCCAAAAGGCCGCCCAGAAACTGACCGCCGTCCACTCGCCTACGCGGTCGCGGGCCGTTCGCCGCCGGTAGCCCGTCCGGGCTGCAGGTCGGGCTTGATCACATGCTGTACGCCGGCATCCGGTTTCGGCGGAGGAGGCGGAAGTGGCGGCAGGTCTTTGCCGTCCACCAGCAGCGCGATTTCCGGGGCGTCGAGCACTTCACGCTCGATCAGCGCTTTAGCAATGCTCACCAGGGTATCGCGGTTCTTGTCCAGAATGTCGCGCGCAGTGTCGTAGCCTTTCTTCACCATGCGGCGGACTTCCTGGTCAATCTGGATGGCGGTGTCTTCACTGTAGTCGCGATGCTGCGCAATCTCGCGGCCCAGGAAGATCTGCTCTTCCTTCTTGCCGAAGGTCAGCGGGCCAAGTTCGCTCATGCCCCACTCGCAGACCATCTGCCGCGCCAGCTCGGTGGCACGCTCAATGTCGTTGCCCGCGCCCGTGCTCATCACGTTGAGGAACATTTCCTCGGCGAGACGGCCGCCCATCAGAATGGCGATGCGGCTCTCGAGATAGTCGCGGTAGTAGTTGTGGCGGTCATCGACAGGCAGCTGCATGGTCAAGCCCAGCGCCATGCCGCGCGGAATGATCGTGACTTTGTGCAGCGGGTCGGAGTGCGGCATCTTCGCCGCCACCAGCGCGTGACCGGCTTCGTGGTAGGCCGTGTTTTTCTTTTCCTCGTCGGTGAGCAGAAGCGACTTGCGCTCTGCGCCCATCAGCACTTTGTCCTTGGCCAACTCAAAGTCGAACATGAGCACGGCCTTGCGGTTCTGCCGCGCCGCCGCCAGCGCGGCTTCGTTGACCATGTTGGCCAGGTCGGCGCCGGAGAATCCCGGTGTGCCGCGGGCCAGCACCGAGAGATCGACATCGTCAGACATTGGAATCTTGCGGGTATGCACGCGAAGGATTTCTTCGCGTCCGCGAACGTCGGGGCGGTTGACCACGACGCGGCGATCGAAGCGGCCCGGCCGCAGCAGCGCGGGGTCAAGCACGTCAGGCCGGTTGGTCGCGGCCATCAGGATCACGCCTTCGTTCGACTCGAAGCCGTCCATCTCAACCAGCAACTGGTTCAAAGTTTGCTCGCGCTCGTCATGACCGCCGCCGAGGCCTGCGCCGCGATGACGTCCGACCGCGTCAATTTCGTCGATGAAGACGATGCAGGGAGCGTTCTTCTTGCCCTGCTCAAACAGGTCGCGAACGCGGCTTGCGCCCACGCCGACGAACATTTCGACAAAGTCGGAGCCAGAAATCGAGAAGAACGGCACGTTCGCTTCGCCTGCCACAGCGCGCGCCAGCAAAGTCTTGCCGGTGCCCGGAGGCCCGACCAGCAGCACGCCCTTCGGAATGCGCCCACCGAGCTTCTGGAACTTCTGCGCCTCGCGCAGGAACTCGATGATCTCGCGCAGTTCTTCCTTGGCTTCTTCTACACCGGCCACGTCTTTGAACGTGACTTTCTTCTGCTGCATGGAGAGCAGGCGCGCGCGGCTCTTGCCGAACGACAGCGCCTTGTTTCCGCCGGTCTGCATCTGGCGGATCATGAAAAACCAAAGCCCTGCGATCAGCGCGAATGGAATCAACTGCAGCAGCCACGACCAGCTTCCGCCGTTCACGTCGCGGAAGGTCGTGGTGACGCCCTTGTCGCGCAGGTCCTTGATCATGTCAGGATAGTTGGCCGGAACGGTGGTGTGGAAAGCCTTGTCGTTGCGGTACTTACCCTTGACCTGCATGCCGTCCACGGTTACTTCACGAACGTTGCCCTGGTCGACATCCGCCATGAACTGGCTGAAGTTCACTTCCGCGTCCCGCTGGCTGTCGCGCGTGGTCTTGATGACCTCCCACAGCAGAGCTGCGGAGACCAGAATAGCGAGCCAGAACAGGACATTTTTAGCTGTTGAATTCACCGATTCACTCCTCGTAGGGGCTGCCGCCGTGAAGCGCCTCAGCCCTACTTGTACTTAGATGCCGGACGAGGGCCCGTGGAACGAGCGGAAACCTGGAACTTTTATTCTACCTTTTCCCGCACGAAAAGGCGTGACTCATCGGTTCCTGCTTCTCATGACTTAAGTCACTGTCAGACCACGGCTTATGGTCAGGTAGGGCAGATTGCGCTCGGTCTGCTCGCTGGCGCCAAGGCCGTAACCGACCAGAAACGACTCGTCGACCAGGAATCCGAAGTAGTCTGGCTGCATCGGGACCCGGCGCGCCGATTGGCGATCGAGCAAGGTAGCGACCCTCACCGAGGCGGCGCCGCGGGCCATCATGCTGGTGGCCAGAAAGTCGGTGGTGACGCCGGAATGCACCAGGCCCTCGACCAGCAGCACGTGCTGTCCGGCCATGTCGGGATGCTCGCTGAAAAAAATCTCGACCATGTCGCTGGCGGTGCCAGGCAGCGGAGTGTACTTGGGTTTGATGAAGCGGCAGACCACGGGCACTGCCAGATTGCGCACCAGATCAGCCATGAACACGAAGGAGTTTTCGAGGATGCCGACCGCCAGGATGGTTTTTCCGCGGTAGTCGTCGGAAATCTGCCGCGCCATTTCGGCGACCCGCTTCTGCACCTGTTCTGTGGTGATGACGGGCTTGGATGCGGCGGAACTTGAGGTGGCGGGCTTGGATGTGGCGTTCATGGACGAAGCTCTTACCGCTGAAGGCGCGCTGGCGAAATTGTACGCGAGAAGCGGCTAAATTTCCGTATCGGCGGAATCGGCAACCTGGATGAGTACGGCACAGCCGGAAGGCGAGGCGGCCCATGCCGCCGGCACTGGGAAGCCGCGCAGCCAGACAATCTCTTCCCCACGGGCGAGCACCGGCCAAAGCTTTCGCATCGGCTGCGGGATGTGGCGCTCTTGCAGGAGTTCCTTGATTTTCTTCGGCCCGCTGGTGTGGGCAGGCCAGAAGCGATCGCCGGGCCGCCAGTTGCGCAGAATCAGACTGCTTTCGCAGACTTCGCGCCGCAGCCGCGAGCCGGAGATTAATTTTGCCGGTTCGCCTGAGCTCTCAAGAAGCGTGGCTTCGACCGAGATTTGCAGATCGGGAATGTGGACTGCGCCGGGAATCGTCAAGGATAACTCGTAGTCGCGGGGCTCCGCCGGTTCGCCGGGGTTGGGCGGGGCGAAGACGACCGAATCGGACTCGCGAGCCAGCTTCCAGCCCAGAGGAAGCGAGAGATTTTTGTTGGACGGGCCGTCGGCGGCGGCAAACCGGAGAATCTCCTCGACGTGCTTGAACTCAAGGGGAATGCCCGCCTGTTCGGCGATGCTCTTGATCAGGCGGCGTTGCACGGCAAGCGGCTCCGACAGCAGCCAGGGGCGGCTGACGGTGGCTGTCAGCGCCGCTACTTCTTCGTTTTCGGGCTGCGGAGACCCTGCCGAGGAAATTTGCACCAGAGGGCTGGCAGAAGGAGCAGATTCTTTTTTGCGCGCCCATTCCGGTTCGTCCCACTGCACGACCGTGCCGAGCCAGCCTGCGGCTTCGTTGTCCCAATAGTCCTGCTCGGCGCGCGCCTGTTCGGCAAGGTCCGCCAGGTTTTCGGCGGCGTTGGGATTGAATTCGCTTTCCAGCAGCGGCATGACGCGTTGCCGCATGCGGTTGCGCGTGAAGTGGTGGCTGGCGTTGGAGGAATCTTCGCGCCAGTGTTGACGAAGGCCGGCGAGATAGGGCTCGAGTTCGCGGCGGCGAATGGCAAGCAGGGGCCGGATGATTTCGCCGGCATGGTCGGGTTCATTCTCGTCTTCGTTATCGATGACGAGCCGAGGATGGATGCCGCCCAGCCCGCGCAGTCCTGTGCCGCGCACCACACGCATCAGCACGGTTTCTGCCTGGTCGTCGAGCGTGTGGGCGGTTGCAACCTTGTTCAGAGCCGTTTCAGCAGGCCCGGCCAGGAGAGATGAAAAAAACTCATAGCGGGCCTGGCGGGCGGCGGCTTCGATGCTCAGATGCTCGTCCGCTGCCAGCTTCGCAACGTCGCCGCTGTGGCCGTGAAATTCGAGCTGGTGCGCATCGGCCAGGGCCCGAACGAAGGCTTCGTCGGCATCGGACTCAGCGCCGCGCAGCTGGTGGTTGAAGTGGACGACGGAAATTACGATGCCGAGTTCGTGGCGGAGTTCGAGCAGGAGCCGCAGAAGAGCGACGGAGTCAAGTCCGCCGGAAACCGCCACGCCCACGCGGTTGCCGGCCTGCAGGAACTCATGCTGGCGGATGTGGCTGAGCAGGCGCTGGACGAGGGCGGGCACGGGGACATGGTAGCGCAAAGAGCTTGTCGTCCTGAACGACGGGCGCGCAAATCGGGGCAGACGCGTACCCAGGGAGGTTTCGCGTCTGACCCTTGTGCTAACATGTCAGACATGACTTCCAACCGCATCACCGTCCGCATTCCAAGCGAGCTCACTGGACGCCTGCGTAGTTCTTCGCGGGCGCGGGGTGCCTCTGAGTCGGAAGTCGTGCGCGCCGCGCTGGAGAAATACCTCGACCATGCCTCCGGCGATCGCACCGCCTATGAACTGGCCCTGGAAGCTGGATTGATCGGCATCGCGAAAGACGCACCCAGGGACCTGAGCAGCAATCGCCGCCACTTCAATGGATTCGGCGAGAGCCAACGCAAATGAGGCGGGTGCTAGCGGACACCGGCCCACTCGTGGCGATTCTCAGCCGACGCGATCAGCATCATCGCGCCTGCGTGGACGCGCTGCGGGAGATGCCGGGGCCACTCTTCACTTGCTGGCCAGTAATCACGGAGGCGGCGTGGCTGCTTCGTCGCGACGGCAACGCGGTCGAGCGGCTGTTGGCCAGTTTGAATACGGGATTCCTCGAACTGCTGCCACTAACCAGCGAAGACGCGCGCCCAATTGCGGTGATTCTGAAGAAATATTGCGACATTGACGCCCAACTAGCCGACGCGGCGCTGGTGCATCTGGCCGCGCGCGACGGCGTGGACACCGTATTTACGCTCGATGGGCGGGATTTTTCGGTGTATCGTTTGCCGCGGGGACGGCGGTTTCGGATTCTGCCAAATTTTTCTTGACGGTGGGTGCGTCGCTACTGAGAAAGCCTTACAATCCCGCGCTCCTCTCAACAATCAGCTTCTTGATCTTCTCCACGAAGTCCGCCGCAGCCATGTCCTCGGTCTTCTCTTGCCCGCGGGTGCGGACGTTCACCTTGCCGGCCTCCGACTCTTTATCTCCTACCACCAGCAGGAACGGCACCTTTTGCATGGCGTGTTCGCGGATCTTGGCGTTCATCTTCTCGTTGCGTGCGTCCACTTCCACGCGCACGCCGGCCGCCTTCAGTTGCGCTGCAACTTTGTTCGCATAGTCCACATGCCGCTCGGCGATGGGGATCATCGACACCTGCACCGGCGACAGCCATACCGGGAATGCTCCGGCATAGTGCTCGATCAGAACGCCGAAGAAGCGCTCGATCGAACCGAACAGTGCGCGATGCACCATCACCGGCTGTTTGCGCGTGCCGTCTTCCGCCACATACTCCAAGCCGAAGCGTGCCGGCAGATTGAAGTCGACCTGCACCGTCGAAAGCTGCCACAGCCTGCCGATGGCGTCCACCAGCTTGATGTCAATTTTCGGGCCGTAGAACGCCGCCTCGCCTGGAATGGTTTTGTAATCGACATTTTTGCGCTTCAGCACATTCTCAAGCGACCCGATAGCGTGGAGCCATTGCTCTTCGCTGCCCACAAAGTTTTTCTTGTCATCCGGATTCCAGGTGGAAAGCTCGGTCTGGAACTTGTCGAAGCCGAAATCCTTCAGCACATCGAGCGCGAAGTCGAGGCAACCGGTAATCTCGCCTTCGACCTGCTCCGGCGTGCAGAAGATGTGGGAGTCGTCCTGCGTGAAGCCGCGGACGCGCAACAGGCCGTGCATCACGCCGCTGCGCTCGTAGCGATATACCGTGCCCAGCTCGCCCAACCGAACCGGCAGGTCGCGATAGGACTTCAACGAGTCCTTGTAGATCAGAATGTGCCCCGGACAATTCATCGGCTTCAGCCGGTACTCGGCATCGTCGAGTTCCATGGCGTCGAACATATTTTGCGAGTAATAGCCTTCGTGGCCGGAGGTAAAAAACAGCTGGCGCCGCGCCACATGCGGCGTGTAGACCAGCGAGTAGCCGCGCGCCAGGTACTGCCCGCGCATCCAGTCTTCCATCTCTTTGCGGATGATGCCGCCCTTGGGATGCCAGAAAATCAGCCCTGGCCCGGCCAGTTCCTGAATGGAAAACAAGTCGAGCTGCTGGCCGATGACGCGGTGGTCGCGCTTTTTCGCCTCTTCCAGCTGGTTGAGGTAGGCGTCGAGATCTTTTTTCGAGAAGAACGCGGTGCCGTAGATGCGTTGCAGTTGTTGATTTTTTTCGTCGCCCAGCCAGTAAGCGCCAGCAATGTTGAACAGCTTGAACGCTTTAATGCGCCCGGTGGACGGGATGTGCGGCCCGCGGCAGAAATCGGTAAATTTGCCGGTGCGATAGATCGAAATCTTTTCATCGGGCTTGGTGAACTGCTCGATGAAATGGACCTTCATGAAATCGCCGTCTTTCTTGAAGGCAGCGAGGCCTTCTTCGCGCGGCAGGAATTCGCGGGTGTTCGGGATGTCCTGCTGCACCAATTCCTGCATCTTCTTCTCGAGCTTTTCCAAATCTTCGGGCGTGAAGGCAGTGGGGCGATAAAAGTCGTAGAAAAATCCGCTCTCGGTGGGCGGGCCGTGGCCGAGTTTGGTTTCCGGGAAAAGTTCGAGCACGGCTGCGGCGAGCAAATGCGCCGACGAGTGACGATAGACCTCGAGCGCCTCGGGATTCTTTTCGGTGAGGATGGTCAGGTCAGTGTCTTTTTCCAGCGGCTTGGCGAGATCAATGAGATCGCCGTTCGATTTGGCGACCAGCGCGGCGTCGGCCAGGCGCGGGCTGATGGACTTGGCCACGTCGAGCGCAGTCGAGCCTTGAGGAACGTCTTTGACGCTCCCGTCAGGGAGCTTGATGTGAATCTGGTCAGGCATAGATTGGCAACCTGCGATCAAAAGATGAATTTTCAGTTTATGGGAGCGGGGAAGGAGGGTCAAACCCGAGCAAGTGCAGCCTCGGGTTTCTATCTTCATTCAGACTCGCGACATTGAAGCACTTCCCGCTTGCTTTCACTGCCTGCTCTGCCCGGCTCCCGCTCCGTCACCCGCATCTTCATGCCAAATTTCGAACGCAGGGTGATCAGCGCTTGCGGCTCCACTTTTTGCCCCGGCACCAGTTGCAATCGCCATTGCTGGGTGATGGTGGCGAGGACGAGCGAGCCTTCCATCCACGCCAGCGATTCACCGATGCACTGGCGATATCCCGCGCCGAATGGGAAGTAGGAAAACTTGGGGAACGTGGCTTTGCCGGCGGGCGCGAAGCGCTCCGGATCGAAACGCAGCGGATCGGGAAAGTGCCGCGCATCCCGCTGCGTGATGAACTGGCTAACGATCACCGTCGTCCCCGCCGGCAGGCGATATGGGCCGAGTTCGAAGTCCTCGCGGGCCTGGCGTCCCATCGCCCAGGCCGGTGGATAGAGCCGCATTGACTCAGCAAACACCATTTCGGTGTAGCGCAAGTTGGGCACGTCCTCCGCCGTGGGAGGCCGCCTGCCCAGCACTTCGTCGATTTCGGCGGACAGTTTGCGCTCCGCCTCGGGATTCTCCGACAGCAGATACCAGGTCCAGATCAGCGCGTTGGCCACGGTCTCAAAGCCGGCGAGAAAAATAGTGATGACCTGATCGCGCAGCATGTCGTCGGTCCATTTCCCGGACGACGGATCCGGCGATTGCAGCATCATGTCGAGGAGGTCGGCAGTGCCTTCTCCCGATCGCTGGTGATTTTCAATCATGCGCATCACGATTTCGTCGAGGCGCTTTTTCGCCGGGGTAAAGCCGGCCAGTCCCGGCACGCGCATGTGGATGAGCGTTTCGACCGCGGGCAGCGCGACCAGGTAGTTGTAAAGCCGCATGATGCGGTTGATGGCGTCGGCCAGTTCGCGGACTTCGGCGCCCAGTTCCGTGCTGAACAGCGCACGCGCCACGATGCGCAGGGTGAGGTGCATCATCTGCTCGGCGATGTCGAGTTGCTGGCCGTCGCGCCACGCCGCGCACGTGCGCAGGGTCTCTTCCACTACGGTGCCGGCATATCGCTGGATCTGCTTCCGGTGGAAAGCAGGTTGCGCCGCCTGGCGCTGGGCGCGGTGAGCGGCGCCCTCGCTGGTGATCATGCCCTCGCCCAGCAGCATTTTGGTGCGGCGCACGGTGCGCTCTTTGGTGAAATTGTCGTTCTGCACCACCAGCACTTCGCGAATGAGCGCCGGGTCATTCAGAAAAACAATGTGATGCGGGCCGATTTTGTAGTGGGCGGCATCGCCGAACTCGTCGGCCAGATAGCGGAACAGCGTGAGCGGATCGCCGGGGCGAAACTTGCGGAACACATACCACGGAAGGTTGTACTTCAGGCCCGGGGGAAAACGGTAATCGGAACGTTTCATGCTGCTTTTACTACGATAGCACTGGTTATACTGACTGCGGCGGCGCGGGCGACAACCACGATGACCTCTGGCAAGCGGCTGTGTACGGGTGTTGCTGTGTTGCTGGCTAGTGCGATGTCAGCGCCGGCAGGAGCGCAACTGGCGTCGAGCCAGCCGCCGCCCTACTGGGCCTATCCGGTGAACCCGCCCCAGTCGAGTAAGCCCGATCCGCCTGACATTGTTCTGCAGCACGTGCCCGGGAGCGGCGCAGCGTTCACGCTGGCGCAGATTCAGGACTGGAATTTCGTGGCCGACTGGCATCCCGAAGGTCATCCCGTGATGCCTGACATTGTGGTGCATGGCCGGAAGCCGGAGGTGTTTGCCTGTGGCTTCTGCCATTTGCCGAACGGCCAGGGCCGGCCGGAGAATTCCCGTCTGGCGGGGTTGCCCGTCCGTTACATTGTGCAGCAGTTCGCCGATTTCAAGAGCGGGATGCGGCATTGCTCAGAACCCAAGTTTATGCCGCCCAGCAATATGAACAAGTACGAAACTCACGCCACCGATGAAGAGATACTGGCGGCGGCGAAATATTTTGCCGCATTGACGCCGAAACCTTGGATTCGCGTGGTCGAAACCGACAACGTCCCACAAACCCACGTCGCCGGTTGGATGCTGGTGGCCAATGATCCCGCCGTCATGGAACCGATTGGCCATCGCATCATCGAGACGCCGGAGAATCTGGACCGCACCGAGCTGCGCGACGACCAGTCCGGATTTATCGCCTATGCGCCCAGGGGCAGCATCGAGCGAGGTAAAGCACTGGTGACCACCGGCGCCGCGGGCCGGACCGTCGCCTGCGCCACCTGCCATGGCCCGCAACTGAAAGGCTTGACCGCCCCGCCGCTGGCCGGCCGCTCGCCCAGCTATCTGGTGCGGCAGCTTTATGACATTCAGAGCGGTGCGCGCTCGGGAGCGAATACACACTTGATGAAGCCCACCGTCAAAAAACTGACTCTGGACGACATGATCGCCATTGCGGCCTACGTAGCGTCGCTGAATCCGTGATCCGGAGTCTCCCTATCAGTCGAATACCACGACAGATTCAGCCGGGAAACAAAAAAGCCCGCCGCCGAAGCGGAGGGCTTTGAGATTTGCTGTTGCCTAGCGGGCTGCGGTCTGGTTCGAGGCCAGGGTGTCAACGTCGTTCTTCAGGACGCTGACTTCCACGCGGCCGCCGGTGATGCGCTTGGTCTTGGCGGTTGCATCGGTGCTGTTGACCGGCGCGTTGCCCATGCCAACCACATAGATCCGGTAAACCGGAATGTCGTGGGTGAGCACGAAGTAGCGAACCACCGAGTCAGCCATCTTCTGCGAGTTGGCAATGGCGGTCTGGCCTTTGCCGGCCGAGAAGCCCTGCACTTCGAGAATGTAGCCCTTCTGTCCCTTCACCGCGGTCGCCATGGTGTCGAGCGCGTCCTTGGCATTCTTGCTCAGCACGGTCTGGCCGGGGCGAAACAGGATTTCGGTCTGGTTCGCGGCCTTGTACTGGTCGATGTTGCCGACCACGGTTTCGACGGTCTGCAGGCGAGTGGAAGCCATCTGCGCGGACTGCTGCGCGGCGGTGGCCTTGTTGCCCGCGTCAATGGCGTGCTGGTCGGCCTCGCTGGCCTTATCGGAAGCCAGCTTGATGCCAGCCTGGGCGCGGCTGTCGGTGTCTTTGATCTGCTTGGTGTTGGACGCGGTCAGGCCGTCGAGCTCATTGACGCGGTCCTGAATCGGCTGGGTCTGCCGCTTGACATAGTTCTTGCGGGCAAACGGGTTGACGCGGCCCCAGAAACCTTCGCGGCTAGGAGGCGTCAGTGGCGCTTTGCCAGTAGCGGTGTCGGTCGAGGTAGCGGCCGGTGCGGCGGTTGGGGTGGTCGAAGTAGTGTCCTGCGCCAGGACGGGAAAAGACAGAACAGCGGCAAGCGGGAGTGCGATAAGCATGCGATTCATAGGTTTACTTCCTCCAAATGGGGGAGCGTTGGGGCTCCGGTCCCAGCACGCCTAACGGGCGTGCAGCGTAATTTAGGTGCGTCCCCAAACGAAAAAGCGATCTGTTACGGATGAGTCTGCGGCGACGCTGCGCAAACTCGAAAATCGCGGCTGGCCAGAAACGGCCGCCTGCGCTTCTATATACAGTTGGCGTGCCAAAGGTACCTTCGGTGCGGCGCGCCGTAACTTATTGAAGCTACAGCTATTTTAGCTTACTTGGGCGAGAGTTAACAGGAGTTTCTTGAGCAAAGCAGGGTAATTTTCACAAAACTGGTATAAAAAGTGCTCAAAACACGCTCCTGGGGGCCAGCGCCAACTTTCGGTCGGATCGAGGGATCCCGCAAGACAGCGACAAGATCAGCCGCAGAATTTTTCATACTGGTCGAGGATGAATGGGTCCGTCATACCGGCGATGTAGTCACAAATCACGCGCGGCAAAGGTTCCTGCTTCGCCTTCTCCTGATAGTTACGCGGCAGCGAACCGGGATTGGCCATCCAGAAGGCAAAAAGGCCGCTCACCACGCGCTCGGCTTCTTCTTTCTCCGCCGCGAGCGCCGGGCTGTAGTAGAGATTTTGATAAAGAAAATCCTTGGTCTGCTTGCGTTCAGCTTCCACCTCGGCGCTGAAAGCGGCGAGACGTTCGGGATGGGCGCGCACTTTTTCGAGGGTATCGACGCCGGCGTGCCGCGTCCGCGTCTCAGTTTTTTCGATGAGGTCGCCGACCATGCGATTGAGGATGCGCTTCAGGGCTTCGTTGAATTTCAACTTTTCCGCGACTGCGGGAAAACGCAGATCGGCCTCGCGATAATATTTCTCAAAACCGGGAACGCCAGCCGCGATTTGACCGAGGCCGAGCAGGTGAGATTCATAGCCGTCATCCAGATCGGCGGCGTTGTAGGCGATCTCGTCGGCGAGATCGATGAGTTGCGCTTCGAGCGGCGGCCGCTGGTCGAGCAGATACCCGGCCAGTTCGGGAAAATCTTTCACCGCGTAATCGCGCGAGTGTTTGATGATTCCCTCGCGCACCTCGAACGTGAGATTCAGGCCCGCGAACGCGGCATAGCGCTCCTCAAAGTGTTCGACGATGCGAAGCGCGTGCAGATTGTGGTCGAAGTAGAAACCTTGCGCGCGCATGGCGGCGTCGAGCGCCTTTTCACCGGCGTGGCCAAAGGGCGGATGGCCGATGTCGTGGACCAGGGCGAGGGCTTCGGCCAGGTCGACATTGAGCCCAAGCGCACCGGCCACGGTGCGCGCGATCTGCGCCACTTCCAGCGTGTGGGTCAGCCGATTGCGGAAGTGGTCGGAATAACGCCGGGTAAAAACCTGCGTCTTAGCTTCTAGGCGGCGGAAAGCGCGGGCATGAATCACGCGGTCGCGATCGCGTTGGAAATCGTTGCGATAGGGATGCTGCGGTTCGGGGAAAGCGCGCCCGCGAGACTCTGACACCTGCACGGCGCATCCGGCCAGCATGGGGAAAGTCTAGCATTGTGGCGAATTCCCCCGCACTGCCAGATGTCCTATGTCTGCTTGCTCTCACCGGCGGGTGGGCCGAAGCCCCAGCCTTCGCGGATGCCTTGGCGAAAGCGCTCCCGCTCTTCCGGCGACATGCGGCCGCAACGTCCCTGCATGCCGCGGCGGAAGTTAGAGCGGCCGGGGGCATGCATACGAAATCCGCCGAAGAGGATACGGCATAGCGCCAGGAGTCCAAGCGCCTGCCAGAAGTTGAGCTGGCGCCAGCCGAAAAGCGGCGGCAACAGCCAGTTCCACAGGTGCATCACGATTTCGCCCCCGATGGCGATAAAGAGTGGCAGTGCCACGATGGCCAGTGGTGCGATCCAAATCAGTCTTTTCCTCATGTTCAGTCCCTCATGCTTTCCTGAATTCGTCGTAAATCGATTGCAGCCGTTCGCGAAGATGCAGCACCGCATAGCGTTTCCGCGAGAGCAGGGTGTTCACGCTCACGCCAGTTTCGGCAGACATTTCTTTAAAGCTGAGCCCTTCCACTTCGTGCGCCACAAATGTGTCGCGCTGCTCCTCGGGCAGTTCGTCGAGTGCAAGCTCCAGTTCGTCGAGCAACACGCTACGCGCATAGAGCGCGTCCGGCCCGGCATCCGGCGAAGGCAACAAGTCTTCGATGCTGAGCATTTCGCCGTCGTCGCCTTCGACTCCTGTTTCGCTGAAGCTCTCCGGCCTCTTCTTGCGGAAAAGATCGGTGATGCGATTGCGCGCGACGCGAAACAGCCAGCCGGTCACGTGTTCGATCGGCATCAGCAGGCGATTGGCTTCCACCAGTTCATAGAACACCTCCTGCACGATGTCCTCGGCGTCAGAGGGATCGGGCACCCGCCGGCGAATGAAATTGCGCAGCCGGGACTGCTCCCGTTTGACTACTTCGGAGATCCGCTGGTCCTGTTCGAGTGCCATCGGCTCCAGGCTCGCCGCGTTATTCATCTACCGGTGTAGACGAATGAGAGGTGGAAATATTGTAGGGCTGGGAAGTTCGTGGACGCGGCGTCCCCGTGGACGAACAACCGGCCGCGAGCGAAGACCTCCGCGAACGCGCCGCCGATGATGACGAACACGTACTCCAGGCCGACGATCCTGGCGTACAAGCGGGGCGCCGCTTCGATCCGCTGCATGATGCTAGCTGTGTTCATAAGCGTCCCTTAGCCGAGAGGGGGAAGAAACGGAGTGCGAAGCATTGATTTCACATTGAATGCATTCGCCCAGCGGATTCGGATGAGCCAGAAAATCATGAATAGAAGCGGGAGGACCGCAAGGAAAAGAAGCACTTCGTCCCGCAGTACAGTCCGGAATATCTGCTGTCGAAGTCCCACGGCCGAGAGCAATCGCAGCGGGCGGTTGTTGGGTCCCAGGAAGAACGACCCAGCGGCGAAGAACCAGCCAAAGCACATGCGCCACAGGTGGCGCACGATCCGTGGTCTGCCGGAAATTCCACGCACCAACATGCGAAGGTCCCCGGCCGCAGCGAGCAGAACGATGGAACCCAGAAAAAAACTCATAAAGGTGGGGACTCCGTCGTCGGGCGCCCTTCCCGTGGCCTTTTGCCAGCCATGGATCAAGGTCAGACTTCCGATCGCCAGTGCAAACAGAAACCCGCCCCAATCCAGGATCCCCGCTCGCTGGACACTCTCGTTGCGCCGCGCAGTCAACCATGCTGTCGACACCAGATAGATCGTCAGAATCCCGCCGAAGGCATTGTTCGGGTCGTGTTTCATCAGCGCGAGGGGAACCGCGAACGCTCCCATGATCAGCATGGACACGACGAACACTTTGCCGGCCAGGCGATGTCCCCTGGAGCCTTTGCGGAACGACATGGCGGCGGCGCCCGCGAGGAGCCCGATGACGCCGCCGGTAATGTGAAGAACCAATAATTGCGTTCGCATTTTCTGCCTACCTCGGGTTTTCCGGCGCGGTGGTTTCCAACGCGGGTGGCTTCGCGCCTATGATCAGAAGCCAAAACATGAATACGATCTCGCCGATGACGACGGGCTGGCTGTAGTGGTCCACTCTGTCCTGATATTGAGGGAACACCGTGCTGGTAAAGCTCAGGATCACCCAGCCGAAGCCGGCGAGAACCAGCCAGACACCCAGAAAGCGCGGCAGGAACCGCGACCGGTAAACCAACAGCCCGAGCGGAAACAACCAAAGTCCCCAAAACACTTCGGCCATGACATAGCCACGACCGTGCAAATGGAGGAACAGCATCGCCAGCGCATTGCGTTGAGTCTGGTCGAGAATCGACAGGAAATCAGACCCGCGCACGAGCGCCAGGGCCGCGAAGGAGTTGACCTCGTTCAGGAAAGCGATTGGCACAGCGACCACAATCAGCAACACCATCAGCGACGCGTGCCGCTGGTTGACTCCCTTCAGCAGGTCATACAGCGCCAAGGCGACGAAGATAAACCCGGCGTGGCCGATGAGATTTCCGGCAATGCCAAGGCGAAACAGCTTATCGTGAGCCAAGATGTTGGCGGCGGTCGAAGTTGCGCTTCCGCTGACGATCAGCCTGCCGGGAACATATCCCATGGCGAAGAAGCCCACGAGTGAAGCGGCCACATACAGCAGGCCTGCGAATCTGCCCGGATTGTTCTTGAAAATCATTCTCTCCCCCTGCTTACGGATGACTCAGATCGGGCTGCGATAGCGCCGCAGGCGCGCTGCTCCAAAAAGCAATCCCGCTGCCACCGCTAACCCAGCCCACAGCCCCGGCGCAGCCAGAAACGCACCCGGGGAGACGTGCATCCCCGGATGGAATGGCATGTCGCCCATCATCGCGGTCATCGCATCGTCCCCGCCGCTAAAGCGGTTCCCCAGAACATCGGCGAGGTAGGAATGATGGAAAGCGATTTTCTCGAAGACGCCGATCGCCAGCGGCGGCATCACGGCCCACAGAAACGGTGCACGCCGCGCCCAGGCTGAGACGAGAAGCAGCCATGCATAAAACGGCGCATACCAGAGCATGTGCGCCGTCACCAGGTGGTAGAGCAGCATCAGCAGGGTTTGTGGCAGTTGCAACTGCGTCCACAAGGTCGCGACGCTTTGGCCGTTCGCCAACAAGACCACGCTGCTAAGCATCAGCATGATGGCCTGTGTAACCACTGCCAGGACGAACGCCAGCATGGGCAACACAAAAAGCGGGATGCTCGCCTTGGCCAGTACAGTGGTGAGATCGGAGACGGGAAGCGACTTCCAGAACAGGATGCTGCGATCGCGCCTCTCGCCGTAGAGGCAGTCCACCGAGTAGAAGACGCTGACAATAAATGCCGCGGCCATGATGAGCCCGGCAGCCACGTCGTAGGGCTGGGCCAGAGCATCATGTTGCTGGGACGGATCAAGCGACGACAGCGTCCGCATGATGTGCGGCAGATGGTGGAAAAGGACAAAAGGGAAAGCAAGCAGGATCGCCCCCGAGATCGCCAGCGGCGCGAGATAAATCGACCGGTACTCCCACAACTCGCGGCGCACCGACCAGTAAAACAGGGTTGCGGGCGACAGACTGGCTGGCGGAGCTGCCGGTGCTCCCAATGGCAAGCCGGGCATCCCGTTCGATTGAGTATTCATACCGTTGCTCCTTGGGTTGTGTCCGCCCTGTCGTCCATCAGCGCAACGAACACATCGGCGATGCCTGGACTGCGGGCATCGCCCAACGCGGCAAGCCGCTGCTTCGTGGCGGGATTGAGCTTGCAGTCAAACAGCATCACGCTGCGGCCCAGCACCTGCCGCTCGCGCACCGGCTTGAGTACCCGCGCCGCGTCTAACTGCGCTGGCGAGACGGTCACTTCCAGGTAGCGCTCCTCGAAATCGTCCATGGTGCAATTCAGCACGATTCGTCCGCGGTGGATGAACATGAGATCGGTGAGCACATGTTGAATGTCCTCCACCTGATGCGTGGTCACGAGGATCGTCCGCCGATGATCGAAGTAGTCGGTCAGCAGCGAGTCGTAGAACTGCTTGCGATAGAGAATGTCGAGTCCCAGGGTTGGCTCGTCCAGCACCAGCAATCTCGCGTCCACAGCCATCACCAGGGCCAGATGCAGTTGCACCACCATGCCTTTGGACAATTCCCGGACCTTGCTCGCCTGTCGAATGGATGTCCTGGCCAGAAATGCTTCCGCCTTGGCGCGGTCGAAGCGCGGATGCACGCCCGCAAAGTAGTCGAGCGCCTGCGAAACTTTGATCCAGCGCGGCAGCACGGCAATATCCGCGACGAAGCACACCTCGCGCATCAACTGATCGCGCTCGCTCCATGGGTTCCGGCCGAGCACTCTCAACTCTCCCTCGTGGGGGGTGAGCCCGAGAATCGCATTCAGCGCCGTGCTCTTGCCGGCGCCGTTGGGGCCAACAAGCCCCAGAATGCGGCCTTCGTCCACACGCAAGTCCACACCATCCAGCGCGATGGTCGAGCCAAAAGCTTTGCGCAGTCCGCGTGCTTCGATCACGCTCATGGTTTTTGCTCCTTCTCCGCAGCTTCTTTTTCCGCCCGCAGCAGTTCCTGCTCGGTCAGTCCGAGCCGCTCAATCGTGGCGCGGATGCGTGGCCATTCCTCGATCAGAAATTTCTGCCGTTCACCGGCAAGCAGCAACTGGCGCGCGCCCGCATTGATGAACATGCCGCGGCCCCGTCTGCTTTCAACCAGTTGCTCGTCGACTAACTGTTGATAGCCCTTGAGCACCGTGAGCGGATTGACCCGATACTCCGCCGCCACGACGCGCACTGAAGGCAGCGGATCGCCCTCCTTCAGCACGCCGTCGAGAATCATCGCCACTACGCGGTCGCGAAGCTGGCGGTATATCGGCTGACTGTCATTCCACTCACGGTCGGTCATGGGTTTCAAGAATTGCCCTTAAGCGACGTTCACTCTCTTTAGCGTTTCCATTCGCCGCGGCCGGCACCCCTTGGTCGAGCTGAAGCTCTCCTCAGGATGACGCCCAGAAACGGCGTCAGTTCGTCCGGTGCAGATCGAAGTGCGCGTGGATCGGCTTGTCCTTCATCATGAACGTCCAATCCTCGGTGTGATGGGTGGCGTCGACCATCGTGAACACGGAATGGTGCATGTGCATCTCCGAGCTGCCGCTGATGTCCTTGAGTTCGAACTCGACTAATTTGCCGTCGGGAGACATCTTGCCGGTCATGCGCGGCCGGTTCCCGGCGTCGCAGTAATGGATCAGCGTGAGTTGGTCTCCGTCGACATAGAGCATCGTGACCGGATGGTCGTACTTTGCCGGGTCCAGCGGCGTGTTTGCTTCCTGAAGTTCATGCACCAGCGCGTTTCCGCGCGAGGTCACGCGCATGGAGACGTGAAGTTTGGTATTTGACATCTCGGGTGCTTCTGGGACGGTGACCGGGCCTTCCCATTCTCCGGCCAGGGTTTTCAGTTGATCGAAGGATTTCTGGGCGTCGGACTGGGCGAATGCGACACTGGAAAGGGCGAACGCGAGTAGAGCCGAAACGGCGATGCGTGATTTCATGTGAATATTCTCCTGTGCTGGCTGGATCTCGTCGGGTGTCCAAGCAAGGTAGCTTGGCACGACAGTTAGTGTTATAGTTATGTATAACACTAACTGTCAAGGGATTTCTTTCCAGCAGGTCACATGGCGGGGCAGAGGCCGCATCTACAACATAACAATTGATTTACGCTAGGGTTGTGAGCATTGGAGGAACTGCAGACTGGGTTCGCAGCGTCGACTGAAAGACGAAGCACTGCCACGCAGGCTGGCTTATGGCTGGCAGGTCGCTATCGTCGCTATTCCTTGCCGGCTCCTTGATCTTTGGCCAGTTTGATTTTGGCAGCGTCAAGGTTCTTTTGAGTGCGCGCCACTTCGTCGGTATCAACTTCGGCGCCGACGGTCTTGCTCCAGCCATCCAGCGCACGCTCCCAGTGAGTGACAGCGAGCTTCAGGCGCCCGGTTTTCTGGTAGAGATCACCGAGGTGCTGCTGGACGGTGGGATCGGTACCCATGTGCTCTGAAGCCTTGACGAGGTTGGTTTCGGCGAGATCGTACTTGCCGAGTTTGAAATAAGCCCATCCGAGCGAGTCGAGATACGCGCCGTTGGCAGGTTCGATCTGCACGGCCTGGCGGATGTACGCGAGAGATTCTTCCAGCCGGGTGCCGCGGTCGGCGTTCATGTAGCCGAGGTAATTCAGCGTAACGGCATTGTTGGGATCGGCGGCGAGAACTTTTTTGAAAGCCGCTTCGGCCTCATCATATTTTTTCTGGCGCTCATAGGTGGAACCGCGCAGGAAGTCGATGTACTGCTTTTCGTCGGGCCGAGTGGAAAGCGCTTCGGCCTTGTTCAACGACTCGTCCGCATCGCTCCAGCGCCTCAGGCGCGTATACATCTGCGATAGCGCAATGTAGATGGGGCGATCATCGGCATTGCCCTTCAATTCCGCCTTCACTGTGGCGATGGCCCCGTCAGCATCCCCGGAGTCGGCCAACTGCGAGGCATAGACGATGCGAACGTCGCGATCATTGGGCAGCTTCTGGGTCGCTTCCTTCGCCGCGGCCGTGGCCTTCGGCCAGTCGCGCGCTTCACGGTACGTGTCGACCACCTCTTGATAGCCAGTCTTGGCGCTGTCGTCGCCGAGCGGCAACATGCCGCGAAAGGCCTCGACGGCCGCCGGATAATTGCCCTGGTCACGATAGACAGTGCCGAGGCGCTGGAAGAAAATGGAGCGGTTCTCGCGGTCCGACTGGCTGTAGCTGTTCTGCGGCTTCTCGGTCTTCTTGAGCAGGTCCTGCAACAACTTGGCGGCATCGTCATAGCGGCCCATGCTCTGGTAAACGGCCGCCTGGTTGTAAGACACCTCCATGGAATCGGGAACGAGCGTCTGAGCTTTCTTTAACGACTCCAGCGCCAGATCGAATTTGCCTTGGCGGCGGTAGATCTCAGCGATCCGCAAAAACGTGCGTGCATCCTCCGGGTTGGAGTCGGCGATCACCTTGAACTGCTCCAGCGCGGCATCGGTCTGGCCGTCATTCAGGAGGTTTTCTGCGAGTCCACGGATAGCGTCGAGGTTGTCGCGATCGAGTTGGATGGCGCGTTTGAAGGCATCGATGGCGCCTTTGTAGTCCTTGCGCTGCTCATAGGTGGACCCGAGCGCGGCATAGAGTTTGGCCGAGCGGGCGGCATCGGGAACGGCGCTCAGCACCTGCAAGGCGCGAGTCGTATCTCCTTCTTCGGTGTAGAGAACAGCGAGCGAAGTCACGGCTTCCTCAGAACTGGGATCGAGACGGACGGCGGTCTTGAGCTCGTCCTCGGACTTCTGCAGATCGTTGTTCAGGCGGTAAAGCCGGCCCAGGAGCAGGTGATCGTCCACACTGTTGGGTTCGATTTTGACGATCTGCTGATATTGGTCGATCGCGAGCTTCAGCATGCTTTCCGAGCCGCCGCCATTTGGCATGTCGCCCAGCGAACGGAGATAAATGCGGCCCAGCAGCTTGTGCGCCTCGAGATTGTTGGGATCGCGGCGGATGATGTCCTTGGCCTCGGTAACGGCGTCGGCAATGCGCCCGGTCTTGGCGTAAAGCTCGGCGAGGCTGGAGGTCAGAAATTCCGACGACGGGTCGGCATCAATGGCGAGACGGTATTCCTCGATCGCCTTGCTCACCAGTTCCATGCGGCCATAGGTCGCAATCTGCTCCTCATACATGTGGGCCAGCGTGTAGTGGAAGTAGGCGGTGGCATGATCGGTTTTGTGCGCTGCCGGCGAATCGGCGGCGGGGCTGGCCTGGCCGGTGGCAAAAGCGGCGGCAGAAACGAAACACAATACAACATTCAAGCTTGTTTTCATGGGTAATCCAAAATTGCAGTGTGGAGCGAGCGCCCGAAACCTGGGGAGACGGGAATCAGGCTGGTACTTGACCATTGGATGCATAAAACAAGAGCAAGGTACCTTCCAAATTCTATCCCGGACCTGGGTTTTGGGGGGAGCAAATCGAGAGGAGAGTGACTCCGGCGGGTACTGCCGGAAGTACAGGGCCGGGTGGGGCAATGACAAAGATTTACAAGTTCGCCCCTCAGTGGCGGAAGTGGCGCACTCCGGTGAATACCATGGCCAGTCCGAGGCGGTCGGCGGCTTCGATCACTTCGGCATCGCGCTGCGAACCTCCGGGCTGAATGATGGCCGTCGCGCCGGCGCGGCCGATCTCTTCGACTCCATCGGGGAATGGGAAGAATGCGTCGGATGCGGCCACCGTGCCTTCCAGCGGCAACTGGGCTTTCATGGCACCGATCTTGGCGGAATCGACGCGGCTCATCTGGCCGGCACCCACGCCCACGGTCTGGCCGTCGCGCGCGTAAACGATGGCGTTGGACTTCACGTGCTTGCACACCTTCCAGGCAAACAGCAGCGCGCGGATTTCGGCAGGCGTGGGGGTGCGCTTGCTGACCGTCTTGAGTTCGACTTCGGAAATCACGCGGCTGTCGCCGTCTTGAAGCAGCACACCTCCTGAAACGTTTTTCAAAGTCCAGGGCTGCGCTGCGGCGGTGACTTCGAGCAGGCGCAGATTTTTCTTGCTGGCAAACTTCTCGCGGGCGGCCGGGTCAAATTGCGGCGCGGCGATCACTTCGAGAAACAGCTTGTGCATTTCCTCGGCAGTTGCGGCGTCTACTGGGCGATTCACGGCCACCACGCCACCAAACGCTGACACCGGATCGCACTCCAGCGCGCGTTTGTAGGCCTCAGTGAGCGTCTTGCCGGTCGCAGTGCCGCAGGGATTGGTGTGTTTGATGATGGCGCACACGGGCTCATCGAATTCCTGGGCCAAATCCCAGGCGGCTTGCGTGTCCACAATGTTGTTGTAGGAAAGCTCTTTGCCTTGCAGCACGCGGGCGTTGGCGATGCCGGAAGAAGTGCCGTCGGAATAGAGCGCCGCCTTCTGGTGCGGATTTTCGCCGTAGCGAAGATCGAAGCTCTTGCGGTAGGAGAGCCGCAGAATCGCGGGGAAGCCTGAGTTGGCGTTGAGTCTAAATTCGCGGGCGGGTTCGAGCGCGACTTGTTCGAGCGTGGATGCGATGGCGGAGTCATAGGCCGCGGTAGTTGCAAAAGCTTTTTGCGCCAGACGCCATTTCGTCGCGAGCGACAGTCCGCCGCCGGAGGCTTTCATTTCGTCGGCGATGGCCGCGTAGTCAGCGGGCGCGGTGACGATGGCAACGTCCCTGAAATTCTTGGCGGCGGAGCGGATCATCGAAGGGCCGCCGATATCAATGTTTTCGATCACCTCGTCGAAATGTATGCCGGGCATAGCTGCGGTTTTTTCAAAGGCGTAGAGATTCACGACGACCATGTCAATGGGCGAAATGCCGTGTTCGGCAACGGCAGCGACGTGGGCGGGGTCCTCGCGGCGATGCAGAATGCCGCCGTGCACTTTGGGATGCAGCGTCTTGACCCGTCCGTCGAGCATTTCCGGGAAGCCGGTGAGGTCGGAGACGTCTTTGACCGTGATGCCGGAGGCTCGCAGCAGTTTGGCGGTGCCTCCGGTGGAGACCAGTTCGACGCCGAGGTTGGAGAGATTGCGCGCGAAATCGGCCAGGCCGGTTTTATCGGTGACACTGAGAATGGCGCGCTGGATTTTACTGGAAGACATGAAGGCCTCAGATGGAAGAATGTGTGCCGGAGGGCGACCGAAAATTCTAACAGCAAAGCCGGTGTTCGTTGCCCGGCTACATACCAACGGTAAATGCCAGCCTAACGTTGCTTGTGAATGGCCGTTTTCCCGAGCGATCGTGTAATCTTCACGGGGTATGTCGGAGGTGAGCGCGAATGGCGCAGCTACAGCGTCGCATCAAGCCCGACGAGTTGGCAGGCTTTCTAAAGAACAACATCGAACCGCTGAGCGATCAGATTTACGGGAATCGGTATCGGGCTGCGGCTCGCCTCACAGATGACACGTATCTGCCCTGCGTCGTTTTCCAGGGCAGAAAATCTCAGGTGGAGCTCGCGCTTCGGCGCTTCGACCAGCTCCGGAACCAAACCTCCCAGTACAGGATGGTGGTCGAGAGTTTCGTCGCTGGCGGATCACGCGTCGCGGATTATGAAATCAAGGCCGTCGAACCATCGCCCTTTGCCTGGCCTCCGGCAACCCTAAAGCAAATCCATGGCGAGACCGCGATGAGTTGGACGGCGTTCGTTGTCGAGATGAGCGACGGCACGATGTTTTCATATGGGGCTACGTTTTGCTTTGAGTTCTTTGACCTTCCCGAGGGTTATTTGTACAGCGACATCGCCAAGATTCACAGCGGTATGGTGTACTCGCAGGAACGGGGCCTTGAAGCGTTTTCGATGGGTTCAGCGGAGAGGATACATATCTACAGAGAAAAGCCTTTCTTTAGCTGTTATCTGAAAGAGTTGTAGGAAATCGACTTAATCGGGAGTTCCCGCTGGCACTCGAAAGTCCGGCCGTGTGCTCCTAGGTCTTCGCCTTAGCCTTGAGCTTGACCTGGCCTTCGTTGAGCTCAACCGAATACTCCACGCTTTCGCAGCCATGCTGCTTGCGGAGCTGGTCGGTCTTCTTGGTCACGAAGGCGGCAAAAGAATCCAGGTTGCCGGAGACTTTCTCTCCAGCTTTGTTCTTGGCGGCGACCAGCGTGTTGTAGAGGCGCTCGACCTGTTCCTTCTCGGTGTCCTGCGCGCCCTGCAGCACGAAGGGCTGGGAAGCCGCGTGGCTGGATACGCCGAATGCCGGGTGGTGCTGGCTCTCGTGTTCGGTTTCGCGCACGCCCTGCACCGAGAGCAGCGCGTCCTGCGGACGGCGGTAGCCTTCCTCGCGGATGCGCATCTTTTTGCGCCACAAGTCGCTATAGACCGCGTAGCGCTGCGCCATTTCGTTGTAGCGGAAGCGGTGGGTCATGCTCATACGGCCGCCGTCGGAAAATTTGCGCAATAGGCTCAGCACCTTCCATTCAACGTCGGTAGGCGGCCGTTTGGATGGATTGCTGAAGAAAATCTCGTACTCGATCTTCAGACGGCGCAGCTGGTTTTCCAGAAGATTGAGCTCTTCTTCGGTGGTCACGCGGTGAACTCCCAGGAAGAGTGTAGGTGGGCTGAAGACGCGGGGCGAGGTACCGGCGGGACATGGTACGAAAGTAAGCAGGCGGTTGCTAAGACTTTCCGGAATTCGACATCTTCTTGACCATGGCCAGCACAAGCTTGCGGTCGCTGTCGTTGAGGTTGACGGCGTAGCGGCGGATCTGGCTCAGGAAGCGGACTTCGTCATCGGACAGCTGTGGCGAAGACTTGGCGCCGTTGGTGTGCCCGGATTCGGAGAAAAACTGCGACAACGGCAGGTCCATGGCACCCGCAATCTTCGACAGAGTGTCGAGCGAAGGGACCGTGTGACCGTTTTCCACGCGGGACAGGTAGCAGCGCAGCAGGCCGGTGCGCTTCTCAATGTCGCCCTGCGACATGCCTTTTTGCAGGCGATAGTCCCGGATGGTCTGACCGATGTTCATGGATGGATGACGTTGCAGGATGGGACATGGTAACCACTTCGCTAACTTCTGGCAAGTGGAAACTTGGCGGTGCCATCCTGCGGCGCGGCTGAATTATTTTTTCAGTCGGGCGGCGAAAAAATCGTCGATGCGCTTGCGCGCATCGGCTGTATCGGCGGCGCGATATCCGTCTTTGTTGTTTCGATTCTCGAAGCCGTGTCCGGCATCGTCGTAAACCTTCACCTCAATGGGCTTGCCTAGTTGTTTCATGAGCGCTTCGAACTTGTGAACGTCGTCGGGAGTGATGCCGCGGTCCTGTCCACCAAACAAACCGAGAATCGGGGCATTGATTTTCTTCAGCGCTTCGGCGTCGGTCGCCAGATGGCCGTAGTTGATCACGGTCGCGGCGAGAGTAGGCTCCTGCAGCGCCACGTCAAGCGAGTAGCCGCCGCCCATGCACCACCCGATGGAACCGATGCGGTCTTTCCTGACGTTGGGCTGCGAGGCGAGGTAGTCAAAAGCGGCATTGAGATCGCGTTTTGCGCGATCTTCGGGCACGCCGCGCATGATCTCATGCGCCATGTCGGGCGTGGTCGCGACTTTGCCGCGATACAGATCCACGGCCAGTGTCACATAACCCTCGTCTGCCAGCCGGGAGGCCTGCTCCTTCACCCAGTCATTCAAGCCCCACCATTCGTGAATCACGATGATAGCGGGAAACGGCCCTTTGCCGGCCGGAGTGTAGAGCACTCCCTGCACGGTTTCGTCGCCGCTTTTGTAGGAAACGTTCTTGGGTTCGGCGGCGAAAGCAGCGGTGGCGAACAGGCAGACAAGCAGAAGACGCTGGCTCAGTTTTTTCATGGTTTGCTCTCCAGTCAGCAGATTGTTACTTGGTCCACACGATGTCGTACTTGCGATCGAAGGTGACGAACAGAATGCATTCAGTTTTCGATTTGCAGGCGAAGCGATGCTTGATCTTGCTGCCCATGGACGCGAAGCCGCCGGGCGCGAGCGGTGCTGCGGGCATTCCTTCCATTTCCGTCTCGACGACGCCGCGCACTACGAACAATTGTTCTTCCGCCGTGTGGAAATGCCAGGGAATATCGCAATTCGGCGGCGCTTTGAGAATGAATGTGGAAGGTCCCGTGTCGGGATCGCCGCTTTCCAGGGCCGAAAGCAGACATGGGGGCTGGCCGTCGCTGGTGAACTTGACGCCGGAAAGCGGAGTGACAGCGCCGGGTTTGGCGGTTTGCGCGAGTACGAGAGTTGAACGAACCAGCATCAGAGTGAATGCAAGCAGAATTTTCCGGCTCATCGTCAGATCCTCTTCGAAATGCTTCGTCCGCTAAAGCACAAGTTCCAGGTACAACGTGCCGGGATTGGGATTCGCGCGGTAGGCAGGGATTTCCGCAAATCCAAGCTTGCGATACATTGCAACGGCCGTGCCCATCACTGGCTCGACTGTATCCAGCCGCATGCGGCTGTAACCGATCGTCCGCGCTTCGGCGATGATGCGCTCCGCCAGAATTCGCCCGAGGCGCTTGCCGCGAAACTGCGGGCGCACGTAGAGGCGTTTCATCTCGCATATGGTGTCATCGAGTTTGTGGAGCGCGATGCAGCCCGCAAGCTGGCCTTCCAATTCCGCAAGCAGCAAGCGACCGCCGGGCGGCGCATAGTCGCCGGGAAGATTGGCGAGTTCCTGATCGAAATTCTGGAAGCACAGACTGAAGCCAAGTGACTGCGCGTATTCGAGGAAGAGTTCGCGGGCCTGGGCGATGTGAGTGGGCGATTCGGCCTGTATTAGCGACAAGCCTTTTACCGGAGAGGACGCAGAGAACGCCGAGGAACCTCGGAGATCGGAAGTACTTGCTGATTCAGTCTTCATTTTTTCTCTGCGCTCTCAGCGCACTCGGCGGTGATGCTCTTCAACCCATCAGCATACCGCCGTTCACGCTCAGCACGTGGCCGGTGATGTAGGCTGCGTCGTCGGAAGCGAGAAATGCGACCGCCCCGGCAATATCGTCCACCGATCCTACGCGCCCGAGCGGAATCTGCTGCGTGGCATTTTGTTTAAAGTCATCTCCCAGGCTGGCCGTCATCGCCGTTTCGATGAAGCCGGGTGCGATCGCGTTGCAGGTGATGTTGCGCGACCCCACTTCGCGCGCGATCGCCATGGTCAGGCCGATCAGTCCAGCTTTGGAAGCGGCATAATTGGCCTGCCCGGCCTGCCCCATCTGTCCAAACACGCTAGTTATGTTGATGATGCGGCCCCAGCGCTGCTTAAGCATGGAAGGAATCGCTGCCTGGATGGTGAGATAAGCCGAGGTGAGGTTGGTTTGCAGCACGGCGTCCCAGTCGGCGCGCTTCATACGCATAATGAGCTGGTCGCGCGTGATGCCTGCGTTGTTGACCAGAATGTCTATTTTGCCGAACTGGGCGATGGCGGCCTTGATAGCGGCCTTCACTTGGTCTTCGTTGGCGACGTCGAGCTCAAACGCAACGGCGGCGCCGCCCGCGGCCGCAATTTCCGCTACCAGTTCATCCAGCTTCTGACGATTGCGCGCAGCAACCGCCACGGTTGCGCCCTCGCGAACGAGGCGCAACGCGCAACCGCGCCCAATTCCCTGCGATGCTCCGGTGACAAAGGCCACGCGGCCTGAAAGCGACATGAGAGTCTCCGTTCGACGGCTGCTTCACTTGGAACGCAAAATTATACGCGGCGTCGTTGGGTATGCCATTCCTTCATTGCGCGTCCACAACGCTGGCGCGTAACATTCAGAAACTTCCATGCCTCAATCTGCTAACGAAGTCATCGACATGCCCGAGCCATCCGACAAGAAAACGGCCGAGGTGGTTCCGATCACGGGGACCGGCCATCGTTCGTCGCAACGCGCAACCGCGGCCCCTGGGCCGCCTGCGGAGAAACCCGCGCTGGCCGACGCCGCTGTCGAAGTATTTGCCGTGCATGGCGCCGAGCCGGAAGTGCTGGCCTACGCCATGGCAAAATATTCGCGCTCGGCGCTTTCCATGAAAGATTCGCTGCGCGAAATCACTTCGCAGAAAGCCGAAAAGTTTCTCAACACGTTTTATTTCCAGTACGGTCACCGCTCCATTGCCGACCTGGCACATCTGGCTCTTGCGATTGAGAAGCTGTCGATTCTTGCCGCCATCGAACTTGCCGACGAGCAGCGATGGGACGGTCAGGAGCGCTCCACGCGCTATCAGGATTTCCGCAAGAGCGGTTACACCACACCTGATTTTGGCAGCGATGATGAGGCCCGCAAGATCTACCGCGAGACCCTGGATTTTCTTTTCACCGAATACGACGCGCTCTCCGTGCGCATGTTCGAGCACCTGGCCAGCATCACTCCCAAACCAGCCGACATGAAGCAGGAGCAGTACGACCGCACACTTAAGGCGCGGGCTTTCGACATCACCCGCTACCTGCTGCCGCTGGCGACCAACACTTCGCTGGGAGAGATCGTCAACGCGCGCACGCTGGAGGAACAAGTTGCGCATCTGCTCTCGCATACGCACAAAGAAGTGCGGCATCTGGGCGAGCTGCTGAAGAACGCCGCAACCGGCGTGGCCTACAACGTCAAGGCGGAATCAATGCGCGGCCTGGTGGATGAAATTCGAGCCGTGAATCCGCAACTCGGCGCGCGCGCAGAGCAGGAACTGCTGCAGGAAGTGCGCGTGGCGCCCACGCTGGTGAAGTACGCCGACCCGAACGCTTATGAAATGGAAACCCGCCGCGAATTGCGCCAGGCGGCGCGCGAACTGATGGGCCAGGAGCAGATCGCGCCCTGCCGCGCGTTTGTGGATTTGCTGGATGAAGAACCGCTCGAAATCGAACTGGCGGCGACGTTGCTCTACGGGCACTGCCATTATCCTTACCGCCAGATCCGGCAGGCGGTGCAGGTGGCGGGCGAGCGGCGGCGGCGCGAAATTATTGACCTGGGCCTGCGCCATCGCGGCAAGCATGACGATGTGCCGCGTCCGTTCCGCGCCGGGCAGCAGTTCCGCTTCGACATTCTGATGGACGCGGGCGGATTCCGCGACATGCACCGCCATCGACGCTGCATTCAGGTGATGCAGTCGGCCACTACACTGCACGGCTACGAAATGCTGATGGACGTGGACGACGCCGGCATGCGCTCGCAATATGAAGTGGCCATGCAGCGTGCACAGAAAGCGGTGGAAACGCTGGCCCGTCGCGATGGGCCCGAGGCGGAGGAGAATTCGCAATACGCCATCCCGCTGGCCTTCCGCCGCCGTGCGCTGTTCAAGATGGACTTCGCCGAGGCGCTCTATATTTCCGAGTTGCGCACCACGCCGGCGGGACATATTTCCTATCGCAACGTGGCCTATGCCATGTATGAAGCCGTCGCGCGCAAGTATCCGGCGCTGGCCAAGTATTTCCGCGTGAATGATGTGAGCGCCCCGGTGGATTTGCTACAGAGGTGAGTCTCAGGACCAGGCGTCATCCCGAAGGCCCGCGCTTTTACCAGCGGGCCAAGGGATCTCCCAGCCGCGCAAATTGTCGGCAGGGAGATCCTTCGCTCCGCCGGAAAAGCGGCTGCGCTCAGGATGACACCGGCGCTGGCCAAGTATTTCTGGGTGAATGATGTGGGCGCCCCTGTGGACTTGTTCAAGCGGTGAATATGGCCGTATGTTCGATTTTCTCAAACGCGCTATCGGAATGGCGGGAGCATATTCGACCGGGAAAGCCTATGAGCGGTCATACAAACTGGCCCAACTAAGCACAATCATCTATCTTCACAAGCAATTTGACGGCGATGACGGGGAGCGTATGGCTACTTGCGTGTGGAGCTACCTCTTCTGCACAGAACCCACGGATCAGGGCTTGATCGAGTTCCGGGAGCGATGGAACGCTGAAATCATTGATGCTGCGAGGGAAATTCTGGAAACCGACGAACCGTTCAGGGAAGTAATTGTGCCCTCACTCTGGGTTGCGCTCGCAGTCTCCCGATCGCGGGATGACCGGGCTGACTTCGAACGCATCATGTCCAGCATCGTGTTTAAGCAGTATTCCACTACTTACCCAATGCTCCCGCATAATAAGTATTCAGCTTTGGTCGAGAGGTGGTCGAGAAAGTACAGCCCCCTGCCGCGTGAAAAATGATTCGCTGTAGGCACTGCGATGAAGAAGATATACCTGAAGTTTAGCAAACGGATCCGGACAGACCAGGAGTTCGTGAAGCTAACCGCGCTCGCCAGGCGGATCGCTCAACTTCTTGGTTCAGACCCGCCTGTCAAGCCGTCATTGCAGGCGTGTCTTGATGATCTACTCGGAGCTGTCTACAGCCTGATGTATGCAAAACACCACAGATTTGGCAGCAGACCGCAGGCACTTGAACAGAAGGATATCGGGAACGTGGTGGTTAGAGCGAGGAAGATGTCTTTGTCAAAGCTACGCACAGAGGGGAAATGGACTGCGGGGTTCTATTTCAACAACAGTCTATTCAGGACGGCTGCTGTTTATCATCGATCTCTCAAAATTGTGACGGGGAATGAGGATAGTAAGAAATACCTGGACGAGCTAGAGCCTGACGCGAAGAAACGTTACGAGGACGTTCGGCACGCCCCTTGGGCAAACAAGAACGTGAGGAAGGTACACTGCGAAGTTAATGGCTTGAAGCATGGTTCCAGCGGAATAAGCGGCGGTAGAGGTGTTGAGTTCGAAACTGCGGTTGAGGCGATCGACGAAATCCTAAACCTCATTGAGACTTTGAGGTGAGGACCGCTCCGGCTCAAGTCTTTCTCGCCCTATAGCAATCTCTAGATTTATCTTGATCCAGCCAGTTCCGCGCGGCTAAAATACAGCGGAGAAGCCGCCCATGCCACGTTCCGTCAAGATCGCTCCCGAAATTGACGCCAAGCTCTACCATGAGCTCGTCTCCGTGGCCAAGGAGAACGGGCAGTCGCAGCGCTTTGTGCTGGAGCGGGCGCTGGAGCATTACCTGCACAACGTCGTCCCTTCGCAGCGCATGGTGAGGCCCGAGGTGATGGCCGCCTATCGCCGCTCCAATGAAAAGTATCGTGAGTTGTATAAGAAACTGGCCAAGTAGATGGCCGAGCGCGTCTATCTGACCGTGGCCGAGGTCGCCGCCATTCACCATCACCAGATAGAGGAATACGGTGGCGAGCCTGGACTGCTGAGCCAGGGCGCTTTGGAAGCTGCCGTTTTCCGTCCTCAGACGGGCTATTACAGCGATCTGAGCGAAGAAGCGGCCGCGCTGCTGGAGTCGCTGGTCAATAATCACCCGTTTGTGGACGGCAATAAGCGCGTGGGATTCGCCGCCGCGCACACGTTTCTGCTGATGAACGGATTCGATCTGAGCATCACCAGTAACGCGGCTTCTGACTTCATGTTCAAAACGATCTCGGAAGGCAAGTTCCGCTTTGCATTGCTTCGCGACTGGATAGCGGAGCATCTGATTCCACTTGCTCGCTGATCGCCTCTCCCGTTTTGGTACAAGATTTCCAACACAATTTAGCGATTTCGCTTTCTCTTCGCTTCGTTTTATGTATATAATCCGGCCACAGATTCAGTTTTCCACGATTTCATTTATCACGAGGACCCACTCCCATGGCGGACGAACGCAGCAAAGCAATTGAACTGGCAGTTTCACAGATTGAAAAGCAGTTCGGCAAAGGCTCGATCATGCGCCTGGGATCGAAGGAAGCCATCGTCCCCATTTCGGTGATCTCGACCGGCTCCATTTCCGTGGATGCGGCGCTGGGTGTGGGCGGGTTCCCGCGCGGGCGCGTGATTGAAGTGTTCGGCCCTGAGTCTTCAGGCAAGACCACGCTCACGCTGCAGGTGATTGCCGAGGCGCAGAAGGGTGGCGGGATGGCTGCCTTCGTGGATGCCGAGCACGCGCTCGATCCCGCCTATGCCAAGAAGTTGGGTGTGGACGTGGACAACCTGCTGGTCTCGCAGCCCGACTACGGCGAGCAGGCGCTGGAAATTACGGAAGCTCTGGTGCGCTCGAACTCGATTGACGTGCTGGTGGTGGACTCGGTGGCGGCGCTGGTGCCCAAGGCCGAACTGGACGGCGAAATGGGCGACAGCCACATGGGCCTGCAGGCGCGGCTGATGTCGCAGGCGCTGCGCAAGTTGACGGGCACGGTTTCAAAGTCTCGCACCTGTCTGATCTTCATCAATCAGATCCGCGAAAAAATCGGCGTGATGTTTGGCAACCCGGAAACAACCACGGGCGGGCGCGCGTTGAAGTTCTACTCTTCTGTTCGTATCGACATTCGCCGCATCGCCGCCATTAAAGAGGGCGACATCGTCACCGGTTCGCGGACGCGAATCAAAGTGGTGAAGAACAAAGTCGCTGCCCCATTCCGCGAGGCCGAGTTCGACATTCTTTATGGCGAGGGTATCTCGCGCGAGGGCGATCTGCTCGAT
>Ga0075030_100000294_pt1 | contig 42299 bp, 38 predicted proteins | sample LitLauG_LLR_2012_FD_71393 | JGI IMG/M metagenome (GOLD analysis project Ga0075030, IMG submission 71393) | Freshwater sediment microbial communities from Pennsylvania, USA - Little Laurel Run_MetaG_LLR_2012 | ecosystem: Environmental > Aquatic > Freshwater > Creek > Sediment | place: USA... | reverse complement strand
CATCCGGCGCGCCGCTTTGGGCGATGATCCCGGCGTGATGGTGGTGCAGCTCGTCGGCGCGGATCCAGCCTTGATGGCGCTGTCGGCCGCGCGAGCCACCGATGCGGGGGCTCAGATCATCGACCTCAATTTCGGATGCCCCGCCAAGTCCGTGACGGGCATCGCATGCGGATCGGCGCTGATGCGGGATCTCGACGAGGCGATGAGGATCATTACCGCTGTGATCGGGGCCACGGATCGTCCCGTCACGGTGAAAATGCGGCTTGGCTGGGATGAGCGGGATGTGAACGCTCCGGACCTCGCCGCTCGCGCCGAGGCCGCGGGGGCCAAGGCGCTGTCGGTTCATGGACGCACGCGGTCGCAGTTCTACAAGGGGTCGGCGGACTGGGCCGCCGTCAGGGCGGTGAAGGATCGAGTTTCAATTCCGGTGATCGTCAACGGCGATATTGTTGATACGGCAAGCGCCCGCGCGGCCTTGGCCGCCTCGGGCGCCGATGCCGTAATGATTGGGCGTGGCGCCTTGGGCAGGCCCTGGTTGGCCCGTGAGATTGAGGCCGAGCTGGCGGGTTTTCCTGGCCCGCCGCTCAGCCTCGACACGTGCGACAAGATTCTCCGCGCCCACATGGCGCGAAGCTGCGCGTTTTATGGCGACCGCCTGGGTGCGCGTATTTTTCGCAAACATCTCGCCGCCTACCTCTCCTGTCCGCCCTGGCCGACCGCGGGTCTCGGCGGTCGGACGCAACGCGCCGACATCTGCCAACTCGCGTCGCAATCGGACGTCCTGCGCGCCCTGGACCGTCTGCGCGCCGATGGTCTCGAGAGACTGGCCGCGTGAGCCGACCGCAGGGCGTTCAACCAGGGTGGCCGAAATCACCCTCCAATCGAGCGACGGCCTTCGACAGCTGGCCCGAACCTGCCCTCATTCTCGATGCGAACGGGCGAATCGTGGGGACAAACGAGGCGGCGGAGGCCTTATTCGGCCAATGGTTGCCGACCCTCTCGCGACGGGCGTTGATCTCCACGCTGGCCACGGACTCCGACTTTGGAACCCTGCTCGCTAGAGGGCGCGAGACGCGCAGCCCGGTGCGGGCGCATGATGTGGAAGTCGCCGTGTTGGGCCAGAGCCCCTTTACAGCCGATATCGCCGTTACGCCGATCGGCGAGCATGAAACGCTTGTGACGCTCCACCTTCGCGCGCCCGTTCCGGGTGTGGAAGGCGGCGCGGACGTTGACGGCTTGAGGTCGGTAATGGGGCTTGCCCAGATGCTGGCGCACGAGGTGAAGAACCCGCTGGCCGGCATCCGTGGCGCCGCGCAGCTCCTGCTCGGCGCGGTGTCGGGCGAGGATGTCGCGCTGGCTCGCCTGATCGTCGACGAGACCGATCGCATTCGTCGGCTCGTCGATCGCATGGAAGCCCTGGCCGAGGACGAGCCAGCGACATTGGCCGACGTGAACATTCACCAGGTGCTTGATCGCGTTAAGGCGCTGGCCGCCAACGGCGTCGCCGCCGGCGTGGCGATCAAGGAGAATTACGATCCCTCGTTGCCGGAGACCCGTGGCGACGAAGACCAATTGATCCAGATCTTTCTCAATCTCGTGAAGAACGCGGCCGAGGCTACCAACTTGCGGGGGGATGGTCGCGGCGAGATCATCATTTCCACCGCCTACCGTCACGGGGTGCGGATACGGCCCAATACCGGCGCGACCAATCGCGCGGCGCCTTTGGAGGTGCGGGTGCAAGACAACGGCCCCGGGGTCCCCAGGCGGCTGCGCGATCACCTGTTCGAGCCGTTCGTCTCGACCAAGACCAGCGGCGGCGGCCTGGGACTGGCGCTGGTGGCCAAGTTAGTGGCCGCGCATGGCGGCCTCGTCGATTTTGAATCTGAACCCGGCCGCACCGTATTTCGGGTGCTGCTGCCGACCATCCGATCCTGATCCCTCGTTGGAATGTGGCAATAATGGCGACTGCTCAAAAGATACTCGTCGCGGATGACGACGCATCGATCCGATTGGTGCTCTCGCAGGCCTTTTCCCGCCTGGGGTACGATGTGCGCGCGACCGGCAACGCCACCACGCTGCTCAAATGGGTAACCGACGGCGATGGCGACCTGGTGATCACCGACGTCGTCATGCCGGACGAGAACCTTTTCGATATCCTGCCGCGAATTCGCAAGCTGCGCCCTAACCTGCCTGTCATCGTGATGAGCGCCCAAAACACGCTGCTGACGGCGATCAACGCCGCCGAGGGCGGCGTGTTCGACTACATGCCCAAGCCGTTCGATCTGGACGACATGGCGGCCATCGCCAAACGGGCGCTGGAACGGCCGGCGACGACGGAACTGGCGAGGGAGCAGGCAAGGGCGGTCCGCGATGAACGGCTGCCATTGATTGGCCGATCCGCGCCAATGCAGGAGGTGTACCGCACGATCGCCCGCCTGGTGGGCGCCGACCTGACGGTGCTCATTCTTGGGGAATCCGGCGCTGGCAAGGAACTGGTCGCCAGGGCGTTGCACGACCTGGGTCGCCGACGCGATGGCCGTTTCGTCGCTATCAGCCTGGCGGCCATACCCAGGGATCGGGTGGACAGCGAACTGTTTGGCCGAGCCGACGGCGATCCGGGACGGCTGGTCGAAGCGGATGGCGGCACGCTGTTTCTCGACGAGATCGGCGACATGCCGCTGGATTCCCAGACCCGGCTTTTGCGCGTCTTCGACGGAGCGGATCCCGCGGTCAGTCCACGCACCGGTCGACGGCCGAACGTGCGGGTTATCGCGGCGACGAACCGCGACCTACGGGGCCTGGTCGCACAGGGTCTTTTCCGAGAAGATCTATATTTCCGGTTGAACGTGGCGCCGATCCGGGTGCCGCCGCTGCGCGAACGCGTGGAGGACATTCCCGAGCTCGCCCGAGCCTTCCTGCTTCGCGCCAGCCGCGAGGGGCTGCCGGGCAAGACCATCGATCAGGGGGCGTTCGATCGCCTCAAACAGCATCCGTGGCCTGGAAACGTGCGCGAACTGGAAAACCTCATGCGCCGAATCTGCGCGCTTTACGCCGAGCCAACCATAAGCGCGCGCATCGTTGAGCGAGAGCTTGCAGAGCCGACGATTTCGGCTGTCGACGAGGGTCCCGTCAGCCTCGCGGCTTTGGTGGAACGCCATTTGACGTCCTATTTCGCGAGTCAGGCGGACGGAATCCCGCCCCCTGGCCTATACGATCGCATATTGGCGGATATGGAGCGCCCACTGTTTCAACTCACGCTGGCGGCGACACGAGGAAACCAAATGCGGGCGGCGGAGGTCCTGGGTCTCAATCGCAACACCTTGCGCAAGCGTTTGACGGACCTCGGGATCGGTCCGGTCAAAGGACAATAGGACCTCGGTCGGCCAAGCGCGAGCCTTGCTCTCAAGGCCGGCGTCGAGACATTTGGGCCACCACGGTGTTGATTATTGAACACACCACGCGGTAGGCTCCGGCCATGAATGCTCGCGGCGTCTCATCCGGTGATCCGCTGGGCGGCCGGTCTTTCCTGGGCGCCTGCCTGGTGCTGGCGACCCTGCTTGCCGGGCTGTCATGGTTTTTTGGCGCTTCACCCAGCCTGAGCGGTCCATTGGGCCCCGCGAGCCCGGTGGTGATCGCACTCCTTACATTGAATTTCCTACTGTTGGGCCTGGTCGCGGGCCTGCTCGGCTGGAGACTCTGGCGACTGGCGGCGGTCCAGTCGAGCGACGCCGGCGCGCGCCTGCACCTCAGGTACGTGGCCCAGTTCTCTCTTGCCGCGCTGGCGCCGGCGGTCATCGTGGCGCTGTTCTTTGGCGTCCTCGTCACCCGAGGCGTCGACAACTGGTTCAGCACCCGCGTCCAAACGGTGGTCGAGAGTTCGGCGACGGTGGCCAAGTCCTATGTCGAGGAACAGAAGGATTTCATTGGCCGGCGCGTGGCGGCCATGGCGGAACCCCTAAATCAGGCTGCGCCGACCTTGTCGGACTCGCCAATCGCTTTTGGCCGATTCTTCCGCGACCTCGTCGCCGATAGCGGGTTTTCGGCCGCCTACATTCTCGATCGCGACGGCCGCGTATTGGCGCGGGTGGATCCGCTCGACATCGAAGCGCCGTTTCTGGCGCCGCCGCCGTCGTCGTTTCACGCCGCCGACGAGGGCGTGGTTTCCGTCGGCGCGTTCGAGTCCGCGGACCTGTTCCGCGCGCTTTACCGGCTGAAGGGCTATCCCGACGCATATCTCTACGGCGTACGTCCTTTGCGCCACGGAATTTTCCGCCACCTGCGAGACACCGAGGCCTCCCTGGCCGCCTATCGCGATGCGAAGGCGAAGCGCGCGCGCATCCAGAGCGCCTTCACGGTGAGCTATCTTCAGACCGTCTTGCTCGTTCTGGTGGGCGCGGTCTGGTTTGGCATGGGCGCCGCCGACCGGATCGCGGCGCCCGTCGCGCGCCTCGTGCAAGCGGCGGGCGCCATTGCCGGGGGGGATCTATCGGCGCGGGTCGACACATCCAAGGATCCAGGTGAGATCGCCGTGTTGTCGCGGGCCTTCAACCGGATGACCATCGAGCTTGGCGAACAACGCGAGGCGCTGCGTGCGGCCCATGCGGAGGCCGAAACGCGCCGGCATTTCATGGAGGTCGTGCTGTTGGGCGTTAGCGCCGGGGTTATCGGCGTCGACGGGGCAGGCCAGGTTTCAGCGATAAACCGCCAGGCGATCGAGCTGCTGGGCCTCGACGACTCCGGACATCTTGGTCGATCACTTGAGGACATCACCCCGGAACTGGCTTCGTTCGCAGCGCAGGCTTCCACCCGAAAAGGGGCGCTGGAACAGGATATCGAGGTGACTCGAAAAGGCGTGACCCGCCTGCTTCGCGCTCGCGCCAGTTTCGATGCGGAGGGTCTTGTGCTGACCTTCGACGACATCACTCGGCTTATCGCCGCGCAGCGGGCCGCCGCGTGGCGCGACGTCGCGCGCAGGATCGCCCACGAGATCAAGAACCCGCTGACGCCGATTCAACTTTCGGCCGAGCGCATTCGGCGACGCTATCGGTCGGAGATTAAGACTGATCCAGACATTTTCGAGAATTGCGTGGAAACGATCGTGCGGCAGGTGGGTGACATCGGACGCATGGTCGACGAGTTCTCCGCCTTCGCGCGGATGCCCGAACCGACCTTCGCCGTTCACGACTTTACCTCGATCTTGAAGCATGCGGTGATCGCGCGCCGGATCGCGGATCCAGATATCGATATCAATCTCTCCAGGGACCTCCCGCACCTGAGCCTTGAGTGCGACGGCCGCATTGTCGGCCAGGCTTTGACCAATGTCCTGAAGAATGCGTCCGAAGCCATTGCCGCGCGCGCCGCTAACGGCGCGGTGGAACGTGGTCGAATCGACATAGAAGTGGAAACGACCGCCGACCGGCTGGACGTGGTCGTGAGGGACAACGGAATCGGATTGCCCGCGCAGGATCGTCACCGATTGACCGAGCCTTATGTTACCACACGCGAAAAGGGCACCGGCCTGGGGTTGGCCATCGTCCGGCGCATCCTGGAAGATCACGGAGGAGGGATTGTCCTAAGTGACGCGACTCCAGGACCTGGCGCCCAGGTCATGCTTTGGTTTCCAAGGGTCCGGACCCCGCGAGGCGCTGGCGCCGTGAGAGTTCCGTCGGCCGAGGTGCGATATTCATGACTGATATTCTGGTTGTCGACGACGAAGCCGATATCCGAGAGCTCGTGGCCGCGGTGCTGCAGGACGAAGGGCATGTTGTCCGGACCGCCTCGAACGCCGAGGGCGCCCTGGCCGCGGTCAGGGCGCGCAAGCCCGCCCTGATCGTGCTTGACATCTGGATGACGGCTGGCGGGCTCGACGGTCTGGAAGTGCTCGACGAGGTCAAGACGATCGACCCGGACTTGCCCGTGGTCATGATCTCCGGGCACGGGAACATTGAAACCGCTGTCAGCGCGATAAAGCGCGGGGCCTATGACTTCATTGAAAAGCCGTTCAAATCCGATCGCTTGCTCCTGATCGTGGAGCGCGCGCTGGAGGCCGCGGCGCTTAGGCGGGAAAACCGGCAGCTGCGAACCCAGGCCATCGTGCCGGACGGACTGGTCGGCTCGTCTTCGGCCGCTCAGCAGTTGCGCTCATTGATCTCAAGAGTCGCGCCAGCCAACAGTCGCGTGTTGATTTCGGGTCCGCCGGGGTCCGGGAAAGAGACCGCCGCGCGCCTTATCCACGCCGCCAGTCCCCGGGCGCGAAACGAGTTCGTCGCCGTCAGCGCGGCGGGCATGACGCCGGAACGGATGGATCGGGAACTGTTCGGCGTCGAAACCGGCCCCGGGCGGTCAGGACATGTCGGCGTGTTTGAGCGCGCCCACGGCGGAACGCTCTATATCGACGACATCGCCGATATGCCGCGCGAGAGCCAAAGCCGGATTTTGCGGGTGCTGATCGAACAGCGCTTCCGCCGGGTGGGCGGTGACGCCGATGTGCAGGTCGACGTGAGGGTGATCACCTCCACCTCTCGTGACCTCGAGCCGGAGATCAGGGAAGGCCGCCTGCGGGAGGACTTGTTTCATCGGCTCAATGTCGTGCCGCTTCGCGTTCCGGGACTGGCGGAACGTCGGGAGGATATCCCCGCGCTGATCGACTATTACCTTGAACGCCTGAGCGCGGCGTCCGGGCTGGTGAGGCGGAGCCTGGCGCCGGACGCCTATGCGACCCTGCAAGTCCAAACCTGGCCGGGAAATGTCCGTCAGCTGCGAAATGTTGTCGAGCGGATCCTGATCCTGGCCGGCGGCGACCCCAACAAGGCGATTACGGCGGACATGTTGCCGACCGAGGGCTCGGCGGCGGCGGGCGCGGCGGCCGGCCTCGGCGCCGAACGCGTCATCGCCTTGCCGCTTCGCGAAGCGCGCGATCTCTTTGAGCGCGAATACCTGGACGCGCAGCTCATGCGGTTTGGTGGGAATATCTCACGGACGGCGAATTTCATCGGCATGGAGCGGTCGGCTTTGCATCGCAAGCTGAAATCCCTATCCATCGGGGTGGCCAAGGGTCCCGAGGACGGAGACGAGTAATGGGGCGGTTTGCCTATGTGAATGGCCGCTTCCTGCGGCACCGAGACGCCTGCGTTCACATTGAGGATCGCGGTTTCCAGTTCGCCGACGGAGTCTACGAAGTGTGGGCCGTCTTTGGCGGGAAGCTCGCGGATTCGGCCGGGCATTTCGCCCGATTGAAAAGAAGCCTCGGCGAGTTGAAGATCACCCCGCCGCTCGGCGAGGCGGCGCTGAGGATCGTCCTGGGCGAAGCGCGCCGTCGCAATCGCATCGTCGATGGCCTGATCTATCTGCAGATCAATCGTGGCGTCGCGAAACGTGACCATCCCTTTCCAGATCCGCCGGTGAAGGCCAGCATCGTGATCACGGCCAAGGCTGTCGATCTCGCGGCGGGGGAAGCGCGGGCGGCGAAGGGTGTGGCTGTGATTTCGACACCGGAAAACCGGTGGGGGCGCTGCGACATCAAGACGGTCGGGCTCCTGCCCAACGTCCTTGCAAAGCAGGCCGCGCGCGAGAGCGGAGCGGTCGAAGCCTGGTTCGTCGATGAACTGGGTCTTGTCACCGAAGGCGCATCCAGCAATGCGTGGATCGTGGATGAGAGCGGCGTTCTGCGCACGCGTGACGTACAGGCCAACATCTTGCGAGGGGTGACCCGCAACACCGCCCTGGCGATCCTCGCCCGCGAAGGGGTGCAGGTCGAGGAGCGGCCGTTCACGCTGGCTGAAGCCAGACGCGCCAAAGAAGCCTTTATTACGGGCGCCGGTAATCTCATTTTGCCGGTCGTGGCGATCGATGGGGCAAAGATTGGCGGCGGCGCGCCCGGACCCGTGGCGCGCAGGCTTCGGGAACTCTATATCAGCGCGGCGCGGACGCCGTCCGTGTGACTCTCGCCCCTGCCATTTGGTACGGCCGGCAGGGTTCGACCATCAAAGAACAGGGGAATAAGCCCGTGTCGAACGACAAAAAACAAAGCTTGCAGGACGCGTTTTTGAACAGCGTTCGCCGCAGCCGCACGCCTTTGACGATCTTTCTGGTCAATGGTGTGAAGCTTCAGGGGGTTGTGAGCTGGTTTGACAGTTTCTGCGTACTCCTGCGCAGGGATGGTCAGGCGCAGTTGGTGTACAAGCACGCAATCTCCACGATTATGCCTGGCGGGCCGGTGCAATTGTATGAGCCGCCGATGGATGATGGGGAAGAAGCCTGACGTCAGCCGTGGTCGATCATAGGGTCGTCGCCCAAAGGGCGATCGTCCTGCATCCGTCGCGGCGGGGTGGGAGCGCCGGCAGATCGGCGGCCCAGCGCCTTGACGAAGCGGTGGGCCTCACCGAGGCCCTGGATTTCCAGGTGATCGAGGCCTCGGTCGTTCCGCTGCGTGACGTCGCGCCGAGCCATCTGTTCGGCAAAGGCAAGGTTGAGGAATTCCACCAGCGTTGCGAGGAGCAGGCGGTGGATGTCGTCGTGATCGACGATGCCCTGACCCCTGTGCAGCAACGAAACCTGGAGCGAGCGTGGCAGGTCAAGGTCATCGATCGGACCGGCATGATCCTGGAGATCTTCGCGCGGCGGGCGCGCACGGCTGAAGGACGCCTGCAGGTCGAGCTGGCGCGTCTGGAATATGAGAGGTCGCGTCTGGTGCGAACCTGGACCCACCTGGAGCGTCAGCGGGGCGGTTTTGGCTTCCTCGGCGGTCCCGGCGAAACCCAGATCGAGGCGGACCGGCGCCTGCTATCTGATCGCATCATCAAACTGAAGGCGGACCTGGTCGAGGTCCGCCGCACACGCGACCTGCAACGGCGCGGCCGCAAGCGCGTCCCGCTGCCCAGCATTGCCTTGGTGGGGTATACGAATGCTGGAAAATCGAGCCTGTTCAACCGCCTGACGGGCGCGGATGTCCTGGCGAAATCGATGTTGTTCGCCACGCTCGATCCGACGTTGCGACGCATCAATCTCCCCGGCGGCCGGTCGGCCGTCCTGTCGGACACTGTGGGATTCATCTCCGATCTGCCCCACGAACTCGTGGACGCCTTTCGGGCGACTTTGGACGAGGTCCGCGAGGCCGACGTCATCGTTCACGTCCGGGATATCGCCTGCGAGGATAGCGAGGCGCAGGACACTGACGTCCGCGCCGTGCTGAAATCCCTGGGGGTGAGCGATGACAAGGACAGGCCGATCCTGGAGGTGTGGAACAAACTCGATCTTGTCCCCGCGGCTGTCCGCGAAGATCTCGATGAGCGCGCCGCGCGCATGGGGGCCGTGTTGGTTTCCGCGGCGACAGGCGAGGGCGTCGACGGCCTGATCCGGCGGTTGGTCCGTTTGATCGACACCGATTGCGAGCGGATTTTTCGCCTTCAGGCCAGCGACGGCGAGGGGCTCGCATGGCTCTACCGTCATGGGCGCGTAACGGCGCGGTCGATGGAAGGTGATCGCCTGGATGTGACCGCTCGGCTCAGCAGTCAGGCGCTGGGACAATTCGAGCGTCTGCGACCCGCGGCGATCTAGCCGCCGCCCCTGTCGGAGCCTCGGCCTATTCCCCTGCAGACGTCGCGAGATTGACCTTGGCTGGAATTGTCCGCCTAATCACCGGCTAACGACATCGGGACCGCATCAAACCGCGGGACATCGAGCGATGCTATGGAGGATACATGCGACACGTTCTGACGGCTATTCTGGCGCTCGGCGTCGCGCCATGCTGGGCCAGGACCATCACGGTAAATCCCGGCGCGGGCGCTCAGGAGACTCTGCAATCAGCATTGATCGACGCCAAATCGGGCGACACAATTCTTATCAAGGCTGGCCAATATGACCTTACCGACGGGTTGTCTCTGGACGTCGCCGGCGTGTCGGTCGTCGGCGAGGGCGGGGGCAAGACGCTGCTGGCTTTCGACGGGCAGAAAGGCGGCGCCGAAGGGCTGCTGGTCACGGCCAACAACACGGTGATCCGAGGGATCGCCATCCGCAATCCCAAGGGCAACGGGATCAAGGCCAAGGGTGTCGACGGCCTGACAATTCTTGACGTCGCCGTGGAATGGACCGGCCAGCCGAAATCGACGAATGGCGCCTATGGCGTCTACCCGGTCAGTTCCAGCCATATTCTGATCGACGGCGTCCACGCTCGCGGCGCTTCCGACACGGGAATCTATGTCGGCCAATCCAAGGACATCGTGATTCAAAACAACAAGGTCGATTACAATGTCGCCGGTATCGAGATCGAGAATTGCTACCATGCCGATGTTCACGACAATCTGAGCACCCACAACACAGGCGGGATCCTGGTGTTTGATTTGCCGGGTCTGCCACAGATGGGTGGCCATTCCACGCGCGTGTTCCACAACAGGATTGTCGATAACGACACCCCAAATTTCGCCGCGCCGGGCAACATAGTTGGCAACGTGCCGATGGGCACAGGGGTCATGGTCATGGCCAATCGCGATATTCACGTCTTTGGCAATGATATTGAAAACAACGCCAGCGGCGCCGTGCTTCTGGTGGCCTACGTGAACGCCTTCGACGACAAGCGGTACGATCCCCTGCCGCGCGACATATCCGTCCACGGCAACCGGACCGTTCACAACGGTTTCGCCCCGGCCTATCCGGGCGGAGCGGCCCTGGTGAAGGCGGTTGGGGGGGCCTTGCCCCCCGTAACGTGGGATGGCGTCGTGCGCTACACACACCCAGGCGGAGGCGCGTCCGACGAGGTGGTCAATTTGGCGATTTCCGACGGGCCTGTCCTCAACCTGAACCTCAAGGATCAGGGCACGCCGACCGAAAAGGCCAATCCCACGGTCAGCCCGGACATCAAGGGCGCGGCCATCGCCGCGCCGGACCCGGTCGTCCTTCCCGCGTCACAACTCTCGCTTCTGAGCGGCCGGTGAATCTGAGGCGACTGTGCCTCGCCCTGCTGGGGTTGGGATGGCTCGGCGGGGCGGCGCCACCCTCGCCGCCGGTGGACCTGCAGGCCCTACTGGCCGACTCGCCCGCGCCGACCCTGCAGGCGTACCGACTGTTCGAAGGGCCGGGGGTGGGCCGGCCGAACCGCGGTGTCACAGCCTATGCCTTGAACACGCCGCTCTTCAGCGACTACGCCTTGAAGCAGCGCTATCTGTTCCTGCCCCCAGGCGCGCACGCGACCTATGCGGCCGCGGGCGTTCTTGATTTTCCGGTTGGCGCGACGCTGGTCAAGACATTTGCCTATCCCGCTGATTTCAGATCGCCGGATCGCGACGTACGCCTTCTCGAGACCCGCCTCCTCATCCACAAATCGACGGGTTGGAGCGCGTTGACCTATGTGTGGAACCCGGAGCAGACGCGGGCCGACCTCAAGCGCGCGGGTCAAAGACTGCCGGTCGAGTTCGTCGACGCGGATGGCTCGAAACGGAGTCTTGATTACCTCGTACCCAATCAAAATCAGTGCAAGGAGTGCCATTCACAGGAGGGGGTGCTCTCCCCGATCGGTCCGAAGGCGCGCAATCTCAACGGATACCTTAGCCAACAGCGGGGCGGCGAGAACCAACTGGTTCGTTGGTCGCGTCTTGGCATGCTCAAAGGCGCGCCCCCGCTTACGGCGATCGGCCGCACGGCCCGATGGGATGACGCCGCAGAACCTCTGAGTGCGCGCGCGCGAGCCTATCTCGACGCCAACTGCGGCCACTGTCACAGCCCAGCTGGCCTCGCCAGCAACAGTGGATTGTACCTCAATTGGGAAGAAAACAACGCCTCGGCGTTGGGGTTGAGGCGAAGGCCTGTCGCGGCGGGCCGGGGCGCTGGTGACCTGCTCTACGATATCGACCCGGGGCGACCCGAGACTTCCATTCTGACCTATCGAATGGAGTCTGTTGAACCGGGTGTGATGATGCCTCAGATCGGCCGCAGCGTCGTCCACCGCGAAGGGGTGGCACTGGTAAAGCGCTTCATCGCCTCAATGGCGGCGACGCCGGGGTCTTTAGTCAACCAGGCCCGCGCAGGGCCATGAATCGCTTGACAAGCGTGGGGTCGGGGCCGACCGATTTGGGATGAAGACGCGCAAACAAAGACCGCGCAAAACCAGGCTTCAAATCGCGGTCCTGCCCTGGCGCGCGACGCCTGACGGGGAACTGGAAATCCTGCTGATTACGTCGCGGGAAACCGGTCGTTGGGTGATCCCAAAGGGATGGCCGATCAAGGGCCTTTCGTCGGACCTCGCCGCTTGCCGCGAGGCTTACGAAGAGGCCGGCCTCGAGGGGTATGCGCCGTCATCGCCGCTGGGAAGCTACCGCTACGACAAGCGCCTGGCTGACGGGGGCTTACAACCCGTTTTGGTGGAGGTGTTTCCCATGCAAGTCAGCGAGGAGCACGACGACTGGCCGGAGCGTGACCAACGGGAGCGGCGTTGGTTCGCGCGTATCGAAGCCGCGGCCCTCGTCGACGAACCGGAACTGCGCACACTGTTGGAGGCCTTTGATCCGATCGCGGCGTGGCGGGAGTCCGTTCGGCCGCGTTGAAGCGCGTGGCCGATCGTTAAGCTGGACGGGCCTCGGCCTCGTCGGCGCGCTCGCGCGCCTTTGCTTCGTCCCAGAGGACGTCCATCTCTTCGAGCGAGGCCTCTTCAAGCCCGCGGCCGCTCGCCGCCAGGCTGGCTTCAATGTGGCCAAATCGGCGCGTGAACTTTGCGTTGGTCTCACGCAACGCGTCCTCGGGATCGATGTCGAGGTGACGGGCCAGATTGGCGCAGACAAAGAGGACGTCACCCAGTTCGGCGCGGGCCTTGGCGGTGTGGCCCGCGCGCACCTCCGCCTCCAACTCCCCGACCTCCTCATGCAATTTCGCCAGCACGTCGGTCGCGTTTGCCCAGGTAAAGCCCACCCGCGCGGCGCGGCGGGTCAGTTTCACCGCCCGAGTCAGGGCCGGCAGCGTTGGGACGATGTCGTCGAGCAGTCCCGTTGCGGACGCGGCTTTGTCAGCGCGCTCCTCGGCCTTGATCTCTTCCCAGGCGACCGTCTGCTCCTGCGCAGTTCGCGCCGACGCCTCGCCGAAGACGTGGGGGTGGCGGCGCACCATCTTGCCGCTGATGGCTCGCGCCACGTCATCGAAGTCGAAGTCACCGGCCTCCTTGGCCATCTGCGCATGGAACACCACCTGAAACAGAAGGTCCCCGAGCTCGTCCTTCAGATCGCCCATGGCTCCGCGCTGGATCGCGTCGGCGACTTCGTAGGCTTCTTCGATTGTGTAGGGCGCTATGGTCTGGAAGGTTTGTTCGAGGTCCCAGGCGCATCCGCCATCGGGGTTACGCAGACGCGCCATGATGTCGAGCAGGTCATCGACGGGCCGACGGCCGCTCACACCCGATCCTCGAGCTTGATCTCGCTCCAGCCGTTGGTTGTGAGCATTTCCAGCGGCGTAAAGCGCGCCTTGTAGTCCATCTTCTCGCTGCCGCGCACCCAGTAACCCAGATAGACATAGGGCAGGCCCAGGCGAAGGGCCTGGTTGATATGGTCAAGGATCATGAACGCCCCAGGACTGGAGCGGGACATCTCAGGGTCGAAAAAACTGTAGACGAGGGAGAGGCCGTCGACCAACCGGTCCACAAGCGCGCAGGCGACCAGCTGGCCTGGGCCATCGTCGCCACTTGGCAGTCGATACTCGAGCACATGGGTTCGCACCGTCGTATCTTCGACCATGGCGACGTAGTCGGCCCAGGTCATGTCGGCCATGCCTCCGCCGGCATGTCGAGAGCGGAGGTAGCGGCTCAGGAGCTCGTATTGCTCGCGCGTGGCCTCGGATTCGACGGCGTCACGCCTCAGAGTGCGATTGCGCGAGAGCGCGCGCCGCTCGGAACGGGAAAATTCATAAGACGATACCGGTACGCGTACCGAGACGCAGGCGTTGCAGCCCTCGCACGCCGGGCGGTAGGCAATGGTCTGCGAGCGCCTAAAGCCGCTGTGCGTCAGGCTGTCGTGCAGGTTCGCTCCGTCCAGATAGGGCAGGTGAGCGAAAACCTTTCGCTCCTCACGCCCTGGCAGGTAGGGGCATGGCGCGGGCGCGGTGAGAAAAAACCGCAGTTGCCGAGTTGGGAAGTGCTGTGTCACCGAGCCCGTCTTGTCCTGTACGCGGACGCGTATCGCGACCGTGTTCGAATTTGCCCACGCATGGGTGGAGTGCGCAAGATCGTGGCGTATACGAGTTTAAGTTCTTCTAACGGTGCGGAGCATTTGCCTTGAAAATTGGCTTTATCGGTCTGGGGGTCATGGGCGGGCCGATGGCCGGACACCTCGCCGGCGCGGGCCACGAGCTGACCGTGTACAATCGCGGCCCGGCGAAAGCGTCGGCGTGGGTCGAGCAACATCGCGGACGCGTTGCTGACACGCCCGCGGACGCAGCGCGCGGCGCCGAGCTCTTGTTCCTCTGCGTCGGCAACGACGCCGATGTGCGGGCGGTCACGGTCGAGGCGGTGACCGCGCTGCCGACCGGCTCGGTTATAGTGGATCACACGACGACTTCCGCCAGGATCGCCCGTGAAATGGCGGCGCTGGCCAGCGGCTCAGGCCGCGCGTTTCTCGACGCGCCAGTGTCAGGCGGCGAGGCGGGCGCCAAGAGTGGCAAGCTGGCGATCATGGTCGGGGGCGAGACCGCGGCGTTCGCGCGGGCCAAACCGGCGATGGAGACCTACGCCAAGGCCATCAAACACATGGGACCGGCGGGCGCGGGGCAGTTGACCAAGATGGTCAACCAGATCTGCATCGCCGGCGTTGTACAAGGCCTTGCCGAAGCGGTGGCGTTTTCTGAAAAGGCCGGATTGGACGCGGGCGCTGTCTATGAGGCGATCTCGCAGGGCGCCGCCCAATCCTGGCAGATGGACAATCGCTGGTCGACGATGTCACGCGGCGAGTTCGAATTCGGCTTCGCCGTGGATTGGATGCGCAAGGATTTGGGACTTGTGCTCGACGAAGCCCGCGCCAACGGCGCACGTGTGGAAGTCACGGCTCTGGTCGACCAGTTCTACGCGGAGGTGCAGGCCATGGGCGGGCGCCGCTGGGACACCTCCAGCCTCGCCGCCCGCTTGCGAGGTCGCTGAGCGTCAGGCGCCCAGCAAGCGCGCCGCCTCCGGAGCGAAATAGGTGATGACGCCGGCGCATCCGGCTCGCTTGAAGGCCATCAGACTTTCAAGCACGGCGCGATCGCGATCCAGCCAGCCATTGGCGGTGGCCGCGGCGATCATGGCGTATTCGCCGGAAACCTGAAACGCGAAGGTCGGCACGCGGAAGGTCTCGACGACGCGGCGGACGATGTCGAGATATGGCAAGCCCGGCTTCACCATCACCATGTCGGCGCCCTCGGCCAGGTCGAGTGCGACCTCGCGCAGCGCCTCGTCCGAGTTGCCCGGGTCCATCTGGTAGGTCGCCTTGTCTCCGGGCTGGTTGGGCGCCGCGGCGCCGAGCCGGGCCGAGCCTATCGCCTCGCGGTAAGGTCCATAGAAAGCCGAGGCGTACTTCGCCGCATAGGACATGATCATCGTGTCGATCAGCCCCTCGGCTTCCAGGGCCGTGCGCAAGGCGCCGACGCGTCCGTCCATCATGTCCGAAGGGGCGAGAATGTCGCAGCCGGCTCGCGCCTGCATGAGTCCTTGTTCGACCAGCCGCTCGATCGTGGCCTCGTTGAGGATGCGGCCATCTTCAATCACGCCGTCGTGGCCGTGGTCGGTGAACGGGTCGAGAGCCACGTCGCACATGACCCCGATGTCTGGGGCGGCGTCCTTCATCGCCTTGACCGCATTGGGAATGACACCGTTAGGGTCTGCCGCATGGCGGCCTAGCGGATCCTTCCGCGCGCCGTCGATCTGAGGAAAGATCGCGATCGCCGGGATCCCGAGCTTTTGCGCTTCGCGCGCCGCCTTGGCCGCCTCCTTGACCGATAGCCGCTCGACCCCCGGCATGGCCGCGACCGGTACCCGCCCGTCGCCTTCGTGAACCACCATCGACCAGATGAAGTCATTGGGGGTGAGCGAGCTTTCGCGGACCAGTCGGCGGGACCAGGCCGCCTGTCGTGGCCGTCGCAAGCGCAGGGCGGGGTAGGCGGCCAGGGGCGATTGGGACGGGGACATCGCGCGACTCTTCCGTTAGCGAGGACTGACCTGCCTAATGAACCGCCAAGGCGGCGAAGGAAAGATGAGCGACCGCGCCTATCGGCCGGGTACGTTCCCAAGGGGCAATCGTCGCATTGCTCGGATCGCCCTGAACCGCTAGCGTAACCGGACTCGGCAAAGATACCGAGGCGCAACTGGGGATTAGCCGCATGGCGGGCGCCGTTCAGGGTGGTTTCAACTATCGGCGCATGTTCGCGCGTAAATCGGTCGGTCAGATCCAGGCGGATCTCGCGCATGGTGAACTGAAGCGGACGCTCGGCTGGCTAAATCTCATCCTGCTCGGCATCGGCTGCGTCATCGGTACGGGCATCTTCGTTCTCACCGGCCTGGCCGCGGCCCAGTATTCCGGCCCGGCGATCACCGTCTCGTTCGTCATCACAGGCACGCTCTGCGCCTTTGTCGCCCTGTGCTACGCCGAGCTGGCGTCGGCCCTGCCGGTGTCGGGATCGGCCTATTCCTATTCCTACGCATCGATGGGCGAACTGGCCGCCTGGGTGATGGGGATACTCCTGGTCCTGGAATACGGCCTTTCCGCCTCTACGGTCGCGGTGGGCTGGTCGGGCTATGCGGTCAGTCTTCTGCAGGATTTCGGACTGAACATTCCGCCGGCGCTGACCGCCGCGCCGGGGGTCGAGGTCAAGGACGCCGCCGGCCATGTCGTGGCGACAGGCGTTGTCAATATCCCGGCGATTCTCATCATCGCCGCGGTGACCACGCTGCTGGTTCGCGGGGTCTCGGAATCGGCGACGGTCAATAACATCATCGTCGCGATCAAGCTCACGGTGGTTGTCGCCTTCATCACCATCGGCGCCGGCTTCGTCCATCCGGCGAACTGGCATCCGCTGGTGCCGGCGGAGATTCCCGCGCCGCCGCCCGGCACGCCCATGGATATCGGTCACCAGATCACGCGCGCATTGTGGGCGGTGTTTTCGGGCGATCAGCATTCGAAATACGGCGTCGGCGGCGTGATCACCGGCGCGGCGCGGATCTTCTTCGCGTATCTCGGCTTCGAGGCTGTCTCCACCGCCGGCGCCGAGGCGCGCAATCCGGCCAAGGACATGCCGATCGGCATCATCGGGGCCCTGTTGATCTGCACCGCGCTCTACATCGCCACCTCGGCGGTGCTCGTCGGCATCGTCCCCTACGCTCAACTGGATACGCCCGCGCCGATCGCGGTGGCGGTCAACCGCATGGGCATGCCCTGGTTCTCCCTGTTCGTGAAGGTCGGGGCCATTGCCGGTCTGACCAGCGTGATGCTGGTGCTGCTCTATGGTCAGACCCGTATTTTCTACACGATGTCGCGCGATGGCCTGATCCCGAAATTCATGGGAACCGTGCACAAGCAGTACCGGACTCCGTGGATCAACACCCTGATCGTCGGCGGCATCGCCTGTTGCGCCGCAGGCTTTCTCAGCCTGGATTCGCTGGCGGACCTTTCGAATGTCGGCTCGCTCGCCGCCTTCGCGCTGGTGTGCATCACGGTGATCTACCTGCGCAGCACCAATCCTGACCTGGCGCGGCCGTTCAAGACGCCACTCTATCCGGTGGTGCCGATCCTGGGCGCCGGCATGTGCCTCTTCCTGCTCAAGTCGATACTCAACAAGCCGCAAACCGGACCGTTCTTTCTGATGTACGTCGGGTTTGGGTTCCTGCTCTATTTCGCCTACGGCCTCTGGCACTCCAAGCTCGGCCGCGGCGAGGACATCGCCTGATCTGGATGACCGGCGGGGAAACCCGCCGGGACATTCCGCACGGGACGGGAAGGGGCGGCGGGACGTGAGCGCCGATCGATTGCCCATCCATGAGGTCTTGCCGGCTCTCAAGGCCGCCTTGTCGGAGCATAACCGCGCGATCCTCGTCGCGGCCCCAGGCGCGGGCAAGACCACGGTCACCCCCCTCGCCTTGCTGGGCGAGCCATGGCTTGGCGCTGGCAAGGTGCTGGTTCTCGAACCGCGCCGACTGGCGGCCCGTGGCGCGGCGGCGCGTATGGCCGCCGGGCTGGGCGAATCGGTTGGCCAGACCGTGGGCCTGCGGGTCCGGTTTGAAACGAAGGTTTCCGGCCAAACGCGCATCGAAGTGATCACCGACGGCGTGTTTTCCCGCATGATCCAGGACGATCCCGGCCTGGAGGGGGTCGGGGCGGTGCTTTTCGACGAATTCCATGAACGCGGCCTGGAGTCCGATCTGGGTCTGGCGTTCGCGCATGACAGTCAGCAGGTGCTGCGTGAAGATCTGCGTCTGTTGGTCATGTCCGCAACGCTGGACGATGTGCGGATTTCCAGCCTGCTGGGCGAGGCGCCGGTCATCCAAAGCGACGGGCGCGCTCATCCGATTCAAACACGCTATCTCGGCAAGGATCCCACCGTGCCGCTCGAATTGCTCATGGCGCGGACGATCGAGCGCGCGCTGCGCGCCGAGACCGGTGGGATACTGGCTTTCCTGCCCGGCCAGGGTGAAATACTGCGCACCGAACGACACCTGCGCGAGCGGGTCGACCTGGACGGTGTGGACGTGCACCCGCTCTACGGGGCCTTGGACCTCGCCGACCAGGACCGCGCCGTGGCGCCCGCGCCCGTCGGGCGACGCAAGGTCGTTCTGGCCACCGCCATCGCTCAGACCAGTCTGACGCTGGAAGGCGTGCGGGTGGTGATCGACAGCGGCCTGACCCGAGCTCCCCGATGGGAGCCTCGGGCCGGCCTGACCCGGCTTGTCACGGTCCGCGCCTCGCGGGCCACCGCCGATCAGCGCCGTGGTCGGGCCGGACGCCTGGAGCCCGGGGTGTGCTGGCGGCTGTGGGATGAGCCGGAGACCCGTTCGCTGCCCGCGTTCGAGCGGCCGGAGATCCTGGAAAGCGACCTCACTCGGCTGGCTCTTGACCTTGCGCTTTGGGGTGATCCGACGGGCGCCAGCCTCGCACTGCTCGACCGGCCGCCGGCCGCCGCGCTGGATCAGGCTCGGCGAACCCTCAGCGAACTGGCGGCGTTGGACGACGCCGGCGCGCCGACGAAGACCGGGCGCGCCATCGCTCGATTGCCGCTGCCGCCCAGGCTCGCGCACATGATCCTGCAGGGCGCCGCGTCCGGTCAGGCGTCGCTCGCCGCCCGCATCGCCGCCTTGATCACCGAGCCGGGTCTGGGCGGCCGCGCGGTTGAGCTCGCCGATCGGCTGGAGCGCTTTGTCGCTGATCGCGGTCCACGCGCCCGGGCCGCTTTGAACATGGCCCAGCGATGGTCGGAACTTGCCCCCGCGGCGTCCAAGGCCGCCCCAGCCGAGCCGGGCGCGTTGCTCGCCGCGGCGTTTCCCGATCGCATCGCCAAGGCGCGCGGCGCCGTCGGCGAGTTCCAACTCAGCACGGGGCGGGGCGTTTATCTGGATCCCGCCAGCCCGCTGGCCCGCGAGAGCTGGCTGGCGGTCGCTGAACTCTCGGGTGGCGCGACGCGAGACCGAATTCTGCTCGCCGCGCCATTGTCCATGAGCGGGCTCATGCACGCGGCTGGCGGCGCCCTGAGGAAAGAGCGTGTGAGGGTCGAAACCGCTTCGGGTCCGCGCATGCAGTCGGTGGCGCGCCTCGGCGAGTTGATCGTCGAGGAAGGCCCCCTTGAGCGGATCGACGCCGAAACCCGCGACGAACTGCTGCTGGCGGACCTGAGGGAACAAGGACCTTCGGCGCTTGGCTGGAGCGGCGCGCCGGGCCGCCTGCGCGAACGCCTGGCGTTCCTCCGGGCTCAGGGAGCCGAGTGGCCTGACGTCTCGGACCCAGGCCTCGCCGCTTGTTTCGATGCCTGGGCCCCGGCGCTGGTTACCGGCGCCGCGTCTCTCGGCGGCATTTCCTCGCATCGGCTCGTCGAGGCGCTACTCGGTTTGATCCCCTGGAACCTTCAGGCTGATTTCGCCTCGAAAGCGCCGCAGCGGTGGACCGCCCCGACGGGCTCGAGCTTCGACATCGACTATGCCGCCGAGGGTGGTCCAAGGGTCGCGGTCCGCGTGCAGGAGGTCTATGGGCTTGGCGAGCATCCGCTGATCGGGCGCGACATCCCGCTGACCCTGGCGCTGCTGTCGCCCGCGCACCGGGAAATTCAGGTCACGCGGGATCTGCCGGCGTTCTGGCGGGGGACCTGGCGGGAGGTGCGCAAGGAGATGCGCGGTCGCTATCCCAGACACCTTTGGCCGGAAGACCCCGCTTCCGCCACGCCGACCACGCGCGCCAAACCTCGTGGTCAATAAGCGTTTCGGGCCTGCGAGGACGACCCGGACCGGTCACGGGGCAGGGGGCGCGCCCGCGCTGGCCCGCCGCCGAAGGTCATCCCCCAGTAGGGTCTGCAGCGCCGGGTCACGCGGATAGGGCGTGCCGCGGTACTGGCGGTACGCCTCGGCGTAATCGACTCCAAATTCGCGACCGCGCCGGCGGGTCTGAGCGGCCATTGCGGCGGTGAAGTCGGTCATGCCGTGTTGGCGCAGCAGCCAGTCCTTCTGACTCTGATGGCATTCCAGCATGGCGGTCTTGGTCGCGAAGGTCGCGCTCACGTCGGCCGCGAAGTCAGGGGCGATGGCCGAACCGTCGCGCCGCCTGCCGCCGATCGCGTCGACGTAATAGAGGTGTGGGATGGCGGTCAAAGGCGCCGCGTCCCCCGTACGGTAGCCGGGAACCGAGGCCGCGAAGCAGGCGTCCCGTACGAGCAAACCCGCCGCCTCATGATCGGGGTGGTAGTCCTCGGGCGAGGGACCAAGAACGATGTCCGGACGCGCGCGGCGGAGCAGCTCGGTCACCGCGCGGCGGCTGGCGTCGTCGTTGAACAGGCCCAGATCCGGCAGGCCCAGGCATTCGTAGCCGGCGCCGATCAACGCCGCGGCGCGGCTCGCTTCCTCCCTCCGGGTTCGGGCGGTGCGTTCGGGGTTGTCGGAAACACAGCCGCATTCGCCGGCGGTCAGGGTGGCGATGACGACGCGTAGGCCAGACTTGGCCAGAAGCGCCAGAGTCCCCGCGGCCAGGGTCTCTATGTCGTCGGGGTGGGCGTGGACGGCGAGGAGGGTGGTCATGTGACTGCCTGGGCCCCTAAGCGGTGACCGCATAGATCATGACCCCAGTGGCGACGGCGAGATTGAGGCTGTCGGCGCGGCCGCGCATGGGGATTTTGACCAGCACGTCGCAAGCGCTGGCGAGTTCGGGTGTGAGGCCGCTTTGCTCGTTTCCCATCAGGATCAGGTTGGGGGCCCGATAAGGCGCCGAGCGGAAATCGTTGGTCGCCGCGAGCGAGGCGCCGATCACAGCCCCTGGCCAGCGCTGGCGCCAGTCCAGGAAATCGGCGGTCGGCGCCCGGATGATCGGCGTGGCGAAGATCGAACCCATCGTCGCGCGCACCGCCTCAACCGAATAGGGATCACAGCAGTCTCCGACCAGAATGACGCCGCCGCAACCGGCCGCGTCGGCCGTGCGAATGATCGTGCCAAGATTGCCAGGATCTCGCACCGCTTCCAGCGCCACCCAGCACGTCGCGTCGCGGGGATCCGCGGTCTCCAGGGTGGAATGCGCCTGTTCGAAGACCCCCAGCACCATCTGCGGGTTGTCTCGGCGCGAGACCTTTTCAAGTATGGCCGTATTGACCTCTATGGCTTCCGCCGCCGCCGCGATCGCCCGGGTCAAAAGGGGATGATCGGCCTTGGCGCCATAGAGAATGGTTCTCGGCGCGTGCCCTAGATCAAGCGCCTCGACGATGCTCTTGAGGCCTTCGACCAGGAACAGGCCCGTTTCCTGGCGGGTCTTGCGCATATGCAGCGCACGCACGGCCTTCACCGTGGGATTGGTCAGTGAAGTGATTGTGCGTTCGGACATCACGGCGTCCAGCGGGCGAAGAACGAGAGGCCCGCCCCGTGGCGGCCGTTCTGCTCCATCAGGGCGAGTTCGCCCCATTCGATGATCCCCTGCCTGCCCGCGAGCGTCTCCTGCATCAGGCCGGCCATCGCCAGGCCGGAGAAGCGTTCGGAATAGGCGTTCAGCAAAACGAACCGAGCGTCATCGGTGAGGAGGGCGGCGCAGCCCGCCAGGAGTTCGGGCAAGTGCTCGTAGAGCCGCCAAACCTCGCCATCGGGACCGCGACCGTATTTGGGCGGGTCGAGGATGATGGCGTCATATCGCGATCCGCGTCGCGCCTCGCGCTGGACATAGCGTCGGGCGTCCTCGCAAATCCATCGGATTGGAGCATCGCTCAGCCCCGAAAGCTCGGCGTTTTCGCGCGCCCAGGCCACGGCCGGCTTGGAGGCGTCGACGTGGGTGACTTCAGCGGCCAGGGAGGCCGCGACCAGACTGGCGATGCCGGTATAGCCAAACAGATTGAGCACCCGCAACGGTCGGCGCGCCAAAGCCGCCTGTTCGCAGACCCAATCCCAGTTCGCGGCATGCTCCGGGAACACGCCCAGGTGCCGAAACGATGCAAGGCGAGCGTAAAACCTCACCGTCCCCCAGCGCAGCGCCCATTCGGCAGGAACCGGCCGGGAAATCCTCCACTTTCCGCGGTCCTCATCCGCGGCGGCTTCGAACACGGCGTGCGCCGCTTCCCACAACTCTGCGCCTTCGGCGGGGCGCCAGAGACACTGTGCCTCGGGCCGCACCACCGTGATCGAGCCATACCGCTCAAGCTTGCGGCCCTCGCCACTGTCCAACAGCGCATAGTCCGCCCAGGGTTCCGCGGCCATCAGAAGTGGCGCGGTCGCCACGGCGGGCGCCTTCGTGAGGCGGGTGACTCCTTGCATAATGGCGCCATAGCGTCGGAAAGCTCGCCGCGTCTAGGTGCGGCGCCGTCCAGCGGCCGATATCCCGGCGGCCCCGCGGGTCCCCCCCTCCACTCCTAAGAGCCCGAACCGACCGCCTAGGCGCCATCTTGCGGCGGACATCATTTTTCCGTCTAGTGGCGTCTGGGTTGAGGCGGAGATGAAAACGACGTGAGTGAGACGCTAAACAAGGCCGTGAGATCCGCGCGCAAGGCGAAGGGTGATGGCCACACGCGCCGCGCCGAGATTTTGCGCGCGGCCGAGCGGATCTTTGTCGCCGAAGGCTATGAAGGTGCAACTATTAGAAAGATCGCGGACGAGGTCGGCGTCTCCTCCACTTGTCTGTACATGCATTTTCGCGACAAGGACCAAATCCTCCTCGAGATCTGCACGGACGTGATGGAAGGACTTCTTGCCATCAACAGCGAAATCTCCGCGCGACCTATCGACCCCGTCGAGCGGGTTCGTATGATGCTTTCGGCCTATATGGAATTCGCTTTGGAGAATCCCAACGCCTATCGCCTGGTGTTTTGCACCTCGTCCACCGCTGGCTCCGAACAGTGGCGCCAGGTTTCAAACGAATTGGGCGCGCAATGCGTGGAACGCTTCGCTGGCGTCGTGAATGAGATCGCCGCGCAGGGGCGTCTGAAGATCGGTGATCCCGAGAGCGTCAGGTTGACGGTCTGGGCGGCGTGTCACGGATTGGTTTCGCTCATGCTGACCAAGCCCAGCCATGAATGGGGACGCCCCGAGGACATGGCGAAGCTTCTGGTGGATAGTCTTCTGTTTGGGCTTATCGCCGACTGACCCGGCCCGATGCGACCTAGCGGTTGAGGCCCAAACCAGCGACGGGCGCGGCGGTGACCATCGTCGCCGCGGGGGCGGTCGTCGACGCCAGTCCGGCCGATGGGACATAGCCTCCGCGCTTCAGATCCGCCGCCAAGGTCAACGGAGCCTCGCCGCCGTTCAGGCGAGCCCGGTACACCTGGGTGGCCTCAAGGACACGCATGACGTAGTCGCGGGTTTCCGAAAACGGGATGCATTCGATGAAATCGAGGGGATCGGTGGAACCGGCGCGGGGATCCCCGCATAGGCTTGACCATTGCATGGGGCGCCCCGGTCCTGCGTTGTAGGCTGCGGTGGCCATGACGTAGGAACCGCTGAACTGGTTCACCAGTTGTCCCAGGTAGACTGAACCCACTTTCATATTGAAGTCAGCGTCTTCCAGGCTGCCCCAGCCAAGCCCGGCCCGTCGCGCCACCGTTTCCGCGGTGGCGGGCATCAGCTGCATCATGCCTCTGGCGCCCGCCCCCGATCGAGCCGCTGGGTCGAAGCTGCTTTCCTGCCGGGTGATGCCGAGGACGAGGGACGTTTCCGCTCCCGACCCGACCGACGGCGGCAGGCGTATCGGGTAGCCTCGTTCGGGAAGGATGAAGCCGCGCTTGGCGGCGTTGCGAACAACCCGCATGGACGCCGAGAGCTGGCCGTTCAGTCTGGCGAGGTCTACGAGCAGGGCCTCGTCCTCAGCGGTCGGGGCGATATCGGACAACGAAATAACGAAGGATCTGAAGGCGTCCATGTCGCCGGCCCTGGCCAGGAGCCGCGTCGCCCGAATGACGTCGCGATCCTCGAAGGCCTGCTGAATGCGAGGGGTGATGGCCGGGTCATGGCCGAGATTGAGTTCGGTCCGTCCGCCTTTTTGCGCGGCCAGCTGACCGTAGAACGTCGTGAAGAACTGCGCGGCCTGGCCGTAGAAGATTTGCGCGGCGACCGGATCTCCTTCGGCCTCCGCGGCGCGGCCGCGCCAATAGAGCGCCCGGCTTTGTGTAAGGGGCGAGCCGCCGGCCTGCTCAAGCTTGGCGAAATGTTCGTCGGCGAGCCTTGGATTCTTCAGCCGGGCCAGGGCGATCCACCCCGCGTAGAACTCCGCGCTGGCGGCGTCCGATCCGGTCGAGAGGCCGGAATGGGCCGCGACCTGGTATGCGGAGAGCGCGTCCCCGGCCTGCAGCGCCTGAACGACCAGGGATCCATGTTTCCAGAGGCGCTCGCCGGCATGCTCGTCCGGGATCGAGGTGGGCAGATAGGAGGCCAAGGCCAGAGCCGCGGGAATGTCCCCGCGATCACGCAGCCTGACCACGCGCTCATAGACCAGGCCGGGATCATTCTGATCCCCTGCGGGAAGCGCGTCGATCAAGGCCTGGGCGCCCGGGTCGCCGCGATGCGACGCAATGCGCGCCTGAACGATCGCCTGACGGTCTGTGGGCAACAGCCGCAGAAGGTCCTGCGCCGCCCCATATTGTCCGGCGTAGATGAGCAGGTCCGCGCGGGCCTGGTGATCATCCGGCCGCAGCAGATCGCCGAGCCGCGTGAGCACGGTCTCCTGCGCGGCGGCGTCGAACGGCATGGCGCGCCATGCCTTGCGCACCATCTGCGCCGCATCATCGACTCTCCCGGCCTGCCGCAGCGCGTCCCCGAGGGCGATGACTCCCGCCGAGGTAAGCGGCGGGTCCGACCCGAACCAGGCGATGGTCGCCTGCGCCGACAATCCGGACCGATCCAGGAGATGCTCGGCCGCGATCTGGCGGCGAGACGCGTGCGGCCAGTCGGCGAGCTGACGGCGGGCGGCGTCCGCTTCAGTCCAGGACATCGCGTCCGGCGCGCCATCCGCCAGAGCCCACAGAGCGAGACTCCGCACGACAGGATCCGACGATCCATCACGGATCGCCCGGATGCGGCTGGCGTCGCCGGCGCGCGAAGCGGCGAGCAGGGTCGACGCGGCCTGGGTGTCCGACATCGCCGGCGCCGGCGAGAATATCGGCGCGATGGGAGGCGTGATCCCCAATTCCTGGGTGAAGGCCAACCCGGCGAGGGACAGGCCGGCGCAGGCGGCGAGGGTCGGACCGATCGTCTTGAGACTCACGAGCATGCCCTTAGAATAACCTCTCGAACCCCGATGGACCACCGCACGGCAGGGCCGAAACGGTGTTCGGCGTCTCGCGCCCAGACCAAATCGTCATCGGCTGGAAGACGCCGCCCGATCGAAGTTTGCCCTGAGGCTATCCTAGGCCCTATTGTCGGCCATACAATCCGATGCGCCTTGTGGCGCGTTCAATTCACGGTTTTTTGCTCCGCATGATCAAAGGTACTCTCAAGGGCGTCATAACAGCGCTTGTGACCCCATTCAGGGCCGGGCGCCTCGATGAAGAGGCCTTCGCAAGGTTGGTCGAGCGCCAGATCGCGGCGGGGGTTCACGGCCTCGTGCCGGTCGGCACGACAGGCGAAACCTCGACGCTTAGTCCGACCGAACACAAACGGGTCGTCAGCCTGTGCGTCGAGGTGGCGCGGGGGCGGGTGCCGATCATCGCCGGCGCGGGTTCGAACGCGACGGCTGAGGCTGTCGATTTCTGCGCCCACGCCCAGGCGGCCGGCGCCCAGGCGGCGCTGGTGGTCACCCCCTACTACAACCGGCCAAGCCAGGAAGGCCTCTATCGGCACTATCAGGCTATTCACGACGCGGTCGACCTGCCGCTCGTAATCTACAACGTTCCTGCGCGTACGAGCGTGGACATCCACAATGAGACCCTGGCCAGGTTGGCGAAGTTGCCCAACATTATCGGGGTGAAGGACGCGACGGGAGACCTCCCTCGAGCGAGCTTCCAGCGCCGCATGTGCGGCCTCGACTGGCTGATGCTGAGCGGCGATGACCCTTCGGCGCTTGGGTACATGGCCCACGGCGGCCATGGTTGCATTTCCGTCACCGCCAACGTCGCGCCGGCGGCCTGCGCGAGCTTCTTTGAGGCGTGCATGGCCGGACGCTGGGCAGAGGCCCTCGCCTGGCAGGATCGCCTGGTTCGCCTGCACCGGGCGTTGTTCCTCGACGCGTCGCCCTCGCCGACCAAATTCGCGCTGGCCCACCTGGGTCTGTGCGACGAGGAAGCCCGCCTGCCGATCGCCCCCTGCGCCACCGCGCACCATGCGGAAATCCTGGAGGCCATGACCGAGGCCGGCGTGGTCGCGTGACGGGCCGTCTCATCGCGGAAAACCGCCGCGCGAAGTTCGACTACTTTCTCGAAGAGGTGTTCGAGGCCGGCATCTCGCTCACGGGCTCGGAGGTCAAGGCGCTAAGGCTTGGCAAGGCGAATATCGCCGAATCCTACGCCAACGCCGATGGTCGCGATATCACCCTGGTGAACGCCTATATCCCCGAATACGGCCCCGCCAACCGATTCAACCATGAGCCTCGGCGGCCAAGGCGGCTGCTCCTGCACCGGCGGCAAATCGACAAACTCCTGGGCGCGGTCAGGCGCGATGGTCGGACGATCATCCCAACGCGCCTCTATTGGAATGACAAGGGCCTGGCCAAGCTGGAACTGGCGCTCGCCAAGGGCAAATCGGCTCCCGACAAGCGGCAGACGGTGGCCGACCGCGATTGGAAGCGCGAGCAGGGCCGCCTGATGCGCGACAAGGGCTAGGCCGCCTCGATCACCTCGCGGGCGCGACGAAAGATCGCTTCGAACATGCTCGGCGTCAGACGACCGGTATTCGTATTCAGCCGCGAGCAATGATAGCTGTTGATCAGACGGTACCGGCCGAGGTCGGACTCCGCGGCATGGCCGGGCAGGGTGGCCGAAGCGGGAGACCCCAGCGCCCGGGCGACGTTGCGGCGAGCCACATCCCCGAGGGTTACGATCACTTGAAGTTTGGGTAGCGCCGCGATGCGCGCGGTAAGGAAGGGCCGGCACGACGTTTCCTCGATCGGCAGAGGCTTGTTGCCCGGCGGTGCGCAGCGCACTGCGTTGGTGATCATGCAATCGGTGAGTGTCAGGCCATCGTCCGGCCTCGCGCCATAGGTCCCTCGCGCGAAGCCGGTCTCAAGCAGCGTCTGGTAAAGGAGGACGCCGGCGTGATCGCCGGTGAAGGGACGGCCCGTCCGATTGGCCCCCTGGCGGCCAGGCGCGAGGCCGACGACGAGCAGTCTCGCGGCGGGATCACCGAACGAGGGCGCCGGCCCGTTGTACCAGTCGGGATGTTCGGCGCGGTTCTCGGCGCGATAGGCGGTCAGGCGTGGGCAGAGGCCACAGTCGCGAGGAGGTTCCGCTGTGGACGTGGACATGGCCATTGGCGCCTAGTCCTCGGCGCTGTCGCGCGGCTCCTGTAGGAATCTCGGCAAACGATCGCGGGTCCCTCGGCCGATGACGTCGGCCAGATCGGCCAGATCCACGAAGCTGTCCGCCTGACGCCGCAGTTCGTCGGAAATCATCGGCGGTTGGGACTTCAAGGTCGAAACCACCGTAACCCGGACGCCCGCGCGCTGAACCGCTCGCACGGGATAGGCAAAATCGCTGTCGCCGGAAAACAGGATCGCGTGGTCGAGCTTGGGGGCCAGCTCAAGCATGTCCACGGCCAACTCCATGTCCATGTCCCCGCGGAAGCGTTTTCGGCCCTCGCGGTCGGTGAATTCCCGCGCGAGTTTCGTCACCATGGTGAAGCCGTTGTAGTCAAGCCAGTCGACCAGCGGCCGAATGGGCGAATAATCCTGTTCCTCAACGATCGTCGTGTAATAATAGGCGCGGATTAATTTGCCGCGACGACGAAAATCGTCCAATAATTTCTTGAAATCAATGTCAAATCCAAGGCCGCGCGCGGCGGCGTGGAGATTCGCGCCATCAATGAACAGGGCGACGCGGTCGGTTGGGTACAGGTTTAGATTGGTCATGAATGTCCTATGAGTGGAAATATGTTCGATGACGCCGTGATCATCGGCCTGGGGTCGAATCTTCGGGGAGGTTATGCGTCCTGCGAATCTGTTTTGCGGGACGCCCTTGGGCGTTTTCCCGATCTCGGCATTCAAGTCTCGCGAAAATCACGGGTCTGGGTCTCGCGCGCCTGGCCGGACCCGAATGAGCCCGACTACCGCAACATTGTCGTCATTGTCGAGACCCTGTTGGAGGCGGGCCAAGTCATGCTGGCGCTGCACCAAATTGAAGCTGATTTCGGCCGCGAGCGGGGCAAGGTCAACGCGTCACGCGTGCTCGATCTCGATCTGATCGCCTACGGGCGCCAACTGGCCCCCGACTTGAGCCCCTGCCTGCCTCACCCCCGGGCGCATGAGCGGCGGTTCGTCATGGGACCGTTGGCGGAGATCGCGCCGGACTGGAGCCATCCCGCTCTGGGCCGAACGGCGCGGGACCTGGCGGCCTCGGCCCGGATCGGGGCGGATGCGCGACCGCTTGGGGGCGGCGGACGTCGATAAGGCGCCCCTGTTGCATTGCAAAATCACGGGCGGCCGTCTATGTGGGCCGGCTGCATCCCTTTTTCTCGTGAGACTTCATGGCCCGCGTTACTGTCGAAGATTGCGTTCAACGGGTTCCCAACCGGTTCAACCTTGTGTTGCTCGCCGCCAATCGCGCGCGGGCGATCGCGGCCGGCTCGCCGCTGACGTTGGATCGCGACAACGATAAGAACCCCGTGGTCGCGCTGCGTGAGATTGCCGACGACACGGTGGATCCCGCCGAGCTGCGCGAGACCCTGATCACCAGTCTGCAGCGGGTGGATGAGCACTCCGAAGCCGAGGAAGAGGCCGAAACCCTGGCTCTGCTGGCCGATCCGAGCCACTCGCAGATGAGTGAGCAGGAGTTGGTCCGCGCATTGCAGAGTGATCGCGACGGGGGGCAGGAGGAGCGCTTCTGAGCCTCGAGACCGCCCCAGTCGCGTCTCTGCCCTCCGCGCCGCCTCCAGGATCCAACCCGGAAAAACCCAAGGCGGCGGCTCCTAAATTTCTGCGCCAATATGAGCTGATCGATCGCGTGCGTGAGTATGATCCCAGCGCCGACGAGGACATGCTCAACCGCGCCTATGTCTATGCGGTCAGGATGCATGGATCGCAGAAGCGCGCATCCGGAGATCCCTATTTCGCCCACCCGATCGAAGTGGCGGGGATCCTCACCGACTATCGCCTCGACACCGCGACGATCATTACGGCGCTGCTGCATGACGTGATCGAGGACACCGACGCCTCGCGCGCGGATATCGACGCGCGCTTCGGCGCAGAGGTCGGCGAGCTGGTCGAGGGGGTCACCAAGCTGTCGCGCCTGGAGGCCACGGCCGACCACAAACGCCAGGCGGAGAATTTGCGCAAATTCATCCTGGCGGTGTCCAAGGACGTGCGCGTGCTGCTCGTCAAGCTGGCGGATCGCCTGCACAACATGCGGACGTTGCAGTTCATCCAGAGCCCCGCCAAGCGCGAGCGGATCGCCCGCGAGACCCTGGATATCTACGCGCCCCTGGCGCGATCGATCGGCTGCCACCGCATCTGTTCCGAACTTGAGGAATTGGCCTTCGCCCACCTCAACCCCAAGGCGCGGGACGCGATCACCCGGCGGCTCGAAACCCTCCGCGAGGGGCAGGCTCGCGCGGTGGCGGTGGTCAGCCAGGAACTCGTGCGCCTGGTGGAGGCCGCGGGCATCACCTGTGCTGTCGTCGGCCGGGAAAAGAACGCCTATTCGATCTGGCGCAAGTTGCAGCGAAAATCGATTGGATTCGCACAGCTTTCCGACATCTACGCCTTTCGCGTGATCGTCGAGACCGAGGATGATTGCTACCGAGCGCTGGGGGTCATCCATCGCGCCTGGCCATTCGTTCCCGACCGGTTCAAGGACTTCATCTCCACCCCCAAACGCAACAACTATCGCTCCCTCCACACCACGGTCGTGGGGCCCAGAGGCATGCGCATCGAAATGCAGATCCGCACGCGCGCCATGGACCGCGTCGCGGAGGAGGGGGTGGCCGCCCACTGGCGATATAAGAACGAGACCTACGCCTTCGACCCCGAGGCGGCGGCCGAGGCCGGCGTGTCCGACCCCTTGGTCAACATCCGGCAACTGGTTCAGGTGCTTGAGCAGGGCGGAGACGCCGAGGATCTGCTCGACCACGCCAAGATGGAGATGTTTCTCGATCAGGTGTTCGTCTTCACGCCCAAGGGGCGGCTGATCAGCCTGCCCAGCGGCGCCATGCCGCTGGACTTCGCCTACGCGGTTCACACCGACGTGGGTGATACCTGCGTGGGGGTGAAAATCAACGGCGAGTTGCGGCCGCTGCGGACCGTGCTGGCCAATGGCGATCTGGTCGAAGTCGTGCGCGGCGCGAAACCGTCGACGCCCATGGATTGGCGCAGTCTCACCGTCACGGGCCGCGCGCGGTCGGCCATGCGCCGCCATTTGCGTCAGTCGGAGCGGGAAGAATTTCAGCGGCTCGGCTCGGCGGCGCTGGAACAGACCTTCACGCGCGCGGGCAAGGCGCTCTCCTCGGTCTCGCTGCGCCCCGCTCTTGAGCGTTTCGCGGTGGCGAGCGACGTGGAATTGTTTCAGGCCGTCGGGCGCGGGAGCATCCCGCCGACCCAGGTGCTCGAACTTGTGTTCCCCGGGCTCGCTGATACGGCCAAGGCTGCGGCGACCGCGCGCGTTCGTGTCGATGATGACCTCGGCAGAACGTTCATTCGCGGCGCCACGCTCCCGCCCGACGTCCCGCTACGGTTTGGCAAATGCTGCCGTCCGTTACCGGGCGAACGCATCGTCGGCATCGCCCAGGCGGACAAGAGCGTGGTGGTGCACACCATCGATTGTCGGAGTCTCGCCGATCACGACGCGGAGGAAGACTCCTGGTTCGACCTGCAATGGACCCCCGAGGCGGACCGCAACGCCACGTCGGAAGCGCGGCTGATCACGACAATCCGTGACGCCCCTGGCGTCATGGGCCAGGCCTGCACCAGCATCGGCGACGCCGGTGGCAACATTGTAGGCGTGAGCATGCGCCGCCGGCATTCCGACTTCTTTGACGTCGAATTCGACATCGAGGTGCGCGACGCGCGCCACCTGACCCACATCGCCGCGGCGCTGCGCGCCTGTCAGAGCGTCGAGACCGTCGAGCGCGCCCAGGGATGACAGCCGGGATACCAGGCCGACGCCTTTGGCGCGCGGCGCGGATCGGTGTATGCGTCCGGCCATGACCAACGAAGACGTCCTGAAGGAATTTCGCGAGGCGGGCGCCCTGCGCGAGGGACATTTTATCCTGTCCTCAGGTCTGCATAGCCCGATGTTTCTGCAAAAGAATCTCGTGTTCATGCATCCGGAGCGAAGCGAGCGCCTGTGCCGTGCGCTGGCCGCGGCGATCACCGCCAAGGTCGGCCCGGTGGATGTCTGTGTCTCGCCCGCCGTCGGGGGCATTATTCCAGGCTACGAGACGGCGAGGGCGCTGGGCGTGCCGTCGATATTTGTCGAGCGGGAGGAAGGCAGGCTGCGTTTTCGCCGCGGGTTCCATCTGACGCCAGGCGCCCGCGTCGCCATGGTCGAAGATATCGTTTCCACCGGCCTCTCGTCCCGCGAATGTGTCGAGGCGATCCGTGAGGCCGGCGGGGAGGTGGTCTGCGCGGCCTGCGTCGTCGATCGCTCCGGCGGTCGGGCCGATCCCGGCGCGCCGATGATCGCCCTCGCGTCGCTGGACGTGCCGGCCTATCCAGCCGACGCCCTGCCAGCCGAACTCGCCGCCATCCCGCCGGAGGACCCGGGAAGTCGGAGGTTGGCGAAGTGACCCCGTCCCGCCTGCGCCTGGGCGTTAACATCGACCACGTGGCCACCATCCGCAACGCCCGCGGCGAGGCCTATCCCGACCCGGCCCGCGCGGCGGAAATGGCCATGATGGCCGGGGCCGATGGCATCACGGCGCACCTGCGCGAAGACCGTCGGCATATTTCCGACGCCGACATCGACGCCCTGGCCAAGTTGACCCGCCGGCGCGGTCGGCCGCTCAACTTCGAGATGGCCGTGACCGAAGAGATGGAGGCGATCGCCCTGGCGCACGCGCCGCACGCCGCTTGCCTGGTGCCCGAACGCCGCGAGGAGGTCACCACCGAGGGCGGTCTGGACGTCGCCGGCCAGGGCAATCGCGTGGCGCCCGTTGTCGCCAATCTGCGGCGCGCGGGCATTCGGGTGTCACTCTTCGTCGAAGCCGACCCCCGACAGCTGCGGGCGGCCCAGCACGTGGGGGCCCAGGTGGTCGAGCTGCACACCGGCGCCTACTGCATGGCTGTACGCGAACATCGGCCGGACGCCGCGGAGCTGCATGAACGGCTGCGCGAGGGCGCCGCCCTGGCCGCCAGCCTGGGCCTGGAGGTGCACGCCGGCCACGGGATCGACTTCGAGACGGTGTCGGCGATCGCCGCGATTTCCGAGATTGCGGAACTGAACATTGGTCATTTCCTGATCGGCGAGGCCATCTTCACCGGGCTGGACCCGGCGATCCGCCGCATGCGCGCCCTGATGGACGCCGCGCGAGCGCGTGCCGAGAGCCGTGAGGCCGTGGCTTGATCCTCGGCATTGGCTCCGACCTTTCGGACATCCGGCGCATCGCCCAGACCCTCGATCGCTTCGGCGCGCGCTTCGAGGATCGCATATTCACCGAGATCGAACGCCGCCGGTCCAACCGCAAACCCGATCGCGCCGCGAGCTACGCCAAACGCTTCGCGGCCAAGGAGGCCTGCGCCAAGGCTCTGGGGACCGGCATTCGCCGCGGGGTTTTCTGGAAGGACATGGGTGTGGTGAACGCGCCGTCGGGCCAGCCGACCCTGGCCCTGACCGGCGGCGCCGCGGAGCGTCTGGCGGCGTTGACCCCTCCGGGTTCGCTGGCGGTGATCCATCTCAGCCTCACCGACGATCATCCCTACGCCCAGGCGTTCGTGGTGATCGAGGCCGTGGCGATCGCCTCGTCATGAGCCCATTCGCTAAGAGCGCTCGGTGATGGCGCGTCGTCGCGAGAGTCCTGCCGATGTCCTGAAAGTCGCGATAATCTGTGTGACGCTCGCCTTCGCGTTTCGCACCTTCGCCTTCGAGCCCGCCATGGTGCCCACCGGTTCGGAGGAGCCGAATATCTATCGCGGCGACTTCATCGTGGTGGCGAAATGGGCCTATGGCTACAGCCGCTACACGATCATGGGCAGTCCCCCACTGTTCAGGGGCCGGCTGCTTTTCACCCCGCCAAAACGCGGCGACATCGTGGTGTTCAAACTGCCCCGAGACGGTCGGACGAATTTCGTGAAGCGCCTCGTCGGTCTGCCAGGCGACCGGGTGCAGATGCGCCAAGGCGAGTTGTTCGTGAACGGCCAGCGTCTCGCGCGGGAATCCGACGGCCTGACCGACGCCGTGGAAAGCAGCGGCGCCGACGCGCCCCCCAGAACAATACGGGCCATCATCGTCAAGGAAACCAACCTCGACGGACGGCAATACCGCACCCAGTTGCTCGAGGGCGGCGGGCCAGGCGAGAACACATCGGAATATGTCGTCCCACCGCATTGCTATTTCATGATGGGCGATAACCGCGATAACTCGGCCGACAGTCGCTTCGACCCCGGCGTGCCGCCTGGCGATCCACGCTTGAAGGGCTGCAACTGGGATCCGACCTGGAATACCTATGCGAATGACGGGCTGGCGCCCGGGGACCTCGGCGCCGGATTGGTGCCGGAGGAAAACCTCATGGGCCGGGCGGTGATGGTGTTGGTCTCATGGGACATGGGCGTCGATGAATGGCACAACCCTGGCGCGAGCCTCATGGCGCCAAACACCTGGCTCCGATATCTGAGGCCCGAGAGATCCCTTCAGGTGCTGAATTGATCGCCTGGCGTCCCTGCGCCGGCCTCGTGGCGGTCCGTTGACCAACACCCGCCATCAGGCCGTGGAGGCCTTGCAGGCGCGTATCGGCCACCGGTTCGCCGATCAGCCGTTGCTGGATCGCGCGCTCACGCACTCCAGCGTCGGCGCCGGCGCGCGCAAGCCGCCGGACAATGAGCGACTGGAGTTTCTGGGCGACCGGGTGCTGGGCCTCATCATGGCCGACCACCTGGTGGGCGCGGACTCCGAAGCCACCGCCGGCGCCCTCTCCAGCCGTCTGGCCGGCCTCGTCAGCCGCCAGGCCTGTGCGCGTGTGGCGCGCGAGATCGGTCTTGGCGCGGCCCTGCGCCTGCCCGGCGGAGAGACCCGGCGCGGTGGACGGGACCACGAAAGCATCCTGGCCGACGCCTGCGAAGCCCTGATCGCCGCGCTCTATGTCGAGCTTGGCCTGGAGTCCGCCGCCGCCCTGGTGCTGCGAATGTGGGCGCCGCTGACCTCCGAGCCCTTCGACCGCGCCACCAGCGACCCCAAGTCCGCGCTCCAGGAATGGGCGGCCGCTCAAGGCCATCCCCCGCCGGTCTACGCCACCGTGGGCCGATCCGGACCCGACCACGCCCCCGTGTTCACCATCGAGGCGAGGGTGGGGGACCTTGCGCCGGCGCGGGCCGAAGGCGCATCCCTGCAATCGGGCCAGAAGTTGGCGGCCTTGGCCCTGTTACGACGCGAGACGACGCCCAAATGACCCGAGCCGGATTCATCGCCATCATCGGCGCCCCCAACGCGGGTAAATCCACCCTGGTGAACCACCTGGTGGGCTCCAAGGTGTCGATCGTCACCCAGAAGGTGCAGACGACCCGCTTTCCGATCCGCGGCGTCGCGATCGTCGGCGAAAGCCAGCTGGTTCTGGTGGATACGCCGGGCATCTTCACCCCGCGCCGCCGCCTGGATCGGGCCATGATCCGCGCGGCCTGGGGCGGGGCGCAGGACGCCGACGCCATCGTGCACCTGGTCGACGTCAACGGCCAGATCGACGCCGCCGACGGCCAGGCCACCGGCGCCGATAAGCGGGCCGTGACCGATGTCGAATCGATCATCAAGGGCCTGCGGGATCACGGCCACAAGGCGATCCTGGCGCTCAACAAGATCGACCTGATCCGCCGCGACCGTCTGTTGGCCGAGACGCAAAAGCTATTTTCGTCAGAAGTTTATTCCGATGTATTCATGATCAGCGCAACAACCGGCGCCGGGGTCGACGACCTGAAGTCGCACCTCGCCGGGCTCGTCCCGGAAGGGCCATGGTTCTATCCCGCCGACCAGAGCGCCGACATCACCTCCAGACTGCTGGCCGCCGAGATCACCCGCGAAAAGGTCTATCTGCGCGTGCACGAAGAACTGCCCTACGCCGCCAGCGTCGAGACCACCGCCTTCGAGGAACGCCTCGACGGATCGGTGCGCATCGAGCAGACCATCTATGTCGAACGCGACGGTCAGCGCGGCATCCTGCTGGGCAAGGGCGGGCGCACGCTGAAATGGATCGGCGAAGCCTCGCGCACGGAGCTGACCGAGATGTTCGGCCGCACGACGCACCTCTTCCTGCACGTCAAGGTGCGCGCGACCTGGGCCGAGGACCGGGGGTTGTTTCAGGATATGGGGCTGGATTTCGACGTTTAGGGACGCGTGAAAGACGGGCGCATTCTGATGGTCTGAGACGTCTGGCGGGCCGTCTACTAAATCGGGACACACCCTCTTTCCGAGCGACCATCCGCGTGGGATGGTCCACCAAAACAAAGCGCAGAAGACAAGCGGATGCCGGATGAGAATGTGTGGGTCCCGATTTTCCTCAACGACCTCGGGCAGGTAGGTCGGATCGCGGCGCCGATCGCCATTGGACGGGGCTTGGCCGGTCGCGCAGCGCCAATATACGATTGTTTTCACAAAATGTCATGTGATTGTCAATAATATGGGAAAAAGGAATAAAGCGATATTATATTCTTACCTAATATCCATCGGCGGATTTGTTTTATTCGCGGTATATATTAGCGCGCGCGCCTTGCCGAACTACAATCAAAATCATGCAGTGTTGTTGGTCCTCGGATCCATTTGGGCTATTATCATTTGTTTGATTGTCGGCGCGATCCGTACTTTTCCCAACAATGGCGAGTGAATACAGTCTGGACGATGGTACAATTAAAAAATCCGTGGACCGGGATGTGCACAATTCGCGTTAACGTTGCCAACAAAGCTTGCAACGTTGGGCAATGGCGCGCACGCTGACCTACAGGGCCGGCAGGGATCCGGTTCGGAGCGCCTCGGCCAGCGACACAACCTTTAGCCGCACGGGAGAGCGGCGGCCGACCAACCTCCTTGCGGGTGCGATAAGAGCAATTCAGGAGTCGGAGCGGCCTTGCACAATTTGGTGTATTGATGAGGGACGTTCAAGCTCTGTTAACTGGCGTGACCTTTTTGATTGGTCTGTTCATATCGATTCTGTCGACGATGTTTGCTATTAGTCAGAAGAAAAAATTATGGCACGCGCTTACTATCGGCTACGGTGTTCTGGTAAATGTATTTTATTCGATTCTATATGGGCGGCCATTTGATATTCCGGAGACAATAGTATTTGTGGTGGCGCTAATTTTCTTGGGTTGGGCTGTGGTTGTGACAGAAGTTATTAGGAAAAAGTAGCCAATCGCGTAAAGGGTAAATAAGCACCCAGTACAAGTGCTGTTCACTGGTTAAATCGGGACACGCACTCTTTTCGTGTGACCGTTCGCTTGGGATGATACATTGATACGAAGTCTATAAGATAAGCACATCTCCGACGAGAGGGTATATGTCCTGATTATTCTGTCGTCCGGGCAAACGAAGGGGGCCGTATGGCGCCCACACTAACGACTGCATCCGGATGACCGACAAATGCCCGAGTACGATTATCAATGCGGTGAAGGCGGTTGATCCGCCCAATTCGTTGAACGCCAAATGAATTCGGTTTGTCCACTCGCGTTGGTCGCGTTCGTAATTCTCTGGATTCCATGCCAAGGCGCAACTCGAGCACAGACCTGCCCAAATCGCGAAGATGAAATGAGCAGCCAAGGGCTGGAGGCGGCAAAGTCGCTAGATGACGTCTACAAAGTGTACAGGTATTTTCCAGGATGCGCGTACGGCGGCGGCGTCTCGGAAGAAATAGCTGATCGGGTTGGCCATTTCCTCGCAAGAGACTGGAAGAACGTCATCGCGTACATAGGGCGGTCCAGTTCGAATGAACATAGAGTTATGATCCTGACCAGATACGTCGGTCGGGTGAATGACGATGAGGATTTGAGTGAGATTAGAACTCACGCACTAAGTGAATGCCCCTCCAGATTTCAAGGGTGGTGCAAGTTACTCCTGGATGGCGGGAAGTGAGGCAGCTCAGCAAAGAAATTCGGCGCTTTGGCCGAGAGTCTTGCAGCAGAGCAGCGGCGCCGCCAATGACCGTTTTCGGTCCGTAGAACCGGGTCACGCGCTCTTTTCGAGAGTTCATTCGCGTGGGATGATCCGCTAAGACCAAGCGCAGTAGACAAGCGGATCCCTGATGAAAGCCTGTGTGTCCCGATTTTCTGCTGGGAGTTCAAATTGGCCTCCGCTTCCGGGCTAGGAAGCGAGCCAGTGTGGTTGTCGTTGGGCACCCAAAGCACCCCATCGTCTAGTTCCCCCGAGGTGCCTCGCGTCTCCCGCATTGGCATCTGGGTTTTGATGGCTATCATGGCTGCGTGCGTAATTGCTCTGACGGTCTGGGCAGTGGTAGGATGGGAAGGCTTTAGGAAGCAAGCATACTTCTGGATCGTTTTCCTCATTGTTGATTATATTGCAATAGCCTGGATCATTTCTAATATATTCCTCCAGTCAGACGTAACGCTGTAGCAGAATAGAATTGTCAAGGGTCGGGGCACCCGGGCAATAGTTATTGAATTTAAGAATGCTGACGCGTGGCTCGATGGCAGCGTCGTCTTTATTCAGTCTGAACGCGATAAGATAAGATTGAACCCATTTATTTTTTCCGATCGCGCTACATTTCGTCGATCTATCGAAGACAAGTTTCCTGGAATTGATTCAATTCCAAAGGGAACAGCAAGGGCGTCTCGAAATCAGTGATCGAGCGTGGGAAAAACCGCCTTCGGTCGGAATGTCAGCGAATGGACATCTCGAAACACTGCTGGTGAAGGGGTGATTAGGGAAAACCGGGACACGTACTCTTTTCGAAATCGTGGCCCAGGTATGCGGCGGGACACTAGCCGTCAACGCGACTGGGGGGGCAAAGTACATACCAGGAACTCTTCCGCCGGCAGCTAGCGACTATGCCTTGGCAAACGCGGATCGTCGTGCCGGGCCCGCCGTATCACATCACTCAACGTGACAATCGCTGACGGCAGTCCTTTTTCGGACCCGCCGACTACCAGCGGTATCTTCAGATCGCGACCGAGGAATTCGCGGCCTCAGAAGTCGAGGTGTGGGCCTACTGCCTGTTGCCGAACCATGTTCACCTGATCGCCACGCCGAGCCGCACGGCGTCGCTCGCGACCGCGGTTGGCGCCACACACCTGCGCTGCACGCGGCCTGTAAACCATCCCAAGCGCTGGACCGACTATCTGTGACAGGGTCGTTTGGCGTCGGCCGGCCTGTTTGGCTGAGGCGATCGCGAGTGTGGTCCCGATTTATAAATCGCGCGACAGGATGAGCTTCAGCGTCAGGCCATCGCTGGCGCGATTGAGGCCGGCGCCGACGCCGAATTCGACGTTCAGGGGCTTGCCGTTGAAATCCACCACGCCAAACAGCTGATGCGTCTGCCGTCGGCCGTAGAAGGCGCGGAGCGGGCCGAGGTCATCGTACTCCTCCGCGGCCACCGTCCAGAGCGGGGAGATATTGTAAGCCACGCGCGTTTCCGGCGCAAAATCGAGCCGCGATAGACCCTTATAGGCATTGTCGAGGATGGGATTGAGGATCAGGTCCACCTTGCCGAACCGCCAGCCGATAACGGGCCTGATTTCGGAGGTGAATGCGTCGGCGTCCCAGCGCTTGGAGTTGAAGCTGAACTCGAAGTTGACGCCATAGAAGAAGGCGCGCTTGTTCGCGCCGGGCTCGACGAACAGGGCGCGCAGCTTGAAACCGTCGAGTTGGGCGCCGCCATCGCCCCTCAAGCTGTAGAGGGGAAAATAAAGGCCGGCCTCCATCCACTCCGTGACGCCATAGGCGAATTCGGGCACGCCGTTCAGGGAATGGTTAGAGGTCACTCCGCCGGTGAAATCCGGCGTGGTCCTCCCCCGGGGGGTGTAGTTGTTGTGCAGGGTCAGATTGAGCGTGCCCGGCGCGGCGATCTCGGCATTGTAGACCTGAATCTCATCGGTCTGCGCCATCCCCACGCATGGCGCGGCGCAGGCAAGAAGCAGGGCCGTCCAGCCGAAGACCGATAGCCGCCAGCCTTGCCAAGGGATTCCAGTCATTCGCGGTCCAGAGATGAAAGGCGGTCGACGTCGACGTCTCATAGCCGAACCCGGGGATTGGCGCACATCGGCGATTCGGGGGAAGCCGAAATCCCAGATTCGGAACTCGCCGCTGCACGAGACGGGTCTAACGTCGTTTTATAGTGGCGCGCCGGTCGGTGGACCTTCCCTATCGCCGCCGTCCCGTGGGCGGCCGCGGCTTGTTAGCCCGGAATCGGGCCTTTTCGCCTCGCCCGCGCGCTTCCCCCGCCTCCGCGTCGCTGACCATTTCGAACAGCACGCCGCCGGTGATGGGGGTGGCTTCCTTGATGCGCACCTCGACCTGGGCGCCGAGGCGCCATGTCGCGCCGGTGCGCTCGCCGATGAGGGCATGGCGCTTGTCGTCATGGATGTAATAGTCGTCGCCCAGGCTTGAGACAGGGACGAGGCCGTCGGCGCCCGTTTCCGCCAGGCGGATGAAGAGACCGAAGCGTGTGACGCCGGTGACGCGGCCGGCGAAGGTCGCGCCGACATGTTCGCTCAGGAAGGCGGCGACATAGCGGTCGATGGCGTCCCGCTCGGCGGCCATGGCGCGCCGTTCGGTCTGGGTGATGTGTTCGGCGGTGTCGGCCAGGCGAGCGATCTCGGCGTCGGTCAGGCCATCGCGGCCAAGGTTCAGCGCGCGGATCAGGGCGCGATGGACGGTGAGGTCGGCGTAGCGGCGGATCGGCGAGGTGAAGTGGGCGTAGCGGTCGAGGTTCAGGCCGAAATGGCCGATGTTGTCGGTGGAATAGATCGCCTGCATCTGGGTGCGCAGGACCACCTCGTTGACGATCTCGCCATGCGGCCCCTCGCGGGTCTGTTCGAGCAGGCGATTGAATCGGCTGGTGCGCGGCGGCTCGCCCTTGTTCCAGGGCATGGCGATGGTGGCCAGGAAGTCGGCCAGGGAGTCGATCTTGGCCTCGCTCGGGGCGTCGTGGATGCGATAGATCAGGGGCGTTCGGCGCTGTTCGAGGGTCTCCGCCGCGGCCACATTGGCCTGGATCATGAACTCCTCGATCAGGCGGTGCGCCTCCAGCGAGGCGCGCGGGCTGATCTCGGCGATCTTGCCCGACGAATCGATGCGTACGCGGCGTTCGGTCGACTCGATGCCCAGCGGCGAGCGGCGGTCGCGGCCGATCTTTAGAACGGCGTAGGCGGCCCAGAGCGGCCGCAGGATCGTCTCCAGCAGTGGGCCGGTCTGGTCGTCGGGTTCGCCGTCGATCGCCGCCTGGGCCTGTTCGTAGGACAGCTTGGCGGCCGATCGCATCAGGCCGCGCTGGAAGCGGTGGCCGCGCTTGTGGCCCTGGGCGTCGAACACCATGCGCACGGCCAGGCAGGCTCGCGCCTCGCCTTCGCGAAGGGAGCAGAGATCGGCGGAGAGCGACTCCGGCAGCATGGGCTCGACGCGGTCGGGGAAATATACGCTGTTGCCCTTGTCGCGCGCGACGCGGTCGAGGGCCGAGCCGCCGGTCACATAGGCGGCGACATCGGCGATGGCGACCCAGACGACCCAGCCGCCGGGGTTGGCGGGATCCTCGTCCAGGTGGGCGTAGACCGCGTCATCGTGGTCGCGGGCGTCGACAGGATCGATGGTGATCAGCGGAAGATCGCGCAGGTCGGTGCGGCCGGCAAGAGTGGGCGGCTGGGCGCCCGCCGCCTCGGCGTCGGCGTCGTCGGGGAAGCCCATGGGCAGGCCATGGGTGTGGATGGCGACGAGGGACGCGGCGCGCGGGTCGTCCTCGCGGCCGACCACTTCCAGCACCTTGCCGCGTCGGGGGCCATGGGCGCGATCGGCCGAGCCGCCGATCTGGGCGAGCACAAGGTCGCCGTCGCGCAGGTCGGCGCCCTCGCGCGGGGCCAACAGCAGATGGGTCTTGGCGCGGCGGTCGACCGGTTCGACTCGCACCTCGCCGCGGGATTTGCGGATCACCCCCAGGATACGGTGAGCGCTCTGGCCCAGGCGCTTGATCAGACGGGCCTCGACGGCGCCGGACTCCAGGGTCTCGAACTTGACGAGCACCCGGTCGCCAAGGCCGGGCGCCCCGGCGGCGCGCTCGGCTTCGCCCGGGGCCAGGCGGATGGCGGGGGTGTCGATCGGCGCCTTGACCAGGCGCACGAAGAGATCGCCGTCAGCGTCGCGCTCGACGACGTCGGCGACGCCGACCGGGGGGAGGGTGTCTTCGCGGCCACGCGCGCGCCTTGGCG
>Ga0075030_100000291_pt1 | contig 42543 bp, 30 predicted proteins | sample LitLauG_LLR_2012_FD_71393 | JGI IMG/M metagenome (GOLD analysis project Ga0075030, IMG submission 71393) | Freshwater sediment microbial communities from Pennsylvania, USA - Little Laurel Run_MetaG_LLR_2012 | ecosystem: Environmental > Aquatic > Freshwater > Creek > Sediment | place: USA... | reverse complement strand
CCTGTGGGGCGTGGCGCGCTCGCGCGTCGGGATCCTCGCGCTCGCGCTCTGCTTCCTGCCGATCGGAACCGGCGCCGCCTCGGGCCTCTTCTCGGCGGTCGCGAACGACTGGAAGGCCTCGGCCGACACGGTCGCGCTCGTGACAGGCGTGCTGGCCGGCATTCTCTCGGCGATCGGGTGCCTGGTGGCCGGCGTGGTGAGCGATCGCATGAACCGCCAGCTCGCTTACGCGCTCTACGGCATCGTGCAGGGCGGCTTCGCCGTCGCGATGGCGGTGCTGCCGCACACGCAGGTGAACTACATCATCTTCACGTCGCTCTACACCGTGATGTCGGGATTCACGTTTGCCGGCTTCTCGGCGTTCGTGCTCGAAGCGATCGGAAAGGGCGCCGCGGCCACGAAGTACAACGCCTACGCCTCGCTCTCGAACTTCCCGATCTACTACGTCACGAACGTGGACGGCTGGGCGCAGGGCAAGTGGGGCTCCTCCGGCATGCTGTACGCGGAGGCGGCGATGGCCGCGGTGGCGCTCGCGGCCTTCCTGGCGCTGTCGTCCGCGCTGCCGCGGCACGCGGCCCAGCCGGTGGCGGTCGAGTCGGCGACCGCTTCCTGAGGGTGCACCCGGGAGCGGTGGCCTTCAGCCGATGACCTCAAGTGGCGGTCATTTGACCTCCGATTGAGGTCAACCTACCTAAGGGTACAGTTTCAGCTTCTCGAGCAGCGCGCGGAAGCGCGGCTCGCCGCGCAGCGGATCCATGCGCGGGTGCACCTTGATCCAGGTTACCGCGCCGTCGCGCTCGTCCGCGGCGCGCTCGAGCCAGTCGAGCGCCAGGCTGAGGTCGCCGATTACGGCGTAGTAGGACGCGATGCCGTACGCCGAGACGTACCTTTGAGCGCGCAGCGCCAGCACCTGCTCGATCGTCATCGCCGCCGCGTCCCGCCTGCCCGCGCGCACCTGGTAGATCGCCAGCCCGCTGCTCGGCTCCGGCTTGCCGCTAAACGCGCGCGTGTACATGTCGAGCGCTTCGTGGTAGCGGCCGAGGTGCTCGAGGCTGCGCGCTGAATCGGTCAGCGCGGCGTTGAAGCTGGGCTCGAACTCGAGCGCCTTGCCGTAGCACTCGAGCGAGCGTTCGTACTGGCGGGCGTAGAACAGCACGTCGCCGACCGCCGTGTACTGCACCAACGACTGGGGATCCATCGCCAGCGTTCGCGTCGCCTCGGCCACGGCCTCCTGGTGACGGCCGAGCATGGCGAGGAAGTTCGCGTAGCGCGCGAGGCCAAACGCGTAGCCGGGATTGAGCTCGACCGAGCGCAGGTATTCGCGCTCGGCCACCGGCCAGTCCCAATCGAGGTGCCGCACCACAGATCCGAGCGTGCAGTGGGCCTCGGCATTGCCCGGATCGATCGCGATCGCCTTCTGCGCCGCTTCGCGCGAGCGCTCGTATCCGTCGCCCGGCGCCAGCACGTTGGTGTTCGCCAGCGCGAAATACGACTCGGCCAGGGCGGCCCAGGCGGCGGCGTAGTGCGGATCCGCGCGCAGCGCCTCCTCGTAGTAGGGGATGCTGGCCTGAAGCGATGCGGCGGTGTACCGGCTCCAGTGATAGCGGCCCTTCAAGTAGGCGACGTGCGCCGCCGGTATGATGGGCGCGGCGTGTTCCAGGCGCGAACGCTCCTGCGGCGTCAGCTGCACCTTGATCTCGGCTGCGATCGCCTGCGCCACCTCGCTCTGCAGCGAGAGGATGTCGGTGAGGTCGCGCTCGTAACGCTGGCTCCAGAGCGTGCGGTCCTCGTCGGCTTGGATGAGCTGGACGCTGATGCGCACGCGGTCCCCGGATCTCAAGGTCGAGCCCTCGATGATCGCGTCCACGTTGAGCTCGCGCCCGATCTCGGGAAGCGGCTTGCTCGCCCCCTTGTAGCGCATGGCGGTGGTGCGCGAGATCACGCGTAGCGCGCCGATGCGGGCGAGATCCGAGATCAGCGCGTCGGTCATGCCGTCCACGAAGAACTCCTGCTCGGGATCGCGCGACAGATTTTGTAGCGGCAGCACGGCAAGCGATCGGATGCGGCGCCCGCCGCCGCCCGAGGGCGTCTCGGCCGCCGCCGCCCGCGCGGGGCTCGATGCGGCGACCGCCATGGTCACGGCGGTGGCGGCCGCCTGCGGCGCAGCGACCGGCGGCCACGCGCGACCGCCGGCGCCGTCTTGACCCGCCTCGCGCAGCGCGCGAATCAGCGCCGCCGCGTCGCTGAATCGATGGCCGGGATCCTTCTCGAGGCAGCGCTCCGCGATGGCCGCGAGCGCCCGCGAGGCGGCCGGCCGAAGCTCCCGAACCGGGCGCGGGCGATCGTTCGCGATTCGCATGATGAGCGGCGCCAGCGAGTCGCCCTCGAACGCCCGTGATCCGGTCAGCATCTCGTACAGCACCGCGCCCAGCGCGTAGAGATCGACGCGCGCGTCGATCACGCCGCCCGAAAGCTGCTCGGGGGACATGTAGGGAAGCGTGCCCACCGCCATCCCGGGGCTCGTCATCTGCAAGTCGAGAGTCTGCGAGGTCACGGGCGCGAGGCGGGCGAGGCCGAAGTCCAGGATCTTGGCGCGCCCGCGCGGCGTGATCATGACGTTCGCGGGCTTGAGGTCGCGATGCACGATGCCGTGCTCGTGCGCGACCTCGAGCGCCTCGGCCACCTCGGTGATGAGCGCTCGCGCGCGGCCCTCGGGCAGCGCGCCATGGACGAGCAGGCTCGCGAGCGTGTGGCCCTCGACGAATTCCATCACGAGGAACGTGACGCCGTCCTGCTGGTCGTAGTCAAACAAGGTGGCGACGCCGGGATGATTGAGGCGCGACAAGGCGCGCGCCTCCTGACGAAAGCGCGCCTGCGAGGTGGCGTCACGCAGCAGCTCGTCGCGCACGAGCTTGATCGCCACCTCGCGCTCGAGCCGCTCGTCCATGGCGCGGTACACGACGCCCATGCCGCCCTCGCCGAGGCGGTCGAGGATGCGGTAGCGCCCGAGCTGCCGGCCGATGATGGAGCTCTCAGGGTTCACAGCAGCGTCCCCGTCATGATGATCTTGGCGGTCGTGAAGTAGATGATGAGCCCAGTCACGTCCACCAGCGTGGCGACGAACGGCGCCGAGGCGCTCGCGGGATCGAATCCCAGCCGCCGCAGCACGAACGGCAGCATCGAGCCGGCGAGTGTACCCCACAGCACGACGCCCACCAGGCTGAATCCCACCGTGAGCGCGATCACGACCGCGTGGTTGCCATAGGTATGGAACAGCAGCTGCCAGGCGATGATCCGCACCACGCCGATGCTGCCGAGAATCGTGCCGAGCCCGAGCCCCGAGAGGAATTCGCGCCGCACCACGCGCCACCAGTCCTTGAGCCTCACCTCGCCGAGCGCGAGCGCGCGAATCACGAGCGTGGTGGCCTGGCTGCCGGAGTTGCCGCCGCTCGAGATCACGAGCGGAACGAACAGCGCGAGCACGACGGCGCGCGCGATCTCGCCCTCGAAGTAGCCCATCGCCGTAGCCGTCAGCATCTCGCCCAGGAAGAGCGCCGACAGCCAGCCGGCGCGCTTCTTGATCATGTCGGTGAGCTGGATCTGAAGGTAGGGCTCGCCGAGCGCTTCGGTGCCGCCCATCTTCTGAATGTCTTCGGTGTCTTCCTCGCTGATGACCTCGACGATGTCGTCGGCCGTGACCACGCCCTTCAAACGCCCCATGGCATCCACGACCGGCAGCGCCACGAGGTGGTGGCGCGAGAAGAGCCGGCTCAGGTCCTCCTGATCCATCGACTCCGGCGCCGACACCACGCTCGTGCGCATGATCTCACTCACCTTCTGATCCTGGCGCGCGCCAAACAGCTCGCTGAACGAGATCACGCCCACCAGCTTCTGGTCCTGATCCGTGACGTAGGCGTAGTGGAGGCTGCCGGGCCGCTCGCGCACCTGGCGCCGCAGGTAGATGATCGCCTCATCCACGGTCATGTCGGGCCGCACGCGCGCGAAGCGCGGATTCATCAGGCCGCCGGCATCGTCCTCGGCGTAGGCGAGCAGGCCCCGCACCTCGTGGCGCGCCACGTCGTCGAGCAGCGAGAGCAGCCCCTCGCGATCCCGCGTGGGCACGTTCTGCACCACGTCGGCGGCGTCATCCGGCGCGAGCAGCCTCATCCACAGCCGGCGCTCGCCCTCGGGCAGCGCGAGCAGCAGCGCGGCCTGATTCGGGGCGCTCAACCCCAGGAAGAAGTCGTCGGACACCGCCGGATCGAGCGTTCGGAAGGCCTCGATCCGGTCTTCGGGGAGCAGCAGAGGCCACGCTTCGTGCAGCTCCGCGGGCGAGAGTCGTTCGATCGCTTCGGCGAGTTCGGGAGGCACGGCCCCTCCTCAATAGGGACTCATTCACGGACGGCCGAGCACAACCTACTCAATCGGAAGGGAGGGAGACAACGGCGCATCCTCCCACGTTGCATCCCGCGCGCGCCTGCGGTATCGGTGCGGCTTCGGCCCGCGCTGTCCGAGGGGCCGGCGCTCGTCGGATTCACTCCCGGAGGTGGAGCATGGCCCTTCAGACCGGATTTCACGCGCTTCAGATCGGGAGCATGGCGCCCGATTTCGAGGCCGAGACCACGCAGGGCCCGATCCGCTTTCACGAGTGGATCGGCGACTCCTGGGCGGTGCTGTTCTCGCACCCGAAGGACTTCACGCCCGTCTGCACCACGGAGCTCGGCTACATGGCGAAGCTCGAGCCCGAGTTCCAGAGGCGCGGCGCCAGGATCATCGGCTTGAGCGTGGACCCGGTCGGGAGCCACGCGAAGTGGGCGCTCGACATCGCCGAGACGCAGGGCAAGGCGCCGAGCTTCCCGATGATCGGCGATCCGACGCTCCAGGTCTCGAAACTCTACGGCATGCTGCCCGCCGACGCGGGCGAGACGTGCGAGGGCCGCACGGCCGCCGACAATCAGACCGTGCGCAACGTGTTCGTGATCGGGCCCGACAAGAAGATCAAGCTGATGATCGCCTACCCGATGACGACCGGCCGCAACTTCGACGAGGTGCTGCGCGTGATCGACTCGCTCCAGCTGACGGCGAAGCACAAGGTCGCGACGCCCGTGAACTGGAAGCCGGGGGAAGACGTGATCATCGCGGGCTCGGTGTCGGACGACGACGCGAGGAGGGCCTATCCGAACGGCTGGAAGGCGCCCAAGCCCTACCTGCGCATCGTCCCCGAGCCCAAGGGTTAGGCGCGTTCGACGCCACGCGCGCGGATGCCGGTTGGCCGCGACGGGCCGGGGGATCGCCCGCCGCGGCTTCGGTCTCTAACGCACCACCGAGAGCGAGCGCTCCTCGCGCCGGCCGTTCCACTCGAGGCGCGCGAAGTAGACGCCCGCCGACACGCGCCGGCCGGCATCGTCGCGCAGATCCCAGCTCGCCGTATGAGCGCCGGCTTCCGCATTGCCTTGATAGAGCGTTCGTACTCGGGCGCCATTGACGCCATAGAGCGCGAGCACCGCGGTCGCCGCCGGCCCGGCTGACGCCGGAATCACGAACGACAACCGCGTTTCCGAGCGCGCGGGGTTTGGCTGAGCCGCCCCGAGCCCGAACGCCAGATCGGCGCCGCCCACGCCGAGCGCGGCGTTGACGGTGATCTGCCCATTCGTGATGAAGGCGACCGGCTGGCCCTCGTTGAACATGAATCCGCTGAGCGTGAGGGGAATGACGGTGCCGTTGGGAACCGATGGCGAGAGCGCGAGGTTGACGTAGGCCAGCGTCGTGCCGAAGCCGAGCGGCGCCTTGCCCGCCGCGGCCACCTTGATCTGGCCGGGCGTGAAGTTGTAGACGGGTCCGCCCCACGAGAGGCCGATGCCGGAGCTCTGGCTCGTGGCATTCGTGATGTAGGTCGAGCTCCACGAAACCGTGTACTGCATGGAGTAGACGCCGAGGTTGTTGATGTTGCGATCGAGCGAGAGCGGCACCTGGGCCACGCTGCCCGGCGGGAAGGCGACGGTGCCGACCGTGAGCTTGCAGTCGTATATCGAGATCACGCCGCTCGTCCCCGAGGCGCCGTCGGAGTCCAGCACCTTGACCTGCGTGGTGCCGCCGCTCACCGCGGTCAGGATGCCGGTGACGGGATCGATGGTCGCGACCGCCGGATTCGTGCTGCTCCAGGTGAGCGGCGGCACTGCGCCGCCGCCCGCGGTGAAGGTCTGCGTCTGCCCATCGTAGAGTGTCAGCGTGAACGGCGAGACCGAGAGCGTCGACAGGCCCGTGACGGTGAGCAGTCCACTGGTCTTCAGCGCCTGCAGCGTCTCGTTGAAGAGCGCGGAGTTGAGCGTGAGGGACGTGACACCCGGGACCCCGGTCGTGGTGTTGAAGTTGAGATAGCACAGCGTGCCGGAGCCCGCGAGATCCGTGGTGCCCGCGAAGGCGAACGTCACGACGCCGTTGGCGGCGGCCGCGACGCTCGAGCCGTAGCCGTTGAGGATCGTACCCGCGGGCGTGGTTACCGAGGTGAACGTGACGACTGACGGCGCGTAGGCGATCTGAATCTGGCCGGAGCGGATGCCGAGCCCATCCAGCGCCGTCACCGTGATCGGGATGCTCACGGGCTGTCCCGCGAACACGCTGGCGGTGCCGACGGTCATGCCCATCCCACGCACCAGCACGCTGCCGGTGGTGATGGCGTGGAGCGAGACGTTGTCGACCGCGGTCACCTGAACCGATCCGGGCGACACCCCGGTCAGAAGCCCCGTGCCGCTCATGGTGGCGATGGCGGAGTTCGTGGTGCCCCAGGTGATGGGAGGCGTCGCGCTGCCGAAGGTCGAGAACTGGAGCGTCTGGCCGCGGATGATCTCGCCGCTCGGGGGAGAGATGCCGAAGGTCGGCGTGCCGTTGATCGTGATCGACGAGTTGGTGGTGGTGTCCTTGGGCGTCCCCTCGTTCATCATGAAGTTCGTGAACGTCAGGCCGGTGGAGCTGCCGGTCAGCTGCGCCGGGTTGATGAGGAAGCTCACGATCAAGAGTCCGCCCGCGCCGCTCAGCGGCGTCGTGCCCGCCGCGCTGACCGACAGGGTTCCCGTGCCGGCATTGATGCTGGTGCCGAACTGCGCCGTGAAGCCCGCGGCGCCGGTGAGCGTCGAGGTCGTCACGAGGCCGGTGGGCGTCACCAGGTTCGCGTCGTATTGCAGGCCGAACTGGTAGGAATCCACGTTCAGCCCGGTGAGATTGCTGGTGTTGATGGTGACGTTCACGGTCTGGCCCCCGTTCCCCGAGGCCGTGGGGACGGAGATCTGGACCGCGAACGCCGTGGCGGCGCCGAGGCCGAGCAGGCCGAGGGCGGCGGCGAGCCGCCCGGCCATTTTGATTGCGGTGCGCATGACGTGGTCCTCCACGGGCCGGGAAGGGTCAGCGCACCACGATGAGTCGGCGGACGGAGTTGAAGGTTCCCGCTCGAGCGCGGATCACGTAGAAGCCAGCTCGAACCGTCTGGCCACTCTCGTCACGGAGATCCCAGGTCAAGTCATGGGTCCCTGCCGTCAACGCGCCCTCGGCGAGCGCGCGAACGCGGCGTCCGGCGAGATCGAGCACGTCCACCTGCGTGCGCGCGCCGGCGTCGGAGGAGCCGAGCGTGAACGAAATCTGCATCGGGCCGTTCGCGGGATTGGGCCGCGGCTGGCCAAGGAACGAGAGCTTGGGCGCGATCGGCGTCGCCGGAGCGAACGAGATCGCCTGGTAATTGACGCGCGCGGCCACCAGCGCCGGGGCATCGAGCTTGGTCGAGGTGCCGGCCGGGAAGTGCAGCGTGACGAGCTCGCCCGCCGGCAGCGGCGTCGCCCCGGCCAGCGCGATGCGATCGTCGCCATCGGCAGCGTTGTACGCCATCAGCGCGCCGCCCGCGACGTCCACCGAGGCGAGGCTCGCTGCCGCGCCGCCCGTCAACTCGAGCTCGGCGCCATAGATCGATCCCGTGCCGGTCACCATCACTGGCAGCAGCCATTCATCGCCCGAGCGGCGCACGTCGCCGAGCGCCACCTGAAACGTGCCGGCTTCCATCCGGCTCACCGCGGCCTGCGCCGCCAGCGCTCCTGGCGGGGCGTGCTGCGCCGAGGAGTGATTGGCCGGCAGCGCGGGAATCACGCTCGCCACGAGCTGGAGCACGAGCGAGGCATCGGGATTCGAGATCGTTCCGCTGTTGTCCACGTCGGCGAGCAGCGTCTGGAGCGGCGTGAGCGAGATGAGCGCGGCCAGTTTTTGCAGGATCAGCGAGGCGTCGTACGCCGTGACCACGCCGTTCAGGCTCACGTCTCCGAGATACGGGTTCTGAACCCCCGTCGTGGCCCAGCTCGCGTAGTTGATGTTGTTCGTGACCTTGTCGCCGCTGCCGGCGTTGGTCGCGCCGGCGCCGCAAACGTCGGCGGCGGCATTGGAGTCGTTCGGGCCGTTCGCCGCGCCCCACCAGTTGCCGGTGGCGTTGGTGCAGAACGACGTGCCGTTGTTGACCATCGCGTCATAGTTGTTGCCGTACAGGCTGGAGCCGGTGATGCTCGGATTGGCCGAGCCCTCGATCGAGGCGCCGACGCCGTTGTAGGCGAAGATGCACGAGTCGACCGCGAACGTGGAGTTGATGGCGCGCAGCGCGCCGTTGGTGGAGCCCGAGCCGCCATAGCGGAAGACGCAGTCGTGGAACCGGACGTTGGCGCTCAGGGCCGTGGCCTCGATCTGCACGGCGGTCCAATTGTTGAAGTTGGCGGGGGTGGTCGCCGAGCTCGTGTCGGTCCGTCCGCCATAGAAGTCATCGCGCGACGAGGTGAACACGATCAGGCTCTCGGGCTGCGTCTTTCCGATCGCGACCAGGCCCTTGTTCACGTCGATCGTGCCACCGCTCCAGAGCTTGACCATGACGCCCGGCTGCATGGTCACGGTGCTGCCGAGCCCGATCCCCAGCGTCCCATCGATGTAGTAGGGAATGTTGAGCCGCTGGGAGACGCTGCGGATCTTCCACAGCAGATCCTGCGCGATGGTCTCGTTGATGAGCCCGAGCGCCGTGATGTTGTCCTTCTGGAACAGCACGTTCGTGAACGTGGGATTGCTCACCAGCGACATGCGAACTGGAAGCGTGCACGAATCCACGTTCACGGTGCTGAACGTGGGCGCCGCGTTGCCCTCGATCCGAATGCCCTCTCCGCACGAGCTAACCGTCAGGTTGGTGAACGTCGGGCCGACGCTGGTCATGCGCAATGCGGGCGTTCCGCCGAAGCGGATGATCACGTTGTTCATCACCGTCAGCAGCGGACTGCTGGTGGATGTGAAATAAAGCGTGTTCCACTGGCCAAAGACCGGAGTGCTCGCGGCGCCGTCCAAGTAGGTGTCGCCGCCGAACTGATCGTCCGCCATCGAGGTGAAGACGATCGGGGCGGTCGGCGTGCCGTTGGCGTTCAGAGCACCGTCGATCTGGATGAAAGTGCCGAACGGATCGACGAAGTAGCGCCCCATCTTGATCACCACGCCGGGATCGATGGTCCATGTCGCGCCGAACGCGATGTCGATCGTGCCGGTGGGCGCGTACGGCATGTTGCTGAGCACTCCCGTTCCGAGACTGCGCACCACGGTGTGCACGTTCTGGCCGTAGGTCTCGGCCAGCAGGCCGATCGCGGTGTAGGAGTTCGCCGGCGTCCCTTGAATCGTCATGTGATTGAACGTTGGGTTGGCGATCAGCGACATCGAGATCGGCGTCTCGGTGAAGTTGAGCACGGAGACGGTGTCCACGTTCGACGTCGAATTGCCGTCGAACACCATCGCCGTGCGGTCGAGCATGAAGGTCGAACGCACGATCGTCGGGCTGGCGCTGACGGTGTTGATCACGCCAGTCGTGGGCCCGCCGGTGCCGCCGAACTGGAACAGGCAATTGCGGATCACGCTCGATGTGCTCGTGGAGCTGAACTGGTACAGGGTTCCCCAGTCGCCCACCGCGGGACTCGAGGCGGAATTATCGTTGTTGGTGTCGCCTCCGTAAGAATCATCCTTGTATGAGGTAGTGATGATCTGGCCCGGCCCGCTGTCGCTGCCGATGGCGTTCAGTGTGCCGTTGATGGCGAATGCGGGGCTGCCGGAGTAGACCTTCATCACCACCTGGGGCGCGATCGCCAGCGTCACGCCCGTGGGCACCGTGATCGTTCCGCTGGTCAAGTAAGCAAAGACCGTGGTCGATGGCGGCGGATAGGTGACTGTCGGCCGGTACTTGATCAGCGCGTTCCCGGACAGCGTCTCGGCGATCAGCATGATGCCGTTGATCGCGTTCGACATGTAGATGTTGGAGGCGGCGTAGTTGGGGTCGGATTGCACCGACATGATGAGTGGCGAGGAGGAGCAGCTCGTCACGGTATCCGCGCCCCCAACGATTGGCTGCGCATTGCCGTCGCTGCGAATCCCGTAGACGGACTTGTTGACGTTCGAATTCGCAATCGTCGGATTGCAGCTCGTGAACCACACCGCCGACGGGTAGGGGATGTATGGCTCATAGCCGGCGTACTGCACTCGGCAATAGGTCATCTGGCACTGCGCGGAGATCGCGGTGCCCGTGAAGTGGATGAAGTACCAGTCCGCGATGGCCGGCGCGGTCGCGGATCCGTCTCCGTTGGTGTCCGGAGGGTTGCCCCACAGATCGTCCCGCTCGGAGGTGAAGACGATCGGGTTCGAAACGGTCCCGTTGGCGATCATGCCGCCATCGATGATGAGACCGCTGTTTTCGAACTGGAACTTGACGATCACGTTCGGATCGATCGTTAGCACCGCCGGATTCAGCATCTCCAAGTATCCATTCATGATGTAGTACGTGATGTCGGCGAAGGCGCCCAGCGTGCGCTGAGTGAGATGGGCGTTCACCGCGATCTGCTCACCAATGATCCCGAGCGCCGTGATCGCGTTGGACTGAAGCGAGATCGTCCCGAGCGTGGGTGTTGCCGACACCGACATCAGGATCGGCGTCGAGGTCATGTTGTTGATGGCGTCGTTGTTGAGGTTGGGCGAGCCGACGCCATGGATCACCACGCCGTGCGAGGCGTCGCTCAGCAGCGTGTTCGTGATCCCGATGCTCTGATTCGTCATGTCCACGAGGCCGTAGTACGGGTAATTCGTCCCGAATTTGAGCCGACAATACTGCAGCGAGCCGGTCGCGCCCTGCGCGAACGTGATGCGATCCCAATCGCCCGGGTGCGGCGCCGTGATCGAGCCGTTATTGTTGGTGTCGCGCGGCTGGCCAAAATTGTCGTCGCTGATCGACGTGATGGTGATCGTGTCGGTTGGCGTTCCGTTCATCGTGAGGTTGCCGCCGGCGCCCACGTAGAGGCCATAGGCGGCGATGGGCTTGATCACGACCCCCGGGTTGATCGTCAGGCTGCCCGGGGTGTTGATGTTCAGCGAGGCAAGCAGCGCGTACGTCACGTTCGCGATCGGATTGAGCCCAATCTGGGCGCCTCGCTTGGTGAGCGTCGCGGTGGTGATGAGCGTGCCGCCCCTGAGCCCGAACGCGTCGTAGCCGTTGTCACCGCTCGAGAAGGCGAGGTTGGAAAGCACCGGCGTCGAGGTGAAGTCCACGATCAGCGGTGTGAGCGTCGAGGTCTGAATCGTGGTCCCCACGAGAACGGGCGAGGAGTTGCCGATGCACTCGACGCCCGTGTAGGAGCGGATGATCGAGCAATCGGTGATCGCGCCCGAGATGCCGGCCTGGAACTGCAGCACGCCGCGCTGGTAGTAACCGCCATACGCGAGATTGCAGAACACCAGGCGGCTCGTATCCGGCAACATGCTCGCGAACGTAAAGCCGCCCCAGTCGGAAGCTGCCGGCACCGTCGAGCTGCCGTCGCCGTTGGTATCGCCGCCCCGCGTGTCGTCCTTGATCGACGTGATGTAGATCTGTGTCGTGCTGTTGCCAATGGCCTGTACGCTCCCCGCCACGTTGATATACGCGCCGCCGCTGAACTTGATGATCGTGCCGGGAAGGATCGTGAGTGTGACGCCCGAGTTCACGTTGATGCTGTTCTGAACCCAGATCACGTCGGCTGCGACGTTGGCGCCGGATCCGGTCGGGCCCCATGAGGTGTTGGCGGCGACCCCGGTGGTGATGGTGGCCACGGTGGCTCCGGCCGGCGAAGCCGCGAGGACGAGGGAAACGGCCACAGCGAGGGACAAGGCAAGTGCGACGCGTCGCATGAGGGACTCCTGGCGGTAGGGGGCACGGCACGTGGGCCCATCCATTTTTCCCACGCGCGGGAGCCGGACGGATCGGTTCACCGCTCATTGAATGAATTCGACGCGTTAATTCTTAGTCATTATCCTCCAGCACGCGCAACGGGAAACTCTTGGCAGCTTGTCAACTTTTCGGAATTGCCAGCCGCGTTCGCCGTTTGGGCGACGCTTTGGCTCGAATTGGGGGAAATGGCCGGTGGTAAGGTGACGGAATGACAGCGACACGCCTCTACCTCGTCCGCCACGGCGCCACCGCGCGCACCGAGGAAGATCGCTTCTCGGGCGCGGCGGGGGTGGACCTTTCGGCCGAGGGGCGGCGGCAAGTCCAGCGGCTCTCCGAGCGCCTGGCTCGCGAGAGAATCGCGGCCGCGTACTCGAGCCCGCTGGGGCGCGCGCTCGAAACCGCGGAGCTGCTCTGCCAGCCGCACGGGCTCGCGTTCGAATCGCGCGAGGGCCTGAAGGAGATCAGCCACGGCCGCTGGGAGGGGCTGACGCGCGCGGAGGTCGAGGAGCGCTTCGGCGAGGAGTACCGGCTCTGGGAGGCCGACCCGTTCACGTTCGCGCCCGTGGGCGGCGAGTCGGGGCTGAGCGTGCTCGCGCGCGCGCTCCCGGCGGTGCGCGAAATCGTGACGCGCCACCCGGGCGAGAACGTGCTCGTGGTCTCGCACAAGGCGACGTTGCGCCTCGTGCTCTCGAGCCTGCTCGGATTCGATCCGCGCGGCTATCGAGACCGGCTCGATCAGTCGCCGGCGTGCCTCAACGTGGTGGACTTCAAGGATCCGGTGCGCGCGCGGCTGATGCTCTTCAACGACGTTTCGCACTACCAGGAAGGGCCCCGCCGCGCCGAAGGAAGCCTGTCGAAGTGGTGGGATTCGTCGCGGGCGAAGAGCGAGGAGGGCCAGCATTGACGCGGTTCGAGCGCGAGGGCGGGCTGCTGAAGTCCGCGGCCTCGCTCTACGACGGGCTTCAGCGCCTGTGGGAGGCGCCGCGGACCGAGCGCGTGGTCGGCGGCTCGCTGGTGGTGGTCTTCGTCGCGGCCCTCGCGGTGATCGAGCTGGGGCGGCGCGGATGGCTGCCCGCGGGGATGTTCGGCTGGCTGCCGAGCAGCCACTTCGCGGCCATCGGGCTGGCGCTCACCCTGCTGCTCGTCTTCGAGACGCTCTCGCTGGTCTTTGCGCTGGCGCGCTCGGTCGCGAACGCGGTCGGCAAGCAGTTCGAGCTGCTCTCCCTGATCCTGCTGCGCAAGGCGCTCATCGCGTTCGCCGGTTTTGGAGAGCCGGTGCGCTGGGAGCACATGACGGGCGCGCTTCCGGTCATGCTCACCGACATCGGTGGCGCGTTGCTGGTGTTCGTCGCGACCGGCGTGTTTTACCGCGTGCAGCGGCACCAGCGCATCACCGAGGGCAATAAGGAACAGGCAAGCTTCGTCGCGGCCAAGAAGATCGTGGCGCTCGGCTTGCTGCTCGCCTTCGCGTTCCTGGGCCTCGCCTGGCTCGGAAAGCCGTTCGGCTCGATGAGCGTGCTCGAGTTCTTCGAAACCTTCTATACGATCCTCATTTTCTCCGACGTGCTGCTGGTGCTGGTCGCCCTGTGCTACAGCAATAGCTATCCGGTGGTCTTTCGAAACACCGGCTTCGCTGCCGCCACATTGATCGCGCGTCTCGCGCTGACCGCGCCTCGATATGTGAATGCCGGCCTGGGCGCGGCCGCGGCGGCGCTGGGGGTCGCGATCTCGCTCGCCTACAACTACTACACGCCGAGCCCCTACGAGGCGGCCCGATTCGAGAGCGCGAAGGAGGGGGAGTGAGATTGCGCCGCTGAGCTCCCGGGGTCGCGCAGCCCGCGGGGGAGGTGTAGAGTTTTCGAGCGGCTGGGGGAGGCCCATCCTCGGGAGGTGCCACCATGAACCAGCGATTCATCAGCTTCGCGGGGCTCGCGTTGTGCGGGGTTTTGGCGGCCGGGAGCGCCGCGGCCTCCCCGCCCAATCCGGCGAGTTCGACGGTTCCGTGCGCCATCGTTCTCGTGGGACACGACTTTGCCGCGACCCAGGCCGATCCGTACGGACAGTTCATCGTGATCGCGCGCGATGTTTTCAACGCACCGGAGGTGGGTGCGACCATCTCCGTTGACTTGAGCGCCTGCTGCCCGGACATCAAGCTCAGCAATACGCAGCTCGGCGCCGGCGTGTCGCACGTTCCAAATTCCGCAATCGTCAGGGCGATCACGGATGTGACCGGCACGGCGACGTTCCGGATCGAGGGCGCGGCGAGCCAGGGGGGTGGTCCGAACACGGGATCCGTGAACCCGCTCGGCTGCGCGACCATCAGCGCGACACCCCTCGGGGGCGCGCCGGAGGTGCTCACGAGCACGGTGCTCGTCGCGACGCCCGATGAGAACGGCGCCGCTGGCACGACGGGCGTCGATGCCACCGATCTCAGCGTGTTCGTGGGCGACAAGAACGCGTACACGGTTTCGCAGGCGAGTTATCGCCAGCGCTCGGACTTCGATTTTCACCTGCCGACGTCCAATTGCTCGCTGGTGTTCAACGCGACGTTCGGCTATGGCGACAACCTGGGTGACCTGACCGAGTGGGTGCACGTCAAGAACGCCCAGGGCTCGTTCGCCAATGGGCCGTTCCCGGCCAGTTGCCCGTAAGGCGGCCTCGGACCCCCATCGGCATGACCCACTGACCATGACCCCGCAGAACGACCCGCTCGCAACGGTCTCGTGGGTGGCTGCCGCGGACAATCCATTTGGTGTTGAGCTGCTCAATTGCTGCGAGTACTCACAGTCCATGTTGGCGCTGTCAGCAAATCCCGCCGTTGCCGAATCTTTCGTGCTTCTGCGCAACTCGGACGGCGCGCAGCACCGCGGCAAAACCCCTGAGCGCGCGGTGACGCTCGAATGCACACCTCAATACCCGCATATGGGCGCCCCGAAGGATGGCCCCCTCTTCAAGGCTGAGACCATGGAGGACAAGTGGGACATCTACCTCTATGAGGGCGAACTCTACTTCGCGCGCAGCTGGACCGGGTCTTTGGAATACTGCGCTGCGATCGAAACTACCGACGCGGCCGCCAAGCTCGTCGCCATCACCGCGCGGCAGGAAGTGTTGGGGGAGGGTGACGCCTATCCGATAGCGGTGGTCGATTTCCTCATTCGCAGTCACGTCTATCGACAGACGGTTCCGCACCCGCTGGTGAAGGCGCTGGGTCGGGACACTCGCAAGCTGGGGCTGTTCTCATTTGTCCACTATGGACGCCACGGCTTGTATGGCACCTTCGCGGACACCACGAAACTGCAGGGGCAGCCCTCGACAGCGTAGGGGTTTCAGCCAACATCGGAGGTCGGAATGCGAAGAGTCACAGGGATTGGCGGCATCTTCATGAGCGCAAAAGACCCGAAGGCGCTTTGCGGTTGGTACAAGAAGCACCTCGGAATCGACGTTCAGGACTGGGGTGGAGCAGCCTTCGACTGGACTGACTCCCAAGGCAACCCGACCAAGGGAACTACGGCCTGGTCCATCGGTCCAGCGGACGGCAAGCACTTCGCCCCGAGCAAGTCGGCCTTCATGGTCAACTATCGGGTTGAAGATCTGACCGCGCTTCTCAAAGCACTGCGCGAGGAAGGCTGCAACGTGCTCGAGAAGACCGACGACTCGGAGTACGGGAAATTCGGATGGGTCATGGATCCAGAGGGCAACAAGGTTGAACTCTGGCAGCCGCCACCCGGGCAATGAAGTAATCGAGGCGGCGCTTACTTGGCAGCGCCAAAGAGCTCCACCGTTTCGAACGGGGTTGACGACCACGGCCGGAAGCGATTGATCGTGAACTTGGTTGGCTTTCCCGGCATCACGTCCACGTGCAGATAGTTGTAATCCTCCCTCGGTGATGCGCCGTTCCAGTACTGATCGACCGGGTACCCGGCGGGAACGTCGACGTGGGTTCTGCCGGGAAGGGTCGGGTCTTGTTCCGCGCCACCCCCGCCGACCACCAGATATTTCACGCCTTCCGCCTCGAAAGCCTGAGTCGTGTGCACGTGGCCATTGAAGACCACGATGTCGAGGTCCTTGGCGTACGCGGCAATGATCGAGTGAGGGTTCTGATCTTCGGGGATGGGTCCGAAGCCAGCGCTGCAGTAGACCGGAGCGTGAAACGAAATGAAGACCTTCTTGATGCCCTTCGCTTTGGCTTCGTCCAACCACACACGCAGCTGCTGCATCTGCTCTTCGTACGTGGGCCGTGTGGCGCTCCAGGCAGTGGGAACCTTGGTGTCGTACTTGCCTGTCCAGAGGAATATGAAGCGAGCGCCCTGGAAATCGAACTTGTAGATCAGTCGGTCGTCGGTGACACCGAGCTTCTTCAGATACGGGAATGCGGACAAGAGGCCTTCGATGTTCATGTCGGCCCAGACTTCGTGATTGCCGACGGCGGGGAAGAGGCGTCCATCCAGCCCCGCGGCCCGCATCTCCGCGTCGGGCGGCGGGAGCTGGCTCACGACCCTTTCGCCCACCCGCTTCCAATACGGATTGTTCGAGGGCTTGTCGCCCTGCTCGCCCCACCAAACCAGGTCGCCCGTGTTCAGAACGAACCGCGCGTGTCCGGCTTTGACGTCCCTGACCACCTCGCGCGCGACCCAGTCGCCACCCTGCAGCCGAAACATCGTGCGACTGACCCCTGGAAGGAGCTTGGTGTCTTCCACGGAAGCTTCCGTGACCCAGCCCTTGTCGAGCTTGAGCGTGGCCACCTCACTTGCCGTCGCGAACGGCATGACCAACTGGACGAGTTCCTTGGTCTCCGGATCGTAGGTCAGCTTGACGTACTTCTGGACCACCGCGTTCGCGACGGTTTCTGGGAGCACGAACTCAAAGAGGTTCAGCATGTATTGGCGGGCTTGCGCCTCCTGATCCTGCTGGTAGGGCAGGAACATCATCGATCGCGAGTCGCCGTAGACGTCGAAGGAAAATCCGCCGCTGGCGGGGTGCTTTGCCTCTTGTGCACTCACCGCTAGAGGCTGAAGAGCGAGCGCGGCAACGGACAGCCCCATTAGCATGAAGGTCTTCATGGCATATCTCCCGTGTCGCTGCCGCGGCCGTTTCAGTCACTCGCGAGCCTCTGACGTTGCCCCAACGAGCGCGCGCTCGTCAGCAATCGGCGGCTCTAGTGGTCGGGACGCTGATGGATGGATTCGTTCGGTGTCAAGCGGCAGAATGTCGTCAGCGGGAGCGGTTCGGCGAAGCACGACAACCTTGCGCGTCACACCGCATCACGCTTACGTTCGGAGGACGATCGGAGCCGGAGGTCAGCGGATGGACCATCGCGCGTTGGAAGTACGTCGCAACATCCTTGCTCACGCGGTGGTCGTGCTGGACAACGCGGCGCGACGCGGGCAGCTGTGACGAATCGGGGCGGAGTCGGGCTCGTTCCCATCTTTGCCGCCCTCACGCTTGCTCTGACGTTTGCGTGTCAGCCCCACAATAGGATTGTTGCGCGGGTTGGCCCGGAAGTCATCACCGCCGCCGATTTTCTGAAGGTCGCGCGCCATGCCCCGGTTGACTCGGTTACGCCCCAGGAATCGCAACGTGAGGCTCTGCTCGGAGCGATCATCTCACGCTCGATGCTCCTTCAGGCCGCAAGAGATCTCGAGCAACGCGGACAATTGAGGCGTGCAGCCTCCGAGCCCGAGGAAGCTCTCCTCGACTCGGTCTATTCGGCGGAAGTCCTCGCTCGTGTCACGGCTCCGGATTCGGCGGATCTGCACTTCGCCTATCTGAAGCTTGGGAGGGAGTACCGGCGGCCAAGCGGACGAGGCTGGCGCATGCCGCCGCTGGATAGCCTTCCAGCGCCCGCTCTCAGAGCCATCGAGGCGGAAGCACTCGAGATGAGCAGGGACCGCCGATTCGGCTTCTTCACGGATTCCCTTCGTGGAGAGTTGCGCCCCTCGATCGACCTCAAGGCCCTGCGAAGCGTGAGGTGGCCTCCCCGCGCGCTCTCAGCGCAAACCAAGCTCCTTTTCGCGCTGATCGGGGCGGCCGTGCTTTGCGCAGCGGCGTGGTTCCTTGCCGCCCTGCAGCGGGCCAGCCAAGCGCGCGAGGGCGTGCCCTGGCGTGTTCTCTTCGGCGGAATCCAGATCGGGCTCTCGATCGCGCTCGCCGCCGGGTATCTCGCCTCCGGAACCGCGAGCGCGTGGGACTTCAAGACGTTCTATCTCGCGGGGCTGGCCGCAAGACACGGGCTCAGTCCCTACAACTCCGAGGTTCTCGCGTCCCTGGGCGCCGATCCGGGGCTGCCGTTCCTGTACTCGCCCATCACTCTCGCGCTCTTCGTGCCCCTCTCGTTCCTGCCGCTCAAGGTGGCCGCGCTGCTGTGGCTCGGGCTCAAGCTCGTGGCTGCGTGCGGGCTCGTGGCCTTGTGGCGCAGGTTCGTCGTCGGCCGGGTCAACGTGGGCGTGCTCGCCGTGCTGGCAACGTTCGGGCTCAACGCGGCTCTTCTGATCGACTTGAAGAGCGGAAACATCGCGACGATTGAAGCGGCGCTCCTGTGGCTCGCCTTCTTACTCTTTGTACGGGGACGACGGTCTTGGTTCGCGGCCGTCGTCGTGGCGGCGGCGTTGATCAAGCTGATGCCGATCGTCTTCCTGGGGTTACTCCTCGTTCCTTCGGAGCGTCGCGGACCGAGCTGGCGGGTGCTTGGCGCTGGGATCGCGGCCTTTGCCGTGATTCTCGGCCTGGTGCAATTCGGCGGCGCGCCCTGGTCGGTCGGCTACCTGCACAACATTCCGGCAGAGCGGCCATTCGGCGAGTCCAATCCGTCGGCGCTCGGTCTCATGGACATGCTCCTTGGCCGGGTTGGCTCTCACGCCCCTGGGACTTCAGGCCTGGCCGTTGCGCTGTGGTTCGTCTGCTGCGCTGGACTCTTGTGGTTCAGCAGACCGACGCTCCGGGACGCTTGGAGGCGCAAGTCGCCAGAATCGTGGGTCTCGATCGCGGTTCTCTTCTATGCACTGCTCTCGCCCCGGATGATCGTCTACTCGTATTCGCTCGTTGTGCTGCCGGCGTTCCTGCTGGCAAGTCAAATTTGGACGCGCGGCTGGCAGCGCGCAATCGCGGTCGTTCTGATTGCGGCCCAGGGAATCGTCGAGCGCGGGCTTCTGCACCTCGACTCCATCCCGGCGGGACAGCCGCCGATCTGGACGTTCATCATAGGGAACGCGCCATATCTCTTGATCCTCGGGCTGTGGATCGGCCTGGTGGTGACGCGCTCGAGCGGGGCAGGGGATCAAGGCGCCTAGCTCAGGGGAGCGGCTGAGATCACGCAAGCCCTCGAGAGTTGTGGTGCCGCAATTGAGGCTGAGAGATGCTGCGAGACCAATTACTCGATCACCGCCACCCGCGCCACGCGCTGGTTCGCGCCCTGGGTCAGGCGTATCCAGTAGAGGCCGGGAGAAATCTTGCGGCCCCCAGCAAGATTCACCGAGTGTCGCCCAACCCCCATCGAACCGACCTCGCGCGACAACACCCGACGTCCGCTGATGTCCATCAGCTCGAGCCGAGCGCTCGCTCCGCTCGGCAGTGCGAACGCTACGTTGAGGCTACTCCCATTGGTGGGGTTCGGCCGGACCCTCTCGAGCGCGAATACGAGCGAGCCCTCATCGTTGACGCTGGTCGGGGACGCATTGACGAACACCCATGCGGCGCCCACGCCATTATTGTCGTAAAACCCTCCCACGACTGCGGTGTTGCCGTCCGCGGACACAGAGACGGAGGCTCCCTGGTACGCGGCGCCCGCTGCGCCGGTGCCGATCAGCTTGGAGCCCTGCTGGCTCCACACCCCGGCGCTGCGTGTATACACCCATGCGGCTCCCGCGTATGAGTCGTCGCGATCCCCACCCACGACAGCGGTGTTGCCGTCCGCGGAGACCGAGACGGAGTACCCCTGGAACGCGGGACTCATCGCATCCGCAGCGACCAGCTTGGTGCCCTGCTGGCTCCACACGCCCGCGCTGCCGGTGAACACCCACGCGGCTCCCGCGGAAGAGTTGTCGGAATACCCACCCACGACGGCGGTGCTGCCATCCGCGGACAGCGCGACAGAGTTTCCCTGGGACGCATTACCCGCCGCACCGCTGCCGACGAGCTTAGCGCCCTGCTGGCTCCACCCCCCGCCGCTGCCGGTGTACAGCCACGCGGCACCCGCGAATAAGTTGTCGACAGGCCCGCCCACAATGGCGGTGCTGCCGTCCGCAGACAGCGCGACGGAGCTTCCCTGGTTCGCGGCGACCACCGCGCCGGTGCCGACAAGCTTGGCGCCCTGCTGGCTCCACACCCCGCCACTTCGCCTGTAGACCCACGCCGCACCAGCGGCACCGTTGTCCTCATCCCCACCCACGAGGGCGGTATTGCCGTCCGAGGACAGCGAGACGGAGTATCCCTGGTTCACTCCATTGCGGTTCACTGCGTCGGTGCCGACAAGCTTGGCGCCCTGCTGGCTCCATACCCCCGCGCTGCGAGTGAACACCCACGAGGCTCCCGCGTAAGAGCTGTCGGCAGGCCCACCCACGATGGCGGTGTTGCCGTCCGCAGACAGCGCGACGGAGCTTCCCTGATTCGCGGCGCCCACGGCGCCCGTGCCTACCAACTTGGCGCCCTGCTGGCTCCACACCCCCGCGATGCGGGTGTAGACCCACGCGGCCCCTTCGCCATTGTTGTCGTAAGACCCACCCACGATGGCGGTGTTCCCGTCCCCGGACACTGCGACGGAGTATCCCTGCTGCACGAGGGTGCCCACCGCGCCGGTGCCAACCAGCTTGGCGCCCTGCTGGACGTATGAGGCGTGGGCCGAGGGCGCTACGAACGAGAACAGGAGCACAGATGCTGCGATCACCGGCAGCTTCGTGGCCATGCGGGGCTCCTTTCGGTTCCGAATGCTCGCGCCCCGGGGGGCGTCCTCTCGGGCATGCCAACTAAGCCGAGGCCCCTGCGAGCTGCCTGGGCGAGGTTTGGTGCGGCCGCGATGTCCACGACAGGAGGGATCCCTGGCGAACAACGAATGCTCGCGACGATTACCGTCAGCTGAAGACTGACTTAGTGTGCCTCCAGGTCGGTCACATCACAATCACATTCCGCTCGCTCTCTTCTCCTCGGGGCGCGGACCATTGGGCTGGCGCTTGAGGTGGGAGTGAGCGCCGATCGGGAGCTTAGGGAGACGCGCTGGAGGGCAAGTGAATCCGCGGATGTTCTGGTGCCGGAGGTGGGGGTCGAACCCACACGAGGTTTGAGCCTCACGGGATTTTGAGTCCCGCGCGTCTGCCAGTTCCGCCACTCCGGCTCGGGGCGGGCCACGCTAGCACCGCGAGAAAAACCGCGTCAATTGGGGCTACAATCGAGCGCTCGGAACCCGGGGCGCAGGCCCCATCCGGCCGCCGCCGCGCGCCACGCGGCGGGGCGCTCGCCCTCACCACCGCGCGCCTGCGGGCGCGGCCAGAAATCGGAGCCTCGCCATGGCCAAACGATTCTTCTTCATCTGCGCTGGAATTCTCTGCCTCGCCTTCGCCTACCACCTCGGCGCCCGCAGCGCCTCGGCTCAGGCCGGCACCGGCCACATCAAGGACGTTCGTCCGCTCACCGATCCCAACGGCGACACGTTCCTCGTCGTCACCGACGACGACGACATCTACGCCATCAACCGCACCAAGGTCGTCTGGGAGGCGCGCGGCACGGGCTGGCAGAGATTCCGGCTCGGCAATCTGCGGTAGCAACTCGCCGTGCGGCGAGCTCGGCAACCTGGCGCGGCGCGCGTTCGCCGTCAGCTTCGCTTCGCCAGCTTTCGGATCAGCGTCAGGTCGAGCACGCCCGCCGCGCCCCAGCCCTTGACGCCGGGCGGGATCTTCGGCCGGAATTGCTCATAGAGCGAGAACGCGATCTCCTCGAGCTCGCGCGGCGCGTACGCCGCGGCCAGCGACTTCATCGCCGCGCGCGCATCGGCCAGCGACTCGCCGAACTTGGACTCGAGATATCGCTCGACGCTCTCGGCCGTCGAAACGCCGCCGTCCTTGTTCACCGCGCGCAGGCCCTCGGGCGTCCGCTTCACCGTCACGCCGCGCCCGAGCAGCGTCACGAAATTCGCGTCGCTCGCCTTGGCCGGCGTCGCCGCGCGCGACGCCTCGAACTTTTCGCCGCGGCCGCTCGCGCGCTTCATGATGCCGAGCCGGCGGCCCTTCGTCTGCGCGTTGAGCCCCGCGACCGCGCGGCCGAGCGTGAGCGCTTCCTCGCGCGCGTAACCCAGGCGCTCCGCCGCCACCGCCGCCCAGAGCGTCATGACCGGCGCGCGATTGACGCTGACGCTCGAGGCTCCGGATGAAGGGCTCATCGTGGCAAGCCTAGCCCGGATCGAGTGAGCCCGAAAACGGCATCCAGCATGCACCGGGAACCCCGGCGGCCGCGGGGTGTACGTTTGAGACGTGAGGCAGCTTTCGAGTGTGCCCGGCGTGTTCCCGCACCGCCGGGGATGGGCCGCAGGCATCGCGCTCGCCATCGCCGCGTCCTCCTGCTCGCGCGCGATCCGAATGTCCGTGGTCGGGCCGGCGGAGTTGATGGCGGCTACGCAGGATTCCCACGGCGCGGCCGGCCGTGTGATTCGCGCCGACACGCTCGTCACGTCGGACGACGGCCTGCTCCTCGTCTCCGGCGACTCGATCGCGGTGTACTCGCGCGTCAACGGCCACGCCGGCATCGTTCACTCGGATGCGGCGCCGATCTACGAGCGCAAGCGCATGGCGGCCGAGCTGCGCGTCATGGGATTCCAGCCCCGTCAGGCCAAGTGGCGCTCGTGGGAGGGCCGCGTCCGAGTGCGCGGAGATTCGCTCGAGTTCACGCTTACCAGCGCGGCCCCGAGTGTCGTGCGCGGCTCGCTGCCGGCCGATACGCTCCGCGTTCACCCGCGCGATCTCGCCCGCGTGGATCTAGAAAAGACCGATCTCGTTCACTCCGCGGGCCTGATCGTCGTGCTGGTGGTGGTGTACGCGGGGATCGCCGTCGTGTCGCTAGCCTTGGCGCTCAACAACAGCGGCTTTCACTGAGGCGATCGCGACGCCACGGTGCCGCGGCGCTCGAGCTTGCCCCAGCCCGCGCGCAGGCCGCCGATCGCCGTCTGCACCGAGCGGATCACCACCGCGTACATGATTTGGCGATAGACGAAGCGCTGCCAGAACACCCACCACAGTAGCCGCATGCGCTCGCGATCGAGCAGGAACGCGATGCCCGCGCCAAACAGCTCGATCAGCAGGAAGAACGCGTACATGAACGCCACGTGATTCAGCATGGCGAGCGCGGCGGGCAGCGGCTGCCACTCGCGCGTCAGGAGGCTCTGCGTGAACCAGGTCTGGCAGAACCGGAACAGCGTGATCGTGATCTGCAGATCCACGATCGGCGAGAGCACGGGGTAGAGGATCTGGAAGAGCCACAACGTCGGCATCATCACGCACCCGAACGCGCCGTAGCGCCCGAGCGCGGCGCGGTGCTTCCACAGGCACTGCAGCGTGCCGAACGCCCAGCGATAGCGCTGGCGCAGCAGCGCATCGAGTGTCTGCGGCGCTTCGGTGAAGGCGAGCGCGCTCGGCTCGTTCGCGATCCGCCAGTCGGCGCGGCGCAACCGCCAGGTGAGATCCATGTCCTCGGCCAGCGTGTCGCTCCGCAGGCCGCCGACGGCGCGCATCGCGTCGCGCCGCCACGCGCCGCACGCTCCCGGCACCACCGGCACCGCGTTCAGAAATGCGAACGCGCGCCGGTCCAGGTTCTGGCTCGTGATGTACTCAATCGCCTGCCAGTAGGTGAGGAGGTTCACGCGATTGCCAACCTTTACATTGCCGGCCACCGCCGCCACGCGCGGATCGACGAAGTGGCGCGTCAGGCGCGCGATGGTTTCGCGCTCGAACACGGTGTCGGCATCGAGGCACACCACGATCTCGCTGCTCGCGAGGGCGAGCGCCGTGTTGAGCGCGGCCGCCTTGCCCTGATTGGTCTGCCGCACGATCCGCACGCGCCGATCGCTCCCGACGGCGGCACGCAGCGCCTCCTCGGTGCCGTCGGTCGAGCCGTCGTCCACCACGATCACCTCGAGCGGCGGCGGCACGGAGTCGAGCACGGCGTGCACCGTGCGCGCGATCACCGCGTGCTCGTTGTAGGCCGCGATCAGCACGCTCACGTCCTGCGCGGGCGGCGTTCCAGCCGGCGGCTTCTTCTCGCGCCGCCGCGCGATCAGCGCCAGGGTCACGATCATCAGCACGCGCGCGGTGCCGAGCGCGATCGCGGAGAGGAACGCGAAGTTGAGAAACGCCTCGATGCTGTAGAGCGTGTTGAACGCAATCCGATCGCCGCCGATCAGCAGCTTGTCGTTGGGATTGACGGCCGGCATCACCTGATCGCGCGTGGTGCCCATCAGCTGCGATACCGTGACGAACGTGTAGCCCTGCTCTCGCAGCGGCGTCACGAACAGGCGCAGCGACGCCGCGGTGCGCGAGCGATCGCCGCCGCCATCGTGCAACAGGATGGTGTTGCCGTGCCCGCTCTTCACGTCCGACATCACCGCCTGCGCGATGTCGGTCGAGGTCTTGCGCCGCGTGCCGCCGTCCGGCAGATCCTCGGTGAGATTCCAATCCTGGGGATCGAGGTATTCGCCCACCACCGCGTAGCCCAGGTCCGAGGCAATCTCGATCGGCCGCACCTCCTCGGCGCTGGTGGGCTCGGCGTCGGCGTTGTAGGGCGGGCGGAACAATCGCGTCGAGCGGCCCAGAATCGCCTCGATCGAGCGCTGCGTCGCGACCAGCTCGAGCCTCGTGCGGCCGTTCGAGCAGTCGCCGAGGTTGGGATGTGTGAACGTGTGGTTGCCGATCTCGTGGCCTTCGTCCCACATGCGCTGCACCAGATCGGGCCAGCGATCGGCGTTCTGCCCGATCACGAAGAACGTGGCCTCAACGTTCAGCGCCTTCAGGCTGTCGAGAATGTCGCTCGTCCATTGCGGGAACGGCCCGTCGTCGAAGGTGATCGCCAGCTCCTTCGGCTGATAGCCGGTGCGGCTCAGCACGAACGAGGTGGGGTAGTCCTGATAGCGCTCGTCGGTGCAGATCCCGGAAGCGCGATCGATGTCGATGTCGCGATGCCCGGTCTTCGGGTGTTCCGCGACCGAGAGGATCTCGCCATCGCCCAGGAACTCGACGTCGTAGGGGAACTGGATGGTCTTGAGCCCCTCGAGCCCGGGCAGCGAGTCCGAAACGGCGGCGCTCAAGAGCGACCACACGGATGGATCTTCGGAGCCCAGCACCCACATCGCGTACCGGCGCACGCCCAGGCTGTGAGCGAGGTGCAGCTGGTTGCCCGCGGTGACGCCATCCAGCATCCACACCTCGTGGTCCTTGCCGGCGTCGTCCACGTAGTTGTAGGTGGGATTCAGCGCTTCGGGATCGAAGTTGACGACGCTGTCGGGCGCCTCGCCCCGGCGGCGATCGCGCGCGCGCAGCACCGCCTCGAGGTAGGTGAGCGGCTCGGCCTCGACCTGGCCCTCGCCCCAGTCGTACGCGTAATTGCCGAGGCCCATCACCCACTTGCCCGGCGGCAACTCCTTGACCGCGCGATCGAGCTGCGTGCGGAACCAGCTCATCGAGCTGATCGGCCCCGGTTGATCCACCATGGCGTGCTGGTCGTAGCCCTCGATGATCACGAAGTCGCACGCCGCCGTGATTGCCTTCCAGTCGAGCTGATCGTTGGTGCTCTGGATGTCGCAGCTCACGCCCAGGCCCGCGGGCCCGAACACCTTGCGCATGCGATCGAGGAAGCGCGGGATGAGCGGCAGATCGGCATCGGGGATCGCTTCCAAGTCGATGTTGATGCCCTGGAAGTCGCGCTGCTTGAGCCAGTCCTTGAGGTCATCGATCAGCTTGTCCTGCGCATCCTCCGAATGCAGCATCTTGCGAGCGCGCTGCGTGTCGAACACGCGCTTTTGCGCGTTGCTCAAGACCGGCCAGATCTGAATGTGATGGCTGCGCGCGATGCCGACGACCTCGAGGTTGTGCGGCGTGAGCGTGGGATCCCAGTCGCGATCGTCGATCCCCGAGCCGTCGCCGGTGAGCGTGAGCCAGGCCGGCATGAGGTGGGTGATCGAGCCGGCGTTCGCGCGCAGCGAGTGGAGCCCGGTCTCCTGCCAGGTGGCATAGAACGCCACCACCATGCCGCCCGCGGGCGGCGAGGCCGGCAACGCCTTCGCGCGCTCGCGCTCTTCGGTCGTGATGCGGCGCAGCAGAGTCTGGCGCGCGCGGCCCAGGAGAAAGCGCCGCATCCTCTGCTCGCGCGGTCCGACCTTGGGGATCCCCGGCGCGAACGCGTGCCTCACGGCCTCCGGCACCGCCGGCGTGGGCGGAAACGCCGGCAGGAACACCAGGCTCAGCACGAAGACCGCGCTCACGATGATGCCGAAGCCGCCCGCGACCGCGGCAAAGCGCAGCAGCCAGCGGCGTCGCCGGCCGCTCGGATCGTGGAAAACGTTGCGATCGGTCATGCGGGGCGCGCCTCCGGCGCGCATTGCGTAGGCCCAAGGCAATCCATTGGCGCACGATCATAACGCACGCCGGCGCTTGGGGCATGCGCCCCGGGCCCGATATGATCGGACCATGTCACGCTCCTCACGACGCAGGCGCGATCGGCCGGCCGGCACCGCGAGCGCTCCGGGAGCGCGCGCTCGCCCCGCGGAAGGGCAGGGCGCAGCACGCGCGGGCGGTGCGGCGCGCGCCGCCGGCGGTGCGGGCGATTTCGCCGAGTGCGGTGCGCTCGCGCTCGTGCTCGCGGCGGCCGCGTGGCTTCATGCGCGCGTGATTTCGTTCGGCTTTTTCGCCGACGACTATCTATTCCTCGATCAGGTGCGCCAGCATTCGCTGTGGTCCGCGCTCACCTCGCGCGATCCGCTCGGCAACTTCATGCGTCCGGTCAGCCGTCAGCTCCACTTCTGGCTCGCGGCGCACGCGGCCGGCGAATCGCCGGTGCCGTTTCACCTCGCGAACCTCGCGTACTTCCTGCTGGCCCTCTTTCTCTTCGAGCGCATCGCGCGGCGCTTCATGCGGCCGGCGGCGGCGATCGCGGCGACCGCCCTGCTCGCGCTCACGTATGCCGCCGACGTGCCGCTGCTCTGGGCCTCGGGCAGCCAGGACCTGATGGCGATGGCGTTCGCGATCGCCGCGCTCTGGCTGCACGTGAACGGGCGGCGTGCGTGGGGCGCCGCGGCGTACGCGCTCGCGCTTCTTTGCAAGGAGACGGTGCTGCTCACGCCCGTGATCGCGTGGCTGCTCGATTCCGGCGAGAGCCCCGCGCGCCGCACGCGCAATCTCGCGCCGATGGGAATCGCGCTCGCGGCCTGGGCGCTGATCTGGTTCGCGACGCGCTCGCTCAGGCCCGCGGCCGGGGCGACGCTCCACGCGGATCCCGCGTTCGCCCTCGCGGCGCTGCTGCACTTGATCCAGTCCGCGTTCGCGCTCGAATGGGGAGACGTGAGCCTGCGTGAGGGCTGGCGCTGGCCGTCGCTCGTCGTGCTCGCGGGAATGCTGCTGGCGGTGATGTGGGTGGCGAGCGGCGAGGCGCCGGGCGCCAAAGAGAAGAAGCATGCGCGCGCGGACGGACGGATCGGCGGGCAGATCGGCGGGCTGATCGCGGGGGAGATGGGCGGGCTGATCGCGGGGCTCGGCTGGGCCGTGTGCGGCGCGCTGCCGGTCGCCGCGGTCGCGCCGATCTGGAGCTCCTACTACTACCTGTTCGCGATGGCGGGCGTCGCGCTGGCCGTGGGCGCCGCGCTCAGCCGCGCGCCGCGCTACGCGCTCGTTGGTGTCATTGCGCTGGCCGCGCTGCTCAACGCGCGGGGCAGCGCTCGCGAGGAGTTCGCGACCGCGACGGGCGCCTGGACGATGCAGTCGCACGTCACGCGCTTCTATCTCGAGCGCGCCGGGATGATCTGCGAGAAGCTGCTCGGCGACCTGCGCGGCATCCAACCGGCGCTCCCTAAGAACAGCACGCTGTTTTTCTCGGGCGTGCCGTCGAACATCGGATGGCAGGCGGGCGATGGGCCGCTGGTGCGCTGGGCGTACCGCGACACGTCGTTGCGCTCGTATTTTCTGAATCAGTTTTCGTACGCGCGCGCGCAGCGCGGGCCGGTGTTCTTCTTCCGGATTGCCGACGGCGCGCTCGTGGCGCTGTGGCAAAAGCAGCCGTGGTACAGCCCGCTCTCGCTCAACATGATCCTCGATGATCACCCCGAATGCGCGCGCGATGCGCTGCGGCTGATGCGCGAGGGCGCAGGCCTCGGCGACTTCGAGCGCTACATGAAGGTGTGGCTGGATCTCGATGCGGGGGCGCCGGACTCGGCCCGGGCAGGCCTCTTGCGGCTCGGACAATCGCCCGTGCCCGGCCCCGCGCCCGAGGCCGCGGCCGCGCTCAAGATGATCACCGCGAACGGCGATACGCTGCGCGCGATGCAAATGTTGTGGGACGGGGTGAAGCGCCATCCGTTCGATCAGGCGGCTCACGGGCTGCTCGCTGATTTGCTTTACTCGCGGCGGCAGATGCTGGCCACCGCGCAGATGGAAGCGTACGCCGCGCGCGTGATCGCGCCCGATACGGCGTCGAACTGGCGGCGCTGGGCCGAGGTTCAGTTGAGCACCAACCGCCAGCGGCAGGCCGCGCTCTCGCTCGATCGCTACTTCGCGCTGGCGGGAGCGAGCGGCGAGCGCGATGCCGAGGCGCATTACTGGCGCACGCAGCTCGCGCGCATCATGCCGGGCGGCGATCTCGCGCAGAAGGCGCTGCGCGGGACGCCCGAGGCATCGGGAGCGTTCGCGCCGCCGGGCGGAAGCAAGCGATAGCGGCGGCGCGACCGGCAGCGCGCCCGCATTTGACGCGGCCGCGCGCGTGGGGTAAAAACTCTGCCCGCCGGCAAATACGTGGGGCTGTAGCTCAGTTGGGAGAGCGCTTGACTGGCAGTCAAGAGGTCGACGGTTCGATCCCGTTCAGCTCCACCATTTTACCGCGGTGCACTTCGGCCGTGTGCCGTCTGGTGTGCCGTCCTATGCCCCGGAATGGCGCCCGAGCTTCTCGACCGCGGCCCCGAGGCCCCGCGAATTAGCGCCTGAAGCCGCTCGTGCATGCGGAACGGGAAGGCGCGGCCCTCGCCACCCTTCGTCTCGTGGGAGCCGAGCCTCACGACCTGCGCGTCGAGGTCGAGGTGATGGTCGGCCGAGGGCCGCCGAATCTCGCCGATTCGCCATCCCGTGATATACGCGAACTCGATCGCTGGCGCCACGTCCGGTGGCAGGTGCTTCAGCACAGCCGCAACCTCTTCGGCCTCGAAGAACCCCTGACGCGCGTTCCGCACCACTACGGTCGGGAGTGGCGGTCGGTCTCGCAGCAGGTCGGCCTCGACAGCGAGCGTGAACATCCGGCCGATCAGGACCAATTCGTACCGTATGGTGGCCGCAGAGGCACGCTCGTCGACCCGATGGTTCACGTATGGCTTGAGGGTGCGGTTCGTGATCTCCGCAGCCGGCGTGGTACCGAACGCCTTGCGTAGGTGCTTGAGCCTATACCGCGTCGACTCCGTGCTCTTCCGGCCGTTCGCGCGGTAGTCAGCCTCGGTCAGCGACACGAGGTCGTCGAAGCGGAGCGCCTGCCGCCGGGGGCCGACCATCTTGCCCTCGACTACCTCGTTGCGTTGGCGCTCCAGCATCTTGAGCGCGACGTCGCGCTCTGTGCTCTTCGACGACTCCCGGTACTCGCGCCCGTTGAACGTGAAGCGGATGTACCAGCCACCGCGGCGGCTGTAGACGGAGCCAAGCTTGGCCGACCGACCCCTGCGACGTGGCATCTACGCCGCCAGCTTCCGGCGAGCCCTCGCCGCGTCGCGGATTCGCTCTCGCAGCGCTGCGCGCAGGGCCGACCGCAGCTTCTGCCACGTCTCGCTCGACGGCACGAGCCCCCGCTCCGCGTTGGAAATCGTGACCCGGTGAACGTGCGCCCGCTCGCCGAGTTCGGCAGCGGTCAGCCCAGCAAGCTCTCGCGCTTCTCGCAGCGCTTCAGGCGTGAAGTCCATCTCGTGTACCTCCCTCGTGTAGTTGCCGACCGGTCGCGTCATGAACTTCACCACCGAACGAGGGAACGTCGAGGCTCGTTCGGCGCGGGGGCCCCCCGGATGGGAACAGGCGTTTCCTATTCGCGTGCGGGCTCAATCCGCCCTAGCGCGGTGCGCAAATTTAACTTGACCGCGCAGCGGTTTGAGGGATGTTTTGAGGTGTCTCCGCCGCAGGTTGATCTCGGGCGGTTGTCTAACACCATCCCCTCGGAGCGCCTATGAGACCCGCAACCTTGATCTCCGCATCGCTCGGCCTGTCTCTCCTCACTCTCCTTAGTTCTGCCGCCCAAGCGGGCAACAATCATGGTGCGGTCGCCTTCCTCTCATGGGATCGCGCCGGGACCGCGGCGACATTGAACACGATCCCGGGGAAGACCTTCCCCCTGTACCTTCAGCTAAGGGGGCTCGCGGACGTTGGCCAACTGGCCGTGTTCCTCCAGTGGGCCCCGCGCGACACCACCTCGTGCGGATACGTGGTTGGACAGCCGGGACCTGAAGCGAGCGCGGTGCCCGACAGCCTTCTAGGGTGGGTCGCGCCGCTCGATTCGACCCGGACCTTCGACGGCGACTGGACGTACAACTGGGCGATTCGCTTTCCCCCGACCACGAGCGCGCGCAGAACCGTCGTCTACCTCGTTACGCCCGCCGCCTGCGACTCAGTTGCAGGCGCGTCGTTCGTTCTCCGCAGCGTCGTCGTGGTTGACTCACAGGGACTTCGCGACACACTTGGCCTCCTCGGCAACGCCGCGATTGCTCCGCACAAGCGAGCCGGAGCCATTTCGCTCGCGCGAGCATTCCCGTCCCAGGTACCCGCGTCCCTGCACGGGGCTCGCGTGACGGTCTTCGGGGGGCGGTCTCACACCCGACGTGCAGCTATTTCTTGTCCAGGGATCCCGCCGCGCCTCGATATTGAACCTGCAGGTTCTTGGTTCCACGCAGGCAACGGGCGTCGTCTCGGGCCAGCTGGCCGCTGGATGCTGGGCTGTCCTCGCTCGCGCTGCCAACGGCGCAGAGACAACGCTGCCCAATGCGATCAACGTGCTGGCGGCACCGGCAGGTCCATCCCTCCCGGTTCACAAGCCGACCAACGATGCCTCGGCGTTCACCGACATCGATCTCTACGCATCGCGCGTAGTGGCCGGCTCGGTCATCGACCACATTACGCACCCGGAGTGGCCTAACAGCTTCGACAGCGACGCAACGGGTCAGCCCCTCTACGTCGTGCGAAGCTCGGGTGATACGGCCGCCTACATGATGAGTCATGCTCACGACGGCATCGGCCTATCCGCGCCGCAGATCGGGGCCCCAGGCGACATCCGCTACCTCTTCAACCAGCCGATTCGGGCAACCATGCTCTCGATGTTCGTGATGGGCGGCCTCACATTCCAAATGGACAGCCTTCAGGGCCTCGTCGCGATGACGACCACGTTCACCGGCACCACAGACTCACTCGTCCGGATCATGAACGTGGGCACGGAAATCCGTAACTGGACCGACGGCAGCCTGAACTGCGGCGGTCAGCGGGAGTACTTCATCGCGAAGCCCACCGATCCTCTCGCGGCGCAGGTGTACGCGGGTCCTGGCAGCAGCGGGCCGCCGAACGTGTTTTACGATTACCAGGAGGTGCAACTGCCGCCGTCCGAGCGAAGCCACTCAGTGACCAGCCTCCGCATACAGGCGATGCAAATCCCGAACTGCAGTTACTACAGCACGAGCGGTGTGTTCGGGCTTGCACTTACCCCGTCGTTCACTGTGAGCAATCGATCGGGTCAGCCCGTCACGCCGCTGACTCAGACCAATGCGGAGTGGGCGACCAACCCCTACGGCGGGTTTGTCTACAACGGCGTACTCTACAATGGGGAGAGCATGATCGATTCGTTGGGATGCGAGCTTACGTGTCTCGCCATGGTGGATCGCTATTTTGGGGGCACGGCGACCCCTACGACCATCAATGCTTTCTTGCAGAACGCGCCTTATACGTACAACCTTCTGGGCTATATACCAACGGAGGCGTTTTTCGTTGACTCCGTCGGTGGAACGGGCGTCGGCGACCACATCAGGTGCGAGTGGCGACTGCCCCACGAGGCCCCGCCAACTAGCGGCGTCTGGGCTATACAGAAGAACTTAACGACAATCCAGAACGTCCCGATCGGGGTCGTATCCGTTGAATCAGCCGTTGACACAACATTGCGATGTCGGATTACGTCGCTATTTCGCACGTGGCCATTGGACACGGCCTTGTTCGGGCTCGTATATCGAGATATCTTCTGGGTGGTCGCAAGTAGATTCTTCTCCGACCCCACGCACACCGGGACTACGCCAAGGTGGGACGCGACGCTCACGCCGTACGAATCTGTCGGCGTCCCTCTGATCGAGCAGGCGCTATCCGATTCTCTTCCGGTGCTTCTTAGCGTCAACGATGACTCGCATTGGGTCCTGGCGACGGGCATGACACCCTATTGGGTCCCAGGGAATCCGGCGCGGGGCACATATGGCGTCGCCGATCCGCTGTTCGCCCAGACATCACTCTATCCGGCATTCGATAACGGGTTTCGGGATGCAATTACTGTGGACAGGTATCAGCCGGTGCCTAGGGCTCCGGCTGTGGGGGGCGGCGGCTCGTTGCTCGCTATGGTGCTGGTCGGCGATGCGCACGCGTATGTTCGTGGCCCGGCGGGCGGTGAGGTGTCGTACGACGAAGTTTCCGACAGCTACGTAAGTACGCTTGCGGGCGCAACGGCGCTTCGGGGACTCAGGCTCAATCAATCCACGCCTCCCCACGACATAATAGTAATCGACCAGCCCGCGGTTGGAAGTTACCAGCTTGATCTTGTCTCGGAGTCGTCGGGAAGAGCCACGGCGACGCTCACCGCGGTTGATCCCCAGGGTACGAGCACGATAACGTCGTGCGACGCTGTGCTGAATCTGGGCACGGAGTCGGGGTACCTGCTGAATGACAACGCGGGACAGCTGACGACAACATCACTGGGCGTGACTGACGTTGCAACTCATGCTCCTGCCGCGGTGGCCGGACTCCAGATAGTGCCGAATCCAGCCCGAGGGGCGCCTCGCATACTGTTAACCCTTCCGGATGCAGCCGACGGAAAGATTGAGGTGTTCGACGTTACCGGGAGGCGCCTGGAGGTCCTCTTCGCGGGACATTCTAAAGCAGGGACGCATGAGCTCATGCTGTCCGGTGGGGGCGGGCTCAATCCCCTTCGGAGGCCCGGGCTTTATTTCGTTAGGGCCTCCTTCGGCACCTGGACGAAAACGACTCGCATCGTAAGCCTAGAGGGACAATGACATGAGGGCGACGCAGGGAATGGCGATAATGGTGCTAGCTAGCTCTGTGCTCTGCTGGAGAATGACATCCGGGGCGGAGCGCGCCGTGTCGAGCATGCTGGTCGTGCTGTTGAGCGGGACGGATGCAGCCTCGATCACGGATGCAATGGGACGCCCGGTGCCCAATTCCAGCGGAGGCCCATATGGAGTCACCGACGACACCGGGAGGCGCAAGAATTACATCCTTGGTGTGAACCGGCCCAAAGACGGGCGGTATCTTGTTCAGTGCGTCGGGCGCGGAGCCAAGATTGAGTTCGGGGCGGGAGCGATGGGAGCCCTGGGCTGCGGGAACGGGAAGGAATTTTATGCCGCGAGCGACAGCACATACGAGTGGTCCATCGACTGGCGCGGGGCGAAAGGCGATACCGCGTGCTCAGTGACGATATCTCCTACTGCGAAGGTGCGGCCCAGCCACTGAGACGTTCACATTCGCGGTGATTGCCCCGACGCTCACGACCCGAACATCTCATCCCAGTTACGCAGACTGAGGAGGGCACCGGCCAAGTGGACTCGTCCTCGTGGTCAGCCTCAGCCTGACTTTGGGCGGCGTGGTATCTGGCCCACTCGCCTCGCTCGTGTTCCCACGCCGCGGCGTCCACGCGCCGGGGGCGTACCGCGGGTACAAGGTCAGTCCTCCCACGCGCGAAGACTAACCTGAACGCGCGTCGCGCGACGCAGTTCTGGATGAAGTCCGCGACGGGTAGCGGTGCGACCGAGTACGCCGGAGTCCTGACGTATGAGGCCGCGAAGAGTCGGTGCAGCACGGCTCGGGTCCGAGACGTGTGCCGTCTGGTGTGCCGCGGATCGCCCCCGAGAGTGAGGTCGACGGTTCGATCCCGTTCAGCTCCACCATTTTATGACGCCGAAGTAGCCCGAAGCTGCTAGATGCCCGTAGAGGAAATCGCCCCCTGCCGAAAATTCCGGCGGCCGGTTCCGTCCAGGTTTGGACACTCGCGGACGCGAGGGGCCAGGGGCTGTGCGCGCCGCCTCAAAGATGGCAAACTTGTGTGATGAGGCCATGCACGGGAGTGATGCTCGACCGCAGATGCCTTGCCCTGCGTCTCACGCTCGCATCGCTTGTCGTGCTCGCGCCCGTGGCGGGCCTGATTGCCGGGTGCAGTCACGCGCCGACGGCTCCCAAGACCGCATCGATCGCTCCCGCTCCTCCATCCGCTCCTCAGGCCGTGGCGACGTACCTGCGTGGCTGCTGGCAGGATCGCTCGATCAGCGAGTACTGGCTTCTCCCGACGGCGAATTTCCGCTTCGATTTCGCGAGCGGCGATTCCTCCGGGACTTATTACTCCTCCAAGCCGTGGGCACGCACCGACGAGCTGGCGGCCGCCCAGCACCTCTTCGTCACCGGGACATCATCGCAGCCTCCCGCGACCTCGATCACGATCGACACCACTGCCACGACGGATGCCGCGGACCCGAGGCCCGGCAAGAATCCCAAGTGGCATCGCCTCGTCACGATGACCGCTAGAGTTCGGATCTTCTTCGCCGAGAGTGGCTTCGAGTTCAGCGGACCAAGCGAGTTCTTCGTCGTGCGCGGGGACTCGGCGCAGATTCCGGCGGACCTGATCGCCAAAGGCGTGAAGCGGGATTCGACGCGGTGGTGGCTCGAGCGCTGGGATGACGAGACTCTTCACACCACTTCCGCAGAGCCCGCGAAATCCGGATTGCCTTCGGCCCGCGCCGAAGCCACGGAGGCGACGACCTGGGGCAAGATCAAGGCGCTCTATCGTTGAGGCGGCCACCGTGAAACTGAAGGCGACGAAGCCGGAGCGAAGATGGGTGCGAGGCGCGATTCTTGGAGCTGCCGGACATCGCCTCGCCTCCGCGGCCTTCGTGCTCGCCATCCTCGCCGCGCTCGGGCTCCTCTTCGCCCTCGCCACCTCCGCGGTCGCGGCGCCGGAGCCCTCCGCGGTGCTGACCGCGCTCGGCGCGCGCATCGAGATGGTGCGTATTCCGCCCGGGCACTTTCGGATGGGCACCGACTCGACGATCACGGGCCCTCAGGGCTGGTCCAACGATGGCGAAGGACCCGCGCACGACGTCACGCTCACGCACTCGTTCTGGATCGGCCGCTACCCGATCACGCAACGGCAATGGCTTGCCGTGATGGGCGTGAATCCCTCGCACAATCTGAAGTCGGGACTCGATGCGCCGGTCGAGCAGGTGAGCTGGGGCGATTGCCGCGCGTTCATCACCAAGCTCAACCAGACCCAGGGCCTGTGGATCGCGCGCCTGCCGAGCGAGGCGGAGTGGGAGTACGCCTGTCGCGCGGGAACGAGCGGTGAGCGTTACGGGCCGATCGATCAGATCGCGTGGTACGCGGGGAACAGCGAAGGCCATTCCGAGCCGGTCGGGAAGAAGCTGCCGAACGCCTTCGGCCTCTACGACATGCTCGGCAACGTCTGGCAGTGGTGCGGGGATTGGTTCGCGGCTTATTCCGACTCGGCGCTTGTGGATCCCCAGGGCCCCGCGAGTGGCGAGAAGCGCATCATGCGCGGCGGCTGCTATTACTGCGACCAGGTGCACGCACGGGCCTCGCGCCGCAATCGCGATCCCGAAGCTCATCTTTATCGCAGCATCGGGCTGAGAATCGCGGCCGAGCCGCGGCACCTCGCGGGTGTCGCCGACTCGGCCGCCGTTCGCTGATCTGAGTTCGCGGGCGGCGAATTCGCCGCATCGCGGTGCGGAGCTACTTGCCGCCGCCCTCGGCGCCCATCGCGCCCATCCGGGCCTTCATCTTGTTCATCATCGCCTCACGCATGGCCTTGAGCTGAGTCATCTGATCGGGCGTGAGGATCGTCGCGAGTTTGGCGTCGCCCGACTCGCGAATCGCCATCGCTTCCTTCCTCATGGCGTCGCGGTTCTCGGGGGTCTTGTCCATCGCCGCGTACTTCGCGCGCAGCTGCTTCAACTGATCCACCTGGCCTTGCACGATCGGCTTCACCTTGGCGCGCTGATCGGCCGTGAGGTGAAGCGAATCGGCCATCATCTTGAGCTGCTGCATCGCCTCATCGCGCATGTGCGAGCGCATCGAATCCGACATCGCGCCCATGTGTGCTTCCTTGGGCGGCGCGGACGCGTCCTGCGCGTGCGCGGCGAAGGCGAACGTCATCAGCATGGCGCCGGCGAGAATCGAAACGCCGGCGCGCATCACGGGGACCCTGTGCATCAAAGCACCTCCGAAGTTGAGAACCTGTCACGCGGCCATGCGGGACATCGGATAAGGCTCGGGATGTTCCGCGGCATCGAGCTTCCCGCAACGGCGGAAGCTAGCACAGCGGCCGGGGCGCGGGAATCGGGCGCTCGTCACGCGGCGCCGCCGCAGCGGCACGAGCCGTCACGCGATTCGCGCCTCAATCCGTCAGCTCGCGCCCGCGCGTCTCGATCACCCAGGGAATCAGCGCGAGCCCGACGAGCGGCACTACGCCCACCCAGAAGAGCGCGTGGTTCGCGGCCGTGAGTGCATCCTTTCCCATCGCCGCGATACTGCCGACGAGCGTGGGACCGATCGCCGCCACCGTGCGTCCCGAGTTGTAGCAAAAGCCCGAACCGGTGCCGCGCAGCCGCGTGGGGAAAAGCTCGGGCAGGTAATAGGTGAACGAGCCGAAGACTCCGAACACGCTCAAGCCGATGAAGAGGTATCCCCACAGCCGCGTCTCGGGCGCCAGGTCGAGCCCGAACGTCCCCATGATCGCGGCCGCCGACATCAGGAAAAACGTGGCGAACATCGCGCGGCGCCCGAAGCGCTTCGCGATCGGCACCGCGAGCAGTGTGCCGGCGAGCCCGCCGAGATTGAAGAGGTTGGTCGCGAGCCGCACCCACTGCTGGATCAATCGCTGCGTCGCCGGCGGATCGAGCGCGAGCGCGTGCGCGCGCACGCCAGCGAGCCCGGTGGCGACGACGCCGATGAACGCGTTGCAGCTCCACCACATGACGAGCGCGATCAGCGCCATCGCGAGCCCGCTGATCGTCGCGTGGCGCAGCTCGCGCGAGAACAGCTCGGCGATGCGCGGACGCGCGCCAGCGGCGAGCCGCTTCCAGCGCTCCGGCTCGCGCACCACCAGCCGCACGGCGAGCGCGAGCGCCGCGGGGATCAGGCCGAACGCGAACACGTAGCGCCACGCGAGGCCGGGATTGCCTGGCATCGCGACGCCCTGGATCATGTAGGTGATGTACGTGGCGAGAAAGAGCCCCATCGGCGCCGCGGTGTAGAGAAAGGCACCCGCCTCGACGCGCCGGCGCTCCGGCACGACCTCGGCCACCATCGCGGCGCCCGCCGCCCACTCGCCGCCGATTCCGAGGCTCGCGATCACGCGAAACGCGATCAGCATCGGAATGCTGGTCGCGAGCGCGCAGAGGCCGGTGCCGACCGCGTACGCCAGCATCGTGAGCATCAGCGTGCGCGTCCGCCCGATGGCGTCGCAGATGCGCCCGAACAGGATGCCGCCGGCCGCCCAGCCGACGAGCAGCAGCGAGGTCACGAGCCCCGTGTAGTGGAGCGTGGCGGCGTGGGCCGCCGGCGAGCCGATCTCGAGGTGGAGCAGCGTGGGGACGCAGTTGGGCGCGACGTAATTGAAGAGAAAGCCGTCGAAGACATCGAAGCCCCAGCCGAGCCAGGCCGCGAGCAGCACGGTCCACTGGTAGGCGTTCATGTCGAGCACGGTGCGGCGGGGCGCGGCGGCGCGCGCGGCGACCTCGGAGGAATTCACGCCCGTGATTCTAGCGGGAGCGGATCCGCATCGCGACCGGTGCCGCGTGGTCTCCCTCGGCCGGCACGCGCTCGGACGCGATCGAGTCGAGCGCCGCGATCGTCTCGGGCGCGAGCCACGCGATCTCGCCGGCCTGCGCGACCGCGATGCGGCCGGCGGCGTCGATCACGTAGGTGTAGGGGAGGCTCGGGCACGGCAGCGTGTGCGCCAGCACGCGCTCATGATCGAGCACGACGGGCACGCGCAGCCCCAGGCGCGCGACGTAGCGGGTCACCGAGGGAAACGGATCGAAGCACGCCAGCACCGCGCGCGGCGCCGTGCCGCCGCCGGCGCTCGTCAAGCGCAGCAGCGAATCGAGGTCGGTGGCCTGCTGGGCGGCGTGCCTCAGCCACGGCGCCCAGTACTCGATCACGAGCGGCGGGCTGCCGACGGCAAGCCGCATCTCGCCCATCGGCACGAGCGGCAGCAGCGCATCGAGCTTGACGGGCACGCGCTTCGCCGCCGCCACGGGCTGAAGCGGCATGGGGCGCTCGCCGGGCCTCACGACCAGGAAGAGCTGTGATTTCCACAGCACGAGCGCGACGACGATGACCAGCAGCAACGCAATGCGCATGCGCAAATTCACGGCCGGGCAGCCTCCGGGCAAGAGGAGGTTCTTCACGGCTGGCCGAGTCTAGAGGGGCGCGTGAACCGGAAACAAGTCCCGGCGCGCAGAATTGACGTATCAGGCCGCGCGCGAGCCGTCGCTGCCGGTGGTGTCGAGGGGCACGTCGGCGGCGTAGAGCTTGAGGAAGATCTCGACCACCCGGGGGTCGAACTGGCGGCCGCTCTCCTGGGCGATGATGCGCACCGCCTGCTCGTGCGTGCGGCCCTTGCGGTATGCGCGGTCGATCACGATCGCGTCGTAAGTGTCGGCCACCGCGATGATGCGGGCGCCCATCGGAATGTCCTCGGCGCGCAGCCCCTTGTAGCCCTTGCCGTCCCAGCGCTCGTGATGGTACGCGACCATCGGTATCACGTGCTTGAGGATCCCGCCCATCGATCGGACCATCACCTCGCCCTTCTCGACGTGGCCACGCATCTCCGCCATCTCCTCGTCGGTGAGGCGCGCGGCCTTGCGCAGCACTTCCGTGCTCACGTCCACCTTGCCGATGTCGTGCAGGAACGCGCCGATCCGGATGTCCTCGACCTCGGAGTCCTTCATGCCCATCGCGCGCGCCACCTCGGAGGCGAACTCCGCGACGCGGCGCGAGTGGTTCTCGGTGTAGCGATCGACCGAGTCGATCAGCTTCGACATGATCTCGATGATGCCCTGATAGGCGTCGCGGATCTCGCGCAGCTGCGATTCCTTCTGCTCGTAGAGCGAGCCCACGAGGTACGAGGTCAGCACCAGGAAGCACGACCACGTGCCGAGGTCGAGCCAGCGCATCCACGCCTCGGGGTCGGCCGAGTGGAATTGCGAGTCGTTGAGGAACGCGATGCCGAGCACGATGCCGCACGAGAGCAGCGCCGAGTAGACGCCGCGGCGCAGGCCCATCGTGTACGCGCCGAACACGACCGGCAGGTAGTAGAAGTTGAGGAACGCGCGCTGGTTGACGACGAAGAAGTTGATGACGCCGGTGACGAGCACGATGCTGAGGAGCACCAGCAGGCCGCGGCTCACGCCCGGTTTGGGGCTGGCGGCGTTCTCGGCGCCCTTCATCGGCCCGTTCTCGGTCGTCACGGTATCCGGCAGCGGCTGGCTGGCGGGGGTCATGAGGCCTTCCGTTCAGCCTGCGGCAGCTCGAGACGCGAGCGCACGCGCAGGCCCTGGCCGCGCTCGGTGGTGGCGTCGGCGTCCGAACCCGATGCGTCGGCGCCGCAGTGCGGGCAATAGGTCCACGAAGGCTGCATCCGGCGACGGCAGGACTCGCAGTGATCGCCCACGAACTCCCCACACGACGGGCAGTATTCGAATTCCTGATTGAGCACGGTCTTGCACCCGGGGCACACCTTCGCGGTGTGATCCGAGAGGTACACCACGCGCGAAACCTCCTCGAGCGTGGTCTTGCCGTTCAGCACCTTCTTCAGGCCGTCCTCGCCGATCGAGCGCATGCCGGCCTCGACCGCGGCGAGGCGGATCGTGCCGTCGGTCGCGCCGCTCACGATCAAGCCGCGGATCCGCTCGTCCACCTCGAGCACCTCGAAGATCCCGATGCGGCCGCGATAACCGGTGTCGTGGCAGTGCGAGCAGCCGCGGCCGCGCGAGAGCACGATGTTGCCCTCGGCGGCGCTCCCCGGCATCAGGCGGTTCAAGTTCGACGCGTTCGCGTCGTAGGCCTCGCGGCAGCGCGGGCACAACGTGCGCACCAGGCGCATGCTCACGACGCCGATCAGCGACGAGGCGACCATGAACGGCTCGAGGCCGAGATCGATCAGGCGCGTGACCGCGCTCGCGGCATCGTTGGTGTGCACGGTGCTCAAGACCAGATGCCCGGTCACCGAGGCGCGGAACGCGATCTGCGCCGTTTCCTTGTCGCGGATCTCGCCGATCATGATGACATCCGGATCCTGGCGCAGGATGGCGCGCAACGCGGCGGGGAAGGTCTTCTTCGCTTTCTCGTCCACCTGCACCTGATTGACGCCCGGGATCTGGAACTCGACCGGATCCTCGACGGTCACGAGATTCTTGGTCTCGTGCTGGATGAAGCGCAGCGCCGAGTAGAGCAGCGTGGACTTGCCGGAGCCGGTCGGACCGGTTACGAGCAGAATGCCCTGCGGCCGCACCAGGTAGCGCTTGATGCGCCCCAGGTCGTCGTCCTGAAGCCCGAGATCGGTGATCGCGACCGACGCGCCGTTCTGATCCACGACCCGGATCACGATCTTCTCGCCGTTCGTGATCGGCAGGCTCGAGACGCGCATGTCGACGCGGCGGCCATCGATGTCCACCACCAGGCGGCCGTCCTGCGGCTGGCGTTTCTCGGCGATGTCGAGGTTCGCGAGCACCTTGATGCGCGAGACCAGCGCGCCCTGCGTCCACTTGGGCAGCCGGTGGATCTCCTGGAGCAGGCCGTCGATCCGGAAGCGCACCACCAGGTCGCGATCCTGCGGCTCGATGTGGATGTCGCTCGCGCGCTCCTCGACGGCGCGATGCAGCAGCCAGTTCGTGAGGCGCACGATCGGCCGGCCCTCGGCCTCCTTCATCAGGTCCTGCACGGCCTGCGCCTGCGCCTGCTCCTCCTGCTGCACCTTCGCGACCGCGGGCTCGTCCTCGGCGCGGATGATGGTGCGGATCACCTCGTTCATGGAGTTGTCGATGTGGTAGTAGCGCTCGATCGCCTCGGCGATCTGCGCTGGGCGCGCCAGCACCGGCTGGATGAACATGCCGGCGTGAAAGCGCAGATCCTCGAGCGCGGCCACGTTGAGCGGATCGGCCATCGCGACGATCAGCGTCGAGCGGCCCTCGATCTCGATCGGGATGGCGCCGTACTTCTTCGCCACGTCTTCCTTGACGAGCGCGAGCGCCTGCTCGTCCACCACCACGTCGTTGAGATCGAGGAGCGCGAGCCCGAGCTGGCGCTGCAGACAGCGGACGATGGTCTCTTCCGTGACCACGCCCATGCGAACCAGCGTGGCGCCGAGGAGCTGCCCGTTCTTGCGCTGCTCGGTGACCGCGGCCGCCAGCTCGTCGGGGGTGATGACCTGCTGCTCGAGCAACAGATCACCGAGCCGCTTGTGCTCTCGCGCCATCCGTGACTCCGGTTTGCCAGGGGGGGTGGGAGGTGCCGTCGGAGGCAGGTATCGGCACGGGGCGCGCGGGCCTAAAGGAGAAGCGGGCCGATTCGATCGCTCGCGCTCGCGAGTGGATCAGGGCCGCGCGCGCGCGCGATCGCGGCGGCGGATCGGGTGCGGCGTGCTCACGGGCGCGGGCGAAATCATGCAATCTGCAACGCGCTTTCGTGGCCCGCGGCCGCGATGCGGCGACGCGCGCGCGCGCGCGGTGCACGCCTTGTGAGCCCCCGGGGCGCATGCTAGGTTGCGAAGATCATGAATGCCGATCAGGCTCCTCCCGATCAGACCAGCGTTCGCGACGACGTCACGTTGCG
>Ga0075030_100000290_pt1 | contig 42563 bp, 41 predicted proteins | sample LitLauG_LLR_2012_FD_71393 | JGI IMG/M metagenome (GOLD analysis project Ga0075030, IMG submission 71393) | Freshwater sediment microbial communities from Pennsylvania, USA - Little Laurel Run_MetaG_LLR_2012 | ecosystem: Environmental > Aquatic > Freshwater > Creek > Sediment | place: USA... | reverse complement strand
AGAAAGCCAAGGTCGCCCTCACCGCCGTCATGCGAAAGCTCGTCGTCCTCGCCAACACCCTCGTCAGCGAAAACAGGCAATGGAGCCCAAATCACACTTGACTCCCATCACAGATGCTCAACCGTCACGCTTTCGCGTGCCCCTTCTCCCGTAACGGGAGAAGGGGATTCAATACCCCGCGAGCCTTCCCAGCATCATCAGCAGGCCGATCACCGAGATCGCCCACAGCGCGGTGCGCACGTAGAGCGTGCCCATCAGATACACGGGCAGATAGAGGATGCGCCCGAGAATCCAGATTGTCGCGCCGAGGCCGCCGGTATGCTGGGTGGCGATCAGCGCAACGTCCAGCGCGACGAACGGGACCATATTCTCGATGTAATTGCCGAGCGCCCGTGTCGCCCTGCCGCATTCGAGGCCCTTGGGCTGCAGCTGCGCGTCGCGCGGCGTAAACAGATAGGCGTCGCCAAACTCGGCGCGCGCGGTGAGCGCCTGAGCCAGCACATGCGCAAGCCATAGAAGCACGCTCAGTTCAAGACAGGTCAGTTCGCTCATTGAATCCCCCCACATTTGCATCCCGCCCCTCTCCTTGAGGCGATGACGCAGCGGTCATAGCTCAAGACTTTCCGGACGCGCCCCGAGCCGACGCGCGAAGTCTGGCTCGATCTACGTAATGCGGCAACACCGTTGCATCGTCGATAATCGCCTCGGCGAGTTGCTCAAGGGTCAGATTCCTTGCTCCGCTCAGGTCGGCGCCACGCAAAATCGTCCCGCGAAGCTGCGCGCCCTCGAAATCGGCATCCCTGAATATCGCGCCGGTCGCATCCGCCCCATTCAAATTCGCCTTGCGGAGTAACGCCCCACTGAGATCGGCGCGGCGGACAAAGGCGCCATGAATGTCCAGCGTTGGCGGAGAAGCGAGGATCGCGGCTTTAGACATCGGTTATCTCCAACCTGCTCTTCAGGAGTTCTAGAATCGCCTGGACATCGATCGGCGGCGGTTCGTCGCCATAGTCGATACTCCCATTCCTGAGATAAGCTTGCAAAAGCTGGAAAACAGGGTCTGCGAAATCGGGAAAGTCCCTGGTAATTCCGCCAAGGACGTAAACGGCAGCCAACCGAACTTCCAGCTTGTCGTCTCGAAGTTGCGACGCGGCCCGATTGTAAAGTTCCATGACGTGCGCCCGCCGCGCGAGCTCCGCCTGTGCGCTCGCAGAGCGAGCTTGCATCGCCGCGGGAGAAAGTTGCCGCCAAGCAAGAATTGCCCCAACGAAACCGGCGAGAGCCAAAGCAATGTTTCGCACAATTTCCGATACCGCGACCCAATCGCTCATCTCTCGCCTTTGCAAATCCCGGGAAGCTCTCAATTTGCCGAGGTCTCACAAATCCAGCACCAGCCGCGCCGGGTCCTCGAGCGCTTCCTTAACGCGCACGAGGAAAGTAACCGCCTCCTTGCCGTCGACGACGCGGTGGTCGTAGCTGAGCGCGAGATACATCATCGGACGGATCTCGATCCTGCCGCCAACCGCCATCGGCCGATCCTGAATCTTGTGCATCCCCAAAATACCCGACTGCGGCGCATTGAGGATTGGCGTCGACATCAGCGAGCCATAGATGCCGCCGTTGGTGATGGTGAAGGTGCCGCCCTGCATCTCATCGATGCGCAACTGGCCGTCGCGCGCGCGCTTGCCGAGATCGGCGATCGCCTTCTCGATTCCTGCGATCGATAGGCGGTCGACATCGCGCACGACAGGCACGACGAGACCTTTGTCGGTGCCGACCGCAATGCCGAGGTGGTAGTAATTCTTGTAGACGAGATCGGCGCCGTCGATCTCGGCGTTGACCGCCGGCACGTCCTTGAGCGCCTGCACGCAGGCCTTGGCGAAGAAGCCCATGAAGCCGAGCTTGGCGGCGTGCTTCTTCTCGAACGCGTCCTTGTAGCGGGTGCGCAGCGCCATCACTTCGGTCATGTCGACTTCATTGAAGGTCGTCAGCATCGCCGCGTTGTTTTGCGCTTCCTTGAGTCGGCGCGCGATGGTTTGGCGCAGCTTGGTGAGGCGCACCCGTTCCTCGCGCGCGGCGTCGTCCGGGACCGCCGCGCGAGCCGCCACTGGCGGCATCACGGGCGCGGCCGGCGCAGTCGGAGGAGCGGCGCCGATCGAATCGACCGCGGCGATCACGTCGCCCTTCAGAACCTGGCCGCGCTTGCCGCTGCCGGCGATCTGGCTGACGTCAAGGCCCGCCTCGGTCGCCATCTTCGCGGCGGAGGGCGCGGGCGGCATGGCGGTTGCCGCTGGCGTAGGCTTGGCGGCAGCAGGAGCCGAAGCTGGAGCGGCCTTGGGCGCCGCCGCTGCAGCCTTGGGCGCCGCGGCCGCGGCGTTTGCCGCTGCGCCGCCGATCGCGCCGAGCAGCGCGCCGACCGCCACGGTCTCGCCTGTCGCGGCGGTAATTTCAGCAAGCTGGCCGGAGGCCGGCGCGTTGACCTCAAGCGTCACCTTGTCGGTCTCAAGCTCGACCAGCGGCTCGTCCGCCTTGATGGCGTCGCCTGGCTGCTTGAACCACTTGCCGACCGTCGCTTCGGTGATCGACTCGCCCAGGGCGGGAACGCGGATTTCAGTCGCCATGATTTGATCGCGCCTTTAACGGCGCTCCTTTTGGTTCAGGTGGACGGGTTGAAGCACTCGTCGAGAAAAGCCTTGAGCTGCGCGAGATGCTTGGACATCAGCCCCGTGGCGGTCGCCGCCGAAGCCGGGCGTCCGGCGTAGCGAGCGCGCTTTGACTTGCCGCCGACCTGCCCGAGCACCCATTCCAGATAGGGTTCGACGAAGCTCCAGGAGCCCATGTTCTTGGGCTCTTCCTGACACCAGACGATCTCGGCTTTCTTGAAACGGCCAAGCTCCTTGACCAGCGCTTTCAACGGGAACGGATAGATCTGCTCGACGCGCAGCAGATACACGTCGTCTATGCCGCGCTTCTCGCGCTCCTCATAGAGATCGTAATAGACCTTGCCGGTCGAGATCACGACGCGGCGGATTTTCTCATCCTTGGCGAGTTTGATCTTCTCGCCCTTGCGATGTTCCGCATCGTCCCAAAGCAGGCGATGGAACGAAGTGTCCAGCCCGATTTCCGCCAGCGCCGACACGGCGCGCTTGTGGCGCAACAGCGACTTGGGCGTCATGACGATCAGCGGCTTGCGGATCTCGCGCTTCAGCTGGCGACGCAGCACGTGGAAATAATTGGCCGGCGTCGTGCAGTTGACGACTTGCATGTTGTCTTCGGCGCACATCTGCAGATAGCGCTCGAGCCTCGCCGAGGAATGCTCGGGCCCCTGTCCCTCGTAGCCGTGCGGCAGCAGGCAGACGAGGCCCGACATGCGCAGCCACTTGCGCTCGCCCGACGAGATGAACTGGTCGAAAACAACCTGCGCGCCGTTGGCAAAGTCGCCGAACTGCGCTTCCCAAAGCGTCAGCGCTTTGGGCTCGGCGAGCGAATAGCCGTATTCGAACCCGAGCACGGCCTCCTCCGACAGCATCGAATTGATGACTTCGTAGCGGCCCTGTCCATCGCGGATATGATTGAGCGGGATGTAGCGCGCCTCGGTCAACTGATCGATCAGCACAGAATGGCGCTGCGAGAAAGTGCCGCGCTCGCTGTCCTGTCCCGACAGGCGCACCGGATAGCCTTCGTCGAGCAACGTGCCGAACGCCAGGGACTCGGCGGTCGCCCAGTCCATGCCTTCCCCCGACTCGACCGCCTGGCGCCGGTTGTCGAGAAATCGCTGGATTGTCTTGTGAACGCTGAACCCTTGGGGAACCGTCGTGGTGCGAAGCGCAATTTGCCGGATGCGGTCGAGATCGACGCCGGTCAATCCGCGCCGGTCGTCGTCGATCAGTTCCTGCGAAGCCTTGAGTCCCGCCCAGCGACCGTCGAGCCAATCCGCCTTGTTGGACTTGTAAGCTTGGCCGGCCTCAAATTCCGCCTCGAGTCGATGGCGCCAGTCGGCGCGCAGCTTGTCGACCTCGCCTTCGGTGACGAGACCCTCGGCAATGAGTTTTTTGGCGTAGATCTCGAGCGTTGTCGGATGCGAGCGGATGATGCGATACATCAGCGGCTGGGTGAATGCCGGCTCGTCGCCTTCGTTGTGGCCGAAGCGGCGATAGCAGAACATGTCGATAACGACGGGCTTATGAAACCTCTGGCGATATTCGATGGCGATCTTGGCAACATGCACGACCGCTTCGGGATCATCGCCGTTCACGTGAAAGATCGGCGCCTCGACCAGCTTGGCGACGTCGGACGGATACGGCGAGGAGCGGGAATAGCGGGGGTAGGTGGTGAAGCCGATCTGGTTGTTGACGATGAAATGGATCGAGCCGCCGGTGCGATGGCCGCGCAGACCCGACAGACCGAAGCATTCGGCGACAACGCCCTGGCCGGCGAAAGCCGCGTCGCCATGGATCAGCAGCGGTAACACTTTGACGCGCTCGATATAGTCGTTGAGCTGATCCTGCTTGGCGCGAACCTTGCCGAGAACGACCGGATCGACGATTTCGAGATGTGAGGGATTGGCGGTCAGCGACAGATGCACTGTGTTGCCGTCAAACTCGCGGTCCGACGATGCGCCAAGGTGATATTTGACGTCGCCCGAGCCATCGACCGTGTCGGGCGAGGCCGAACCGCCCTTGAACTCGTGGAAGATCACCCGGTGCGGCTTGCCCATCACCTGGCTCAGCACGTTGAGGCGGCCGCGGTGGGCCATGCCGACGGCGATTTCCTTCACGCCGAGAGCGCCGCCGCGCTTGATGATCTGCTCGAGCGCCGGGATCATCGCTTCCGCGCCATCCAGGCCGAAGCGCTTGGCGCCGGTGTATTTGATGTCGAAAAACTTCTCAAAGCCCTCGGCCTCGACGAGCTTGGCGAGGATCGCGCGCCGGCCCTCTTTGGTGAAGGTAATCTCCTTGTTCGGTCCCTCGATGCGCTCCTGCAACCAGGCCTTTTCCTGGGGATCAGAGATGTGGACGAATTCAAAGCCGATCGTATCGCAATAGGTGCGGCGCAAAATGGCTAGCATTTCCCGCACGGTGGCGAATTCCAGCCCCAGCACCTTGTCGATGAAGATGCGGCGATCGTAATCGGCTTCCTCGAAACCATAGTTCGAGGGGTGCAGCTCCTCGTGGTCCTTCTGCGCCTCGAGCCCGAGCGGATCGAGATTGGCGTGCAAATGGCCGCGCATGCGATAGGCGCGGATCATCATCAGCGCGCGCACGCTGTCGCGCGTCGCGCGTTGCAGGTCGGCGTCGGTCGCGCTGCGCCGGTCCGCGCCCGGCATGGCGCGCAGCTTGTCGGCGATCGCCTTTTCCGTCGCGGGCCAGTCGCCATCGAGCGCCGAAATGAGGTCGCCTTTGGGCGCCTGCGGCCAGTTGGGTCGCTCCCACGAGGGGCCCGAAGCGATCTTCGCGACGCTGCCCGGATCGTCTCCCAGCGAAGCGAAGAACTCGCGCCAGCCCGGCTCGACCGAGTTGGGATCCTTCTCGTAGCGCGCCTGCATGTCCTCGATGAAGGCGCCGTTGGCGCCATAAAGGAACGAGGTCTGCAAAAGGGCCTGATTGAAATCCTGCCGTGTCATCGAAGTTTTCTCCGACCTGTCCGAAGCGCCTAGCGCGCCTTCAACAATTCGACCAATGTCTTGCCGAGCCGCGCGGGCGAGGGCGACACCCGGATGCCCGCCGCTTCCATCGCCGCGATCTTGTCTTCGGCGCCGCCCTTGCCGCCTGAAATGATCGCGCCGGCGTGACCCATCCGGCGTCCCGGCGGCGCCGTGCGCCCGGCGATGAATCCGACGATCGGTTTGGCGCGCCCGCGCTTGGCTTCGTCCTTGAGGAATTGCGCCGCGTCTTCTTCGGCCTGGCCGCCGATTTCGCCGATCATCACGATCGATTTCGTTTCGGGATCGCCGAGGAACAGCTCCAGCGCGTCGATGAATTCCATGCCCTTGACGGGGTCGCCGCCGATGCCGACCGCCGTGGTCTGGCCGAGGCCTTCGCGCGTCGTCTGGAACACCGCCTCATAGGTAAGCGTGCCGGAACGCGAGACAATGCCGACGCTGCCGCGCTTGAAGATGTTGCCCGGCATGATGCCGATCTTGCACTCGCCCGCGGTCATCACCCCGGGGCAATTCGGCCCGACGAGAATCGATTTGGAGCCGGACAGGGCGCGCTTGACTTTGACCATGTCGAGCACCGGAATGCCCTCGGTGATGCAGACGATCAGCGGAATCTCCGCAGCGATCGACTCGCAGATCGCGTCGGCCGCGCCGGGCGGCGGCACATAGATGACGGAAGCATTGGCCCCGGTCTTCTCGCGCGCCTCGGCGACCGTGTCGAACACCGGCAGGCCGAGATGCGACGAGCCGCCCTTGCCCGGCGACGTGCCGCCGACGATTTTGGTGCCATAGGCGAGCGCCTGCTCCGAATGGAACGTGCCGTTCTTGCCGGTGAAGCCTTGGGTGAGGACACGGGTATTTTTGTCGATCAGGACGGCCATTAGACGGTTCCCTTCGCGGCGGCCCTCACCGCGCCGACAATCTTCTGCGCCGCATCGTCGAGATCATCCGCCGGGATCACATTCAGCCCCGACTCGCGAACAATCTTCTTGCCGAGCTCGACATTCGTTCCCTCAAGCCGCACGACCAGCGGAACCTTCAGCCCCATCTCGCGCACAGCGGCGATGACGCCCTCGGCGATGACGTCGCAACGCATGATGCCGCCGAAGATGTTGACCAGAATGCCCTTCACGTTGGGGTCGGCGGTGATGATCTTGAACGCCGCGGTGACTTTCTCCTTTGACGCGCCGCCGCCCACATCCAGAAAATTGGCGGGGCTTTCGCCGTAGAGTTTTATGATGTCCATCGTCGCCATGGCGAGGCCGGCGCCGTTCACCATGCAGCCGATCGAGCCATCGAGCGTGATGTAGTTGAGATCATGTTTCGACGCCTCGATCTCCTTGGCGTCTTCCTCGCTCTCATCGCGCAAGGCGGCGATATCGGCGTGGCGCGCAATGGCGTTGTCGTCGAACGAGATTTTGGCGTCGAGCACTTTGAGCCGGCCATCGTTGGTGACGATCAGCGGATTGATCTCCAGCATGGCCATATCCTTGGCGATGAAGGCTGCATAGAGCTGGGCGATCAACCGCTCGGCCTGTTTGGCGAGATCGCCGGTCAGGCCCAAAGCCCGCGCCGCGGTGCGGCCGTGATGCGGCATGACGCCGGTGGCCGGATCAATCGAGAAGGAGTGAATTTTTTCGGGCGTCTTATGCGCGACATCCTCGATATTGACGCCGCCCTCGGTCGAGAGGACGAACGCCACGCGGGCCGTGACGCGATCGACCAGCGCGGAGAGATAGAACTCCCTGTCAATCGCCGCGCCTTCCTCGATATAGAGGCGGTTGACCTGCTTGCCGGCGGCGCCGGTCTGGACGGTGACGAGCGTCGCCCCCAGCATCTGCTCGGCGTTGGCCTTCACCTCGTCGATCGAGCGGGCGAGGCGCACGCCGCCCTTGTCGCCGGCGGAGGCTTCCTTGAAGCGCCCCTTGCCGCGCCCGCCGGCGTGAATCTGGCTTTTCACCACCCATAGCGAGCCGCCCAGCGCGTTTGCGGCTGCGACCGCTTCAGCCGGCGTGAAGGCGGGCGCGCCTTTGGAGATCGGCGCTCCGAACTCGTGCAAGACAGCTTTTGCTTGGTATTCGTGGATGTTCATAATGGCGTCTCGCTCACGAGGCCAGCGCGGGATTGATGACCTTGCAGGCGTCGATCAGGCTTTGCACCGAGGCGACCGACTTGGCGAACATCGCCTTTTCCGCCGCATCGAGGGAAATTTCCATGATCCGCTCGACGCCATTGGCGCCGATGACGACGGGGACGCCCACATACATATTGTTGACGCCGTACTGGCCGGTCAGATGCGCCGCGCAGGGCAGCACGCGGCGCTGATCCTTCAGATAGGACTCGGCCATCGCGATCGCCGAGGCGGCCGGCGCGTAGAAAGCCGAACCCGTCTTGAGCAGGTTGACGATTTCGCCGCCTCCCTTGCGCGTGCGATCGACCATCGCATCGATGCGCTCCTGCGTTGTCCAGCCCATCTTGACGAGATCAGGCAGCGGCACGCCCGCGACGGTGGAATAGCGGACGGACGGGACCATGTCGTCGCCATGCCCGCCGAGCACGAACGCGGTGACGTCCTCGACCGAGACTTTGAATTCGTCGGCGAGGAAGTGACGAAAGCGCGAGGAATCCAGCACGCCAGCCATCCCTACGACCTTCTTGGGGGGCAGACCGGAGGTTTTTTGCAGCGCCCATACCATCGCGTCGAGCGGGTTGGTGATGCAGATGACGAAGGCGTCAGGCGCATGCGCCTTGAGGCCCGCGCCCACCGCGTCCATGACCTTCAGGTTGATGCCGAGCAAATCGTCGCGGCTCATCCCCGGCTTGCGCGGCACGCCCGCGGTGACGATCACCACGTCGGCGCCGGCGATGTCGGCGTAGGAGCTTGCTCCGGTCAGCCGCGCGTTGAAACCATCGACCGGGGCCGATTCGGCGATATCGAGTGATTTGCCCTGGGGCACGCCGTCGACAATATCGAACAGGACGATGTCGCCGAGCTCCTTCAGCGAGGCCAGATGCGCCAGGGTGCCGCCGATCTGTCCGGCCCCGATCAAAGCAATCTTCTTGCGCGGCATGGGAAGGCTCGTCCTTTCGGTGGGGTCGCCCGGCAGGTTCGCGGCGACCGCGTTTGTTGTAAGCTGCTATGACGCAAAAAGGATGTTCTTATCAAGAGCGTCATCCCGCCCCTATGACGGCGCTGGATCCGGGTATGACACAGGGGAAGGGACGAACAACGTTTCTATATCAACGTGTTGACGAGCGCGCTCCGAGGGAAAGGCCCGCCTCCGCCGCTCCGATAATCGTGCCGTAAGTTACAGTAAATGTAATATGTAACGGTCATTCGGAGTGATTGCCGTGCGGTCAGTCGGTCGCATTTTCGCGATGAAAATTCCAGAAAGCGGGCCGAATCGAACCCTGAACGCTCAATTCACAGGCTGGACGTTCAGGGTTCCGGGCGAGCCTGACCTGGACGCTCAAGCCGTGACGCAGGCGCGGCTCGCTGTGTATTTGTGCGTCGCAGCAATTATTGTGCATTGCGGTGCGATATGCTATGTCTCCTCCGGATTCGGAGGGAAAACGCTCGCAGGCCACACACGAGTTGGAGCTTCACATGCGGCACTTCACTCTGCAAAACCTTCACGAAATCCCGGACGCTGAGCCCTGCCAATGGGCCACTGTCCACTCCAGCGACATCGAAACCTTCAGCGAACTCTCCCGCAACGCGTTCCACCTCGTGGATATGAGCGGCGAAGTCTGGACCATGCGCCGCGCCGCTTGAGCGGGCGTCCTCGCGAAACAATTGCTGGACGAATCGAGGTTTCCGGCGGACAAGCGCCGCGCGGGAGCGTCTCGACATCGGTGAAAAGCGCGCGCGGTTTGGCGCCTAACCCTTTGAGTTATCGGCGCCGCCAAACAAAGTGCGACTTGCCTCCAGCAGGCCGCCGTCAGCCGCGAAAGTCCGCAAGCGCCCGCTCCAGCCTGTCCCATTGCTCCGGCCCGCCCGGCAGTCCGAACCGCAGCAGCGACGGTCTCCCGGCAAATGGCCGCGCGAGGATGCCGCGGCGCAGCAGCCGCTCGAAGAGCCCGGGGCCTGCCGGATGCTCGACGAGGCGGAACAGGCTCGTCCCGCCCAGCACGTGTCCGCCAGCGGCGGCGAGCAGACCGTCGAGCCGCCGCGCTTCGCCCGCCAGCATCGGGCGCATCCGGTCAAGCCAGGCGCTGTCGCCCAGAGCCGCCGCGCCGATCGCGATCGCCGGCCCGCTCACCGGCCACTGCCCGAGCGCAGAGCGCAACACTCCGGAGAGATCGGGCGAGGCGATGGCAAAGCCCAGCCGCAGACCGGCTAACCCATAAGTCTTGCCGAACGAGCGCAGCGCGATGGCGCCGCTCGCGGGCAGTGCGGGCGCGAGACTGGCCCCAGATTCCGCAAGATCGACGAACGCCTCATCGACGATCAGCATCCCGCCCCTGGCCGCCAATGCGCCGTGCGACGCGATGAGCTCCGCGCGGCCCACAAGCCGACCGTCCGGGTTGTTGGGATTGACGATGACCCCGATGTCGAGACCGGCGAGCTTGCGCAGGGTCGCCACACTTTCGAACCGCGCCCCCGCCGCGCGCCATGCCCGCTCGTGCCCGCTGTACGCGTCGCCGAGAATGCCTACCCGCGCCGGGCTGAAAAGCCGAGCCATCAACTGGATCAGCAGTTGCGTGCCGGGCGCCGCGATGACGCTTTGCGCGTCAGCCGCGTCGTAACGCCGCGCAGCCGCCGCTTCAAGCATCGCAACGCTCTCGCCGTCCGGCAATCGCGTCCAAGCCTCGCGGGAAAGCTCTGGTATCGGATAGGCGTGCGGATTGATCCCTGTCGACAGGTCAATCCACGGCTCCGGCGCGTGCGGAGCGAGCCGCCGTGCAGCGCCAAGATTGCCGCCGTGATAGGTGAAGCAATCGAGGTCCGTCCCGCCGAGCGCCGCGTCCGTCATGAATTTCGCCTGGTCCATTCCGCTCGCCGCCGTGGCGCTCACGATCGAGGCGCTGTTTGGATATCCCGCCTCTCTCTATCGCGCGATCGGCCATCCCGTCACCTGGATGGGCGCCTGGCTCGGCTGGCTGGAAAGGCGGCTGAACGGGGCCGGCCTGACTCCGGAGCGCCGACGCACCCGCGGACTGCTCGCGCTGATGCTGCTTCTCGCGCCCGCGTTCATCGCCAGCGCTTTGCTGACCTCCTACGCGCCCGCCAATCTCTTCGGCTTCTTCTGCCTCGCGGTTCTAACGGCCAGCTTGCCCGCGCAGCGCAGCCTCGACAAGCATGTCCGCGCCGTGGCCGCAGCCTTGAAGAAGGACGGCCTCCCCGCCGGCCGCGCCGCGGTCGCCATGATCGTCGGCCGCAACACGCAAGCGCTCGACGAAGCAGGCGTTTGCCGCGCCGCGCTGGAGAGCCTTGCGGAGAACTTTTCCGATGGCATCGTCGCCCCGCTGCTGTGGATCGCGGCCGGCGGGCTTCCCGGCGGCGCGATCTACAAGGCGATCAACACCGCCGACAGCATGATCGGCCACAAGAGCCCGCGCTATGTCGATTTTGGCCGGGCGGCGGCGGTGCTCGACGACTGGGTCAATTGGCCGGCATCGCGCCTGTCGGCGCTGTGGCTGATCGCCGCCGCTGCGCTCATGCCGGGCGCCAACGCCAGCGCGGCGGTCGAGGCGGTGAGGCGCGATGCGGCGCGGCATCGCTCGCCCAATGCCGGCTGGCCCGAAGCAGCGCTCGCTGGCGCGCTTGGCCTGAGGCTTGGCGGACCGCGTGTTTATGGCGAAATTCTGGTCGATGATGCCTACATGGGCGACGGACGCGCTCAGGCGAATGTCGGCGACATCAGGCGCGGCCTGTGGCTCTATCGGATCGCCTGCTTGTTGCAGGGCCTCGCACTCTGGGCGTTGGCCCTCATCGCGCCAGTTTGAGCAGCGCGTCAAGGTCGATATGCCTGGACAGATGAGCCGCCAGCGCATCGAGCGTGCGCTCGACTTCGGCGCTGTAGGCCAGATCGGAGGACGCGCCGAGGCCGGTCAGCCAAGCTGCGCGCTGCGCGTCGTCGCCGAACAGCCCATGCACATAGGCGCCCATGATGCGCCCGTCGATCGAGATCGCGCCATCGACGCGGCCATCCCCGTAACGCAGCAGCGGGCGCTGGCAATCGGAACCGTCGGTGCGCCCGATGTGCATTTCATAGCCGCTGAAACGCGTGTTGTTGGCGAGGCACAGTCCTTCGACCGATTTCAGCATTTTGTGCCCGGTCATCTCCGTGTTGACATCGAGCAAGCCAAGGCCCGCAACCGCGCCCGGCGGCCCTTCGACGCCATCCGGGTCGGCGAGTTCGCGCCCCAGCATCTGGTAGCCGCCACATATGCCCAGCACGCGTCCACCGCGCCGCACATGCGCAAACAAGTCGATATCCCAACCCTCGGCGCGAAGCGCGTTAAGATCGGAGATCGTCGCCTTGCTGCCCGGCAGGACGATGAGATCGGCGTCGGCGGGAAGCGGACGGCCGCGCTTGACCATGACAAGCGTCACGCCCGGTTCCTGCTTCAACGGATCGAAATCGTCAAAGTTGGAAATGTGCGACAGCACCGGCACCGCGATCGTAACGCCCTTGCCTGCGCTCTCGCGCTCGCGTTCCAGCGTCACGGCGTCTTCCGCCGGCAAAGTTCTTGCGCCGGCAAAGTACGGGATCAGGCCGAGGCTCGGCCAGCCCGTTCGCTGCGCGATAGTGCTCAGGCCGGCGTCGAACAGCGAGGGATCGCCGCGGAACTTGTTGACGAGAAAGCCGCGAATCATCGCGGAGTCGGCGGGGTCGAGCACCACTTTCGTCCCAACGATCTGGGCGATCACCCCACCCCGATCAATGTCGCCGATCAGGACAACCGGCGCCGCGGCGGCTCGCGCAAAGCCCATGTTGGCGATGTCGCCTTCGCGGAGGTTGATTTCGGCGGGACTGCCGGCGCCCTCGATCAGCACCAGGTCCGTCTCGCGTTTGAGCCGCGCAAAACTGTCGAGCACCGCGGTCATCAGGCCGGGCTTCATCGCCTGGTAGTCGCGGGCTTTCGCAGTGGCGAATATCTTGCCCTGCACGATCACTTGCGCGCCGATCTCGCTCTGCGGTTTGAGCAGCACTGGGTTCATATGCACGCTCGGCGCGACATTGCAGGCGCGCGCCTGCAGCGCTTGCGCCCGGCCGATCTCGCCGCCATCGGCCGTCACCGCCGCATTGTTTGACATATTCTGCGGCTTGAACGGGCGCACCCTGAGGCCGCGCAGCGTGTAGGCGCGGCAAAGCCCGGTGACGATCAGCGACTTGCCGACGTCCGAGCCGGTTCCCTGAAACATCAGCGCTGAAACCATCAGAATTCGATGCCTTCCTGGGCGCGCACGCCAGCGGCGAAATGGTGTTTGACCAGCGTCATCTCGGTGACAAGGTCGGCGGCCTCGATCAGTTCGGGCTTGGCGTTTCGGCCAGTGACGACAATCGTCAGGTCTCCACGCCGCGTCTTGAGCGCTTCGATAACTTCGTTCAGCGGCAGATAGTCGTAGCGCAACGCAATGTTGAGTTCGTCGAGAATCAGCAGGCGGATGGCCGGGTCCGCCATCAATTCGGTTGCCTTGCGCCACGCGGCGCTCGCCGCGGCGACGTCACGTGCGCGGTCCTGGGTTTCCCACGTGAACCCCTCGCCCATTGTGTGCCAGGCCATCTGATCGGCAAAATGCGCAAAGGCCAAGCGCTCGCCGGTCTCCCAGGCGCCTTTGATGAATTGCACGACGCCGACCCGCCAACCGCGTCCCAGAGCACGCAACGCCAGGCCGAATGCGGCAGTGGATTTGCCCTTGCCGGAACCCGTATGGACGATCAGCAGGCCTTTTTGGGCAATGGTCTTGCTGGCGACCTCGGCGTCCTGCATTGCTTTGCGGCGCGCCATTTTGGTTTTGTGGCGATCATTGTCGGCGGTCATCTGCTGCCTGCTTACGAACTCGGATCGGCAGGAGTGTCGCATGCTCCGCCATTTGACAAGGGCGGGCCAAGCTGGGACACAAGAGGCGCTCGGTCCTTCCTAGACGAAGGTGAAAAGGGAACGCGGTAGGGATATCCCGATCCGCGGCCGCCCCCGCGACTGTGAGCAGCGAGTCGGCGCCGAACGCCACTGGACAAGCGTCCGGGAAGGCGGCGCCGGCCTTGGAGCTGCAAGCCAGGAGACCTGCCGGGCAAGGTTTTTCTCACGGACTGCCGGAGGGGCGGTCCAAGGAGCATGCGATTGACTGTGCCATTCGCCCAACCCGATTGCCTCGACGCGCCGTCGTCCGATGTTACGTTGCTTGTCTGCGTCACCTGCAGGAATGGCGAGTCCGACGGCCCGCGTCCCGGCCAATTGCTGTTCGAGGCGCTGCGGTCGCGGCTGATCTTAACGGGCGCGCGCAATATCTGTCTCGCCGCAGTCGAGTGCCTCTCGGTCTGCAAGCGCCCCTGCACGGTCGCCTTGGCGGCGCCGGGCAAATGGACATACGTCGTCGGCGACCTCGACCGCGACGCAAACATCGACGATATCATCGAGGCCGCGACGCGCTTTGCCGCGACGCACGACGGAATCGTTCCATGGCGCGACCGGCCAAAGCCGTTTCGCAAGGGCGTGATTTCGCGCACCCCGCCGCTCCCCACGCAACTGACCGGATCCTGATCCATGCTGGGTAAAATCCCCGTCACCATCGTCACCGGATTTCTCGGATCGGGCAAGACGACGCTGATCCGCCATGTCCTCTCGCATGCGCACGGCCGGCGTCTTGCGCTGATCGTCAACGAATTCGGCGATGTAGGCATCGACGGCGATATCCTGAAATCCTGCGGCGCGACTTCGTGCCCCGAGGAAAACATCATCGAACTCGCCAACGGTTGTATTTGCTGCACGGTGGCCGACGATTTCGCGCCGGCGATCGCCAAGCTGCTGGCGCGCGAGCCGGCGCCTGAGCACATCATCATCGAGACCTCCGGCCTTGCCTTGCCGAAGCCGCTGATCAAGGCGTTCGAATGGCCAGAACTGCGCTCCAGGTTGACCGTCGACGGAGTCATCGCGGTGGTCGACGCCAGCGCCGTCGCAGACGGTCGCTTCGCCGACAATCCCGATGAGATTGCCCGCCAGCGCCTCGCCGATCCCTCGCTGGATCACGATAACCCGCTCGAGGAGGTCTATGAGGACCAGCTCTTGTGCGCCGATATGGTTGTGCTCAACAAAAGCGATCTGCTGAACGCGGGCGATCTCGCCCGAGTTCGTTCCGAGATCGCCCGTACGATTCCACGCGCCGTGAAGATCATCGAGACGCAAGAGGGGCGCGTCGATCCCGACGTGCTGCTTGGCGTCGGCGCCGCTGCGGAAGATGATCTGGCGTTGCGACCATCGCATCACGACGGCGAGGCCGAACATGACCATGATGATTTTGATACATTCGTGGTGAACCTCAGGCCGACCAACGATGCTGACGCTTTTGTCGCGCATCTCGCGAGTCTGGCGCGGAGCCACGACATCTTGCGGATGAAGGGCTATCTCGAAGTGGTGGGCAAGCCAATGCGTCTTCTGGTGCAAGGCGTTGGCCAGCGCTTTCGCAGGGATTTTGATAGGCCGTGGGCTCCAGGCGAGGCGCGTTTGAGCCGGCTCGTCGTCATCGGCGAAAGAGGCCTCGATAAATCGGCCATCGTCGCCGCACTGGGCCAATGAAGACAGACAATGCATATCGTCAGGGTGGAAGCCAGAACTCTCGATGAAGCCGCGGCGGCCGTTGATCTCGGGCAGTCGCCGGCCGACATCGTCTTCCTCAGCTTCTCTGACAGCGATCTTTCCTCCATTGCGGCCGCGTCGGAAGCAACTCCGGGCGGTTGGCCAAGCCTCCGCCTTGCCAATCTCTCGCTGCTGAAACACCCATTCTCGGTCGATTTGTATATCGAGAAAGTCTGCGCCAGAGCGCGATTCGTGCTGGTCAGGCTGCTCGGCGGAATGGACTACTGGCGCTACGGCGTGGATGAACTTGCGGCCGCCGCAAAAGCGCAAGGATTCCACCTGGCGATCGTGCCTGGGGATCGCTTCGAGGATCCGCGGCTTGCCGCAGCGTCGACGGTGAAACCCGATGAGATCGCGCAACTCTGGCGCTATTTCGAGTCCGGCGGACCAGAAAACGCGGCGGCCTGTCTGGGCTTTATCGCCCGCAAACTTGGCGCGGAGGCGATCGCGCCGGAGCCGAGCGCGGTGGCGCCGTTCGGAATGTACCGACGCGGCTGTCATGCGGAGGAGCGCGAGTCGCTCCGCGCATTGATCGTCTTTTATCGCTCTATCTTTATGGCTGGCGATGCCGCGCCCATCGATGCGTTGTCCGACGCGTTGGCGGCGCGGCGCGTGAGCGTCGATAGCGTGTATGTGACCAGTTTGAAGGACGCGGAGGCGCGCGCGCCGCTGGCCAGCCTGATCGCCGCCAGGCCTTATGACGTCATCCTGAACGCAACGGCATTTTCGGCGCGCCTCGATGGGGCGGGGGGCGTCCTCGATAGCGCCGATGCGCCGGTCTTACAGGTCATTCTGGCGGGGGCGCGGATCGAGCAATGGGCGGCGTCCGCGCGCGGCCTTGGCCCTGCGGATCTGGCGATGCACGTCGTGCTGCCAGAGTTCGATGGGCGCGTCCTCAGCCGAGCCATTTCATTCAAGAGTGAAGGTCAGCGCAACGATCAGCTCGAATACTCGCGCGTGACGCATTGCCCGCATCCCGACCGCATCGCCTACGTCGCCGACCTCGCGGTCGCCTGGGCAAACCTGCGGCGCAAGCATGCTGCAGAGCGACGTATCGCCTGCGTGCTGTCGGACTATCCGGCCAAGGGAGGCCGTGTCGGCTATGCCGTCGGCCTCGACGCGCCGGCCAGCGTCGCCGCGATCGCGACTGATCTGCGCGAGGCGGGCTACGACATCGGCTCTGTTCCGCCGGCTAGCGATCTTATCACGCATCTATCGACCGGCGACGGCGAAGCCGTCTTCGCGCTGGCAGACTACGATCAAGCGTTGGCCGAGGCGCCTGCGGCATTCGCCAACGCGATGCGGGCCCAATGGGGCAGCAGCGAGAACGACCCATTGGTTCGCGGCGGCGCGTTCCGGTTTCGAATCGTCCGCGCTGGTCGGCTAACGATCGCGGTGCAGCCCGATCGCGGCCGAGCCCAATCGCGCAAAACCGAGTACCACGATGCGACATTGGCGCCGCGCCATGCCTACTTCGCCTTCTATCTGTGGCTGCGCCGCGTCGAGCGAATCGACGTGATGATCCATTTGGGAACCCACGGCACGCTGGAATGGCTGCCCGGCAAGTCGGTCGCGCTTTCCAGCGCCTGCGCTCCCGAAATCATTCTTGGCCCGATGCCGGTCGTCTATCCCTTCATCGTGAACAATCCCGGCGAAGCGGCGCAGGCAAAGCGGCGTATCGGCGCGGTAACGATCGGGCACCTGACGCCGCCGCTGATCGACGCGGGATTGCATGGCGCCGCGCAGGATCTCGAAGCTCTATACGATGAATATGCCGAAGCGCAGGATCTCGATCCGCGCCGCGCACGGGCGATCGCCGGGCTTATTCTCGACCGGGGCAGGGACAGCGGTCTGTTAGAGGAATGCGCGGCAAGCGATCTCGCGCCCACCGACGCGATACGGACTCTCGACGCCTGGTTATGCGATTTGAAAGAGCTGCGCATCGGCGACGGTCTGCACGTCTATGGGCGCGCGCCCGAAGGCGGGCTCGATCTCGCGAGCTTTGCCGATCCCGAGGGAGAGCAAGAGGCAGTTGCCGAGACGCTCGCCGCCTGCGCCGATGCTGAAAGACTCGCGTTGTCCAGCGCTCTCGATGGCCGCTTCATCGAACCTGGACCGGCGGGGGCGCCTTCGCGCGGGCGACTTGATGTCCTGCCAACGGGCCGCAATCTGTATTCGATCGATCCGCGCGCCGTTCCCACTCGCAACGCTTGGGAGATCGGCAAGCGCACAGCGGAGGACGTGGTCGCGCGCTACGCGCAGGACCATGGCGAATGGCCAAAGCGCATCGTGCTCGACCTATGGGGCAGCGCGACGATGCGCACGGGCGGCGATGACATCGCTCAGGCCTTCGCGCTGCTCGGCATTCGTCCGAAATGGGATCATGCCTCCAATCGCGTCAGTGGGTTTGAGATATTGCCGTTGGCGATGGTTGGTCGTTCGCGCGTCGATGTAACGCTGCGAATCTCCGGCTTGTTTCGCGACGTATTTCCGAGCCAAATCGCTTTGCTGCATCAGGCGATCGAGGCGGTCGCCGGACTTGATGAATCGTCGCAGGACAATCCGCTGGCTGGCGAAAAAGCGCCGTTGCGCATCTTTGGCGCCGCGCCTGGGCGCTATGGAATCGGCCTGACCCGGACGTTGGCTGAAGGCGCATGGTCGCAGCGCGACGAACTCGGCGCAGCCTATCTCGCCGCGACGGGCTATGCTTACTCTGGCGAAGCCGACGTCGTTAAGGCGCCGGACGCTTTCGCCGGTAGGGTCGCCAATGCCGACGCTTTCGTCCATGTACAGGACATCGACGGGCAGGATGTGCTGGATTCAGACGCGTATTCCGAGCATGAGGGCGGCTTCGCTGCGGCGGCGAGCAGGACGGGGCGCTCACCGGCGCTCTATCACGTTGATACCAAGCGCGCCGACAGAACCGTTGTGCGCCCGCTGGCGCAGGAGATCGCCCGTGTGCTTCGGGGGCGTGTGATCAATCCGATATGGATCGCGGGCCAGATGCGCCACGGCCATCGTGGCGCGGTCGAGATCGCCGAAGCGCTCGACAATCTCTTCGCCTACGCCGCGATGACGGAGGCGGTGACGAGCCGCCAGTTCGATTTGCTTTTCGACGCGACACTCGGCGATGAACGCGTGCGCGATTTTCTCCTTGGCGCCAATCCGCTGGCGGCGCGTGGAATGGCGGCCCGGTTCGACGAGGCGGCGCATCGCGGCTTCTGGATCTCGCGGCGCAATTCGTCCGCACAGGTCATCGCGCAACTGCTTCAGGCTGCCGCATGAGCGCGACCGCAAACCTTCGGCGCGGCTGGTGTCCCGGCGCGCTGCGTCCAATGCCGGTGGGCGACGGACTTCTCGCGAGGATACGCGTATCCGGCGGCCGGCTGAGCCTCGATCAGGCCGACGCCATAGCCGAGGGCGCCGCGCGCTTTGGCAATGGCGTTATCGAGATATCCTCTCGCGCCAATATTCAGCTGCGGGGCATTCGCGAGGCCTGTCTCGCCGCCCTGCAGTCGCATCTCGAAGAGTTCGGACTCATCGATGCGGACGAAGCGACAGAGAGCCTGCGCAATATCGTCGCCAGCCCGATTGCCGACATCGATGTAAGCGCGCTTCTCGATCCCGCGCCTTTAGTCGCGGCGCTGGAGGCGCTTCTGGCGGGCGATCGCACGTTGCTTCGTCTTCCGCCAAAGTTCAGTTTCATCATCGATGCCGGCGGCGTTTTGCCGCTTGGCGATGTCGAAGCCGATGTTCGTTTTGCCGCGATCGAGACGGCGAGCGGCGCAGCATGCGAAGTCTCGTTGCCGGGTGACGAGACCATCGCCGCGCGAGTCGCGCCGAACCAATTGGGCGCCGCCGCCCGCGATCTTGCGCACGCATACCTGTGCCAGGCGGCGTTAGCAGGGCCCGAAGCGCGGCGAATGCGCCATCTTACGAGCAGAATCGGCGTTGCGGCGATTTTTGCACGCGCCGGCTTGAAAGCTGAACCGTCAGTCGCAACGCGCCGGCGCGTTGCGCCCCGCGACTGGCTCGGTGTGCGAAGTCTTGGAGCAGCGTTCTGCGTTGGCGCTGCGCCGTCGCTGGGACGCGTGAAAGCGCGCGAATTCGCCTTGCTCGTGCGAGAATCGCGCCGGCGGGGCGCTCGCGACATTCGGCTGACCCCCTGGCGCTCGGCGATCGTCACTGGCCTTTCCGCCGATACGGCGGCAACACTGTCTGCGCTGCTGGATCGGGCGGGATTCATCGTCGATCCCGCCAACCCGCTGCTGGCGATCGTCGCGTGTGCCGGCGCGCCGGCCTGCGCAAATGCTGAGCGCGACGTGCAGGCGGATGCCCTGGCGGTCGCATCGGAGGTTTCACCGAGCCACGGAATCATGCTGCATCTCAGCGGCTGCGCAAAAGGTTGCGCCCGCTCAGCGCCGTCGCCGTTCACACTTGTCGCGCGCGACGGCGCTTATGATCTCGTGCTGGGCGGCAGGGCTGGCGATACGCCCTCGCGACGGGGCCTCTCGATCGAGGATGCGGCGACGGCTCTCGTGCGAGACCAAGGGGAACCGCCGGCGTGACCACGTCAACCAACTATATCAGCGATGGCGCCGAGATCTATCGCCGCTCCTTTTCGATTATCCGCCGCGAGGCTGACCTTAAGCGATTTTCAGCGTCGGAGGAACGCGTCGCGGTGCGTATCATTCACGCCTGCGGCATGGTCGAAATCTCGAGCGATATCGTCTTCACTCCAGGCGCCGCGCAGGCGGCCATGGAGGCGCTGCAGCGCGGCGCGCCGATCCTGTGCGATGCGCGAATGGTGGCGGAGGGCATCACGCGCGCCCGCCTGCCGGCGCATAACGAAGTGGTTTGTACACTTGGCGATCCGAGCGTTCGCGAGCTTGCCGCGCGCCTCGCGACGACGCGGTCGGCGGCGGCTCTTGATCTGTGGGAGGGTAAACTGGGCGGCGCGGTCGTCGCGATTGGCAATGCGCCAACAGCTCTGTTTCGCCTGCTTGAAATGCTCGACGCCGGCGCGCCGAGGCCCGCTGCAATCATCGGCATGCCGGTCGGATTCGTCGGCGCCGCGGAGTCGAAAGAGGCGTTGCTGGCGACCGCTTTGCCCGCCATCATCGTGCGCGGCCGCAAAGGCGGCAGCGCAATGGCCGCTGCCGCCATCAACGCTCTCGCGAGCGCCGCCGAATGAGCGAAAAAAGCGCCACTGGCCGCCTCTACGGGATCGGACTGGGACCGGGCGATCCGGAATTGCTGACGGTCAAGGCGGTGCGCATCATCCAGGGCGCGTCGGTCATAGCCTATTTCGCCAAGGCGGGCCGGCGCGGCAATGCGCGCAAAATCGTCGATGCCTGGATGCCGTCGCCCTGTGCAGAACTGCCGTTGTTCTATCCCGTGACGACAGAAATCGCCTTCGATCATCCCGACTACATCGCGCAGCTCTCGGCGTTCTATGAAAGCAGCGCCGGGGCTATCGCCGGGCACCTTCGCGAGGGTCGCGACGTCGCGGTACTGAGCGAGGGCGACCCGTTGTTCTACGGCTCATTCATGCACCTGTTCATGCGGCTGAAGACTGAGTTCGCCGTCACTATCGTTCCCGGCGTCACCGGCATGTCGGGCGCCTGGGCCGCTGCGCAGACGCCGGTGGCCTGGGGCGATGATGTGCTGGTTGTTCTGCCCGGCACATTGCCGCGCGCCGCGCTCGTCGCAAGGCTCGCGGACTGCAACGGCGCAATCATCATGAAAATTGGCTGTCACCTCGCGAAAGTGCGCGATGCGCTTGCTTGCGCGGGACTCACCGAGCGCGCCATCTACGTCGAGCGCGCCACGATGCAGAACGAAGTCGTGATGCCGCTCGCCCAAAAGCGGGACGATGCCGCGCCTTATTTCGCGCTCATTGTCGTTCCGGGCATGGGGCGGCGGCCGTGAGCAAGGGCAAACTGTGGATCGTTGGCCTCGGTCCCGGCCCCGCGCACTGGATAACGCCGGAAGCGACGAGCGCGCTTGAGCAAGCGGGCGACATTGTTGGCTACGGCCCCTACGTCGATCGCATCGCGCCGCGCCCGGATCAGCGCCGCCATTGCAGCGACAATCGGGCCGAACTGCAGCGCGCCAAACAGGCGTTGGCCCTCGCTTCGAGCGGAGCCCATGTCGCGGTGGTCTCTGGCGGCGACCCCGGCGTGTTCGCCATGGCTGCGGCGGTGTTTGAAGCGGTCGAATGTGGCGACGCCGCGTGGCGCGCACTCCACATCGAAGTGCTCCCGGGCATCAGCGCGATGCAGGCCGCCGCGGCGCGGCTTGGCGCCCCGCTTGGCCATGATTTCTGCGCGATCTCGCTGTCAGACAATCTGAAATCGTGGGATGTGGTCGCGCGCCGACTCAAGGCGGCGGCGGAAGGCGATTTCGTCATCGCGCTTTACAACCCGGCCTCGAAAGCTCGGCCGACGCGCGTTCACGACGCTTTCTCGCTTCTGCGCACACACAGGGCGACGACAACGCCGGTCGCCTTTGCCCGCGCAATCGGCCGCCCCGACGAGCGCATTGTCTTGGCGACGCTGGGCGACGCCGATCCGGGCATCGCCGACATGAGTACGCTGGTGATGATCGGTTCAAGCGAAACGCGGCTTATCGACCGCGGCGAAGCGCGCCCTTGGCTGCTGACGCCACGCTCCTACGGGGGCGCGCGATGAGCGGGGCTTTCGCGCGCACGGGGCGGGGCGAGCTTCGCCTCAATCCACGTCAGCGCGCTCTGCAGGCTATGTGTACGCTCGATGGCGGGGAGTTCGGGACGCGAGAGCATGACGACGGGAATCGCCAGATGGCGCGCCGCAGCGATCTTGGCGTAGGTCGCCGCGCCGCCGCTATTCTTGCTGATCAAAATCTCGACTCGCTCCTCTCGCATCAGCGCTTCTTCCTGCCGAAGGTCGAATGGTCCGCGCGCCAGAATCAGGCGGTGGCGCGGCAGGTCGGTAAGACCCTCGGGAGGCTCGATGGATCGGACGACGTAGTAATGCTGCGGAGCACGGGAGAAAACGCCAAGCTGCATACGCCCCTGCGTCAGCAACACGCGCTTGGGAGCCTCTCCAAGGGCGGCGACCGCCGCCTCAATGCTAACAACTTCAATCCATTTGTCGCCGCCAACCGGCGACCACGGCGGACGCGTGAAGCTCAACAAGGCGACGTTTTCGGAGGCGCAGGCCTCAGCCGCGCGGCGCGACATCTGCGCGGCGAATGGGTGCGTCGCGTCGATGACGGCGTCGATCTGTTTGACCCGCAAAAATCCTCGCAGTCCTTCGACGCCGCCGAAACCGCCGATGCGGGTGGGCAATTCGGAAATAACCGGGTTTTGCGTGCGACCGGCGAGCGATACGGTTGCCGCGATGTCTTCGCGCCCAGAAAGTTGCGCCGACAGGGCGCTGGCCTCGCTGGTTCCGCCCAGGATGAGAATGCGCAAGGGTCGCAACGATGGACTCCATGACAGCACACGATCGCTGGCTGACGATCGTCGGCATTGGCGAAGATGGGCTCGAGGGACTTTCTCCTGCCGCACGACGAGTGATCGCGCAAGCGCAGATGCTGGTAGGCGGTGCGCGCCATCTCGCGCTGGCGGGATCGACAACGGCGCGCCGCCTGGCGTGGCCGTCGCCAATCGAGGCCGCGATCCCCGAGATCTCAGCGCGTCGCGGCAGCCCGACCTGCGTTCTCGCCAGCGGCGATCCATTCTTCTTTGGGGTCGGCGCAATGCTCATGCGTCATTTCGCGCCGGCCGAAATAATTTGCCTGCCTGCGCCTTCAGCATTCTCACTCGCCGCGGCGCGGCTGGGCTGGAGCTTGCAGGATTGCGTATGTCTCTCCCTGCACGGACGGGCGCTGGAAGCGATTTTTCCGCAACTGCAGCCCGGCGCGCGCATTCTCGCGCTAGCCTGGGACGGCGCCACTGCTGGCAAACTCGCATCGCAGTTGAGCGCGCGCGGCATGGGCGCTAGCGCGCTCTCCATTTGCGAGGCTATGGGGGGCCCGAATGAGCGCGTGCGTAAGGTCCTCGCGAACGACTTCGCATTTTCCGACATTGCCGATCTCAACACGATCGCGCTGGAGGTTGTTGTCGAACCCGGCGCAAAGATCATTCCTCGCGCCAGCGGTCTGCCCGACGACTGGTTCGAGCATGATGGTCAACTGACGAAGCGCGAAATCCGCGCGATAACGCTCGCGTCTCTGGCGCCGCGGCGGGGCGAGCTGCTGTGGGATATAGGCTCCGGGTCGGGGTCGGTCGCGATCGAATGGATGTTGTGCGATCCCGCCAACCGCGCTATCGCGATCGAGGCTAAAAGCGATCGCGCGACGCGTATCGCGCGCAACGCTTTGGACCTGGGCGTGCCGGCGCTGAGCATCGTCGAGGGCAGGGCGCCACAATCGCTTGCGGGCCTCGCCCCGCCGGACGCCATCTTTATCGGCGGCGGCGCCAGTGATCCCGATTTGCTCGAAAAAGCCTGCGCTGTTCTTCGCCCCGGAGGGCGACTTGTCGTCAACGCTGTAACACTGGAGGGCCAGGCGGAATTGTCGAAGCGCTACAAGGTCCTCGGCGGCGACCTCGCGCAGATTAGCGTCGCTCGCGCCGAGGCGGTCGGCCGCTTTCATGGCTGGCGCGCCGCCATGCCGGTTGTGCAATGGCGGCTGGAGAAGAAATGACTGAGCGAGCGCACGCGGGGACGAGCGGGCCGACCAGCCTGATCGCCATCGGCGTCGGTTGCCGCAAGAGCTGTTTGCGCGCCAGCATTGTCGCGCTCGTGCGCAGCGTTGTGGCTGACTGCGCAGTTCAGTCCGCGCGGCAATGCTTGTTCACGCATGCCGACAAACAGGGCGATGCGGAACTCGCGGCCGCCGCCCGCTCGCTCGAGCTTGAACTGGTTTTTCTGCCGCGCGAAGCGCTCGAAGCGATGACCCTGCGCCTGCTGACGAGGTCAGCCGCCGCGCAGCGCCGGTTTGGACTGCCTTCGATCGCCGAGGCGGCTGCGCTGGCGGGCGCCGGCCCCGGCAGTCGACTGATAGGCCCGCGCCGCATCGGCGAGGGCGTGACTTGTGCGGTGGCGATCGCCCCCGAGAACGCGATGCCAGTATGACCGTACATTTCATCGGCGCAGGGCCCGGCGCCGCCGACCTCATCACGCTGCGCGGTCGCGACCTGATCGCACGCTGTCCAGTGTGTCTTCATGCCGGCTCGCTCGTATCGCCGGCGCTGCTCGCGCATTGCCCGCCAGGCGCCCGCATCGTCGACACGGCGGCGATGGACCTCGATGGGATCATCGCCGAATGCGCGCGCGCGCATGCCCTCGGCCAGGATGTCGCGCGGCTGCACTCGGGCGATCTGTCGATCTGGAGCGCGATGGGCGAGCAATTGCGCCGGCTCGAGGCCTTGAATATTCCTGTTACGATCACACCCGGCGTTCCAGCCTTCGCCGCGGCCGCCGCGGCATTGGGACGCGAACTCACCTTGCCCGGAGTCGCGCAGTCGCTGGTGCTGACACGCACGTCCGGTCGCGCTTCTGCCATGCCTGAGCGCGAGCAACTCTCCGCCTTCGCCGCGACCGGCGCCACGCTTGCGATCCATTTGTCGATTCACGCGCTGCCGTCCATCGTCGTGGAACTTGCGCCGCATTATGGCGCGGATTGTCCAGTGGCGATCGTCTACCGTGCGTCCTGGCCGGACGAGCGCATTATCCGCTCAACACTTGGCGAGATCGCGTCGCTCTCCAAAACCGCGGCAATTGAGCGCACAGCGCTTATTCTGGTCGGACCCGCGCTGGGCGCCGAGGATTTTGGCGAGAGTGCGCTATACAGCGCCGACTATGTCAGGAGGTTTCGCGGCGGCTGAAGCGGGTGTGAATCCGGTGCTTGCGAGCACACGCCCGTCGCGCCCCACGACGACGACTTCCAGCGCAACGTCCGCACCGCCAAACGCCCGCGCCGCAACCTGCCGCGCATCCCGCGCGATGATCGCCGCCAGATCGAGCCCCGCGTCCGCCGTCAGCTCCAACGCATGCAACGCCGTGTTCGCGCCGGCGACCGCCTTCGCCAGCGCTGGAGCGCCGCCCGACTCCATGACCCGGTGCGCCAGATCTGAAAAATCGATGCCGCCGCGTCGTGAGTGGAGATCGAGCCGACCCTGCGCCAGTTTGGTCATTTTGCCAATTCCCCCGGCAATGGTGACTTGAGCGACCGGGTGTGCGCGCAGATACTTGATCATGCCGCCGACGAAATCGCCCATGTCGATCAGCGCGATTTCAGGCAGATTGTGCAGCGCCCGCACAGCGGCTTCGGACGTCGCGCCGGTCGCGCCCGCCACGTGATCGCAGCCCGTCGCGCGCGCGACGTCGATGCCGCGGTGGATCGAACTTATCCACGCTGCGCAGGAATAGGGCACGACGATGCCGGTCGTGCCGAGGATCGACAGGCCGCCAATAATGCCGAGACGCCCGTTCAGCGTGCGCTCGGCGATCTTCGCGCCTCCGGGCACTGAGATCGTCACGTCCGCGTCGGCCGCGACTCCGAGTTGCGCCGCGACCTCGGCGATGTTGGCGCAGATCATCTTGCGTGGCGCGGGATTGATCGCGGGCTCGCCCACCGGCAAGGGAAGGCCCGGCAGCGTCACCGTGCCGACGCCCTCTCCTGCATGAAAAACGACGCCCGCGCCTGGCGCCCCAAGCCGCACCGTTGCGACGATAAGCGCGCCATGTGTGACATCGGGATCATCGCCCGCGTCCTTGACGATGCCGGCGCGGCTCCAGTCACCGCCGATCTCATGCATCGCCAGCGCAAATTCCGGGCGCGCGCCGCTCGGGAGTAATACGCCGACGGGATCGGGGAACTCGCCCGAGTGCAGGGCCGCAAAGGCCGCCCGGCTCGCTCCGGCCGCGCAGGCCCCGGTGGTCCAGCCGCGCCGCAGCGCTTTGGTGTCGCCGGTTTCGCTCATGGATGGGTCGTAGCGTGAAGACTTGCGGCGGGCCAGCACGATGAGCCGAGGTGGAATCGCCGCCGGCTCTAATTATCATCCCCGCGAAGGCGGGACCCAGAGTGCGGAGGCCGTCGCCCGCGCGGGCGTCCGGGGAGACCTTGTATCCCGCCAGCCAACCATGGGTGCAGGCAAATTCAATATTCCTATCAAAGACATAGGTTATTTATAGTGCGGAATACCAGAAATTGTGCTAAGTTAGCACTTCTGACATTTTGACTTATGGACAGCTACCCATGCCCCGGCAATCCCAATCCGATCGCGCGATCAGCCCACCGGCGGCAACGCGCTTGTCGCAGCAAGTTCAGCGAACGGCAGCGCGATCATCGCTGCAGCGCTTGGGGCCGCTCCGCCGCGCATCGGTCGCGGCTGGACTCACTGCGCGCGCCGCCCGGAGTCCAGTTCATCGAGACGGCGGAAAATTGCCGCGTAACTCTTTGAAAACGCCTGATCGTGTCGGAAAAGGGCGCCCCCCGGGGGCGTTGCGCTGACCCCGGCCAAGGCCGCGAACTGCGCAATCAGGTTTCGATCAAATTGCACCCCGCTGTATCGCCGATGGGGTGGCGTGCGCTAAGGGAACTGCATGACGATTGTCACACCTTCCGCCTTGATGATCGCCGCGCCCCGCTCGGGAAGCGGCAAGACAACGGTCGTCCTCGGCCTCCTGCGCGCCCTTCGACACCAGGGCTTACGCGTCGTCGGCATCAAGTCTGGTCCCGACTATATCGATCCAGCCTTTCACGCCGCCGCCTCGGGGCGCGAGGGGCTCAACCTCGACTCGTGGTCGATGCCCCCAGCGCTGGTTGGCGCGCTCGCCGCCTGCGCCAGCGAGGGCGCCGAACTCGTGCTTTGCGAGGCGTCGATGGGTCTGTTCGACGGTGTTCCCGCCCCGCCCGGTCGCTCGGGCGCGTCGGCCGACATCGCGGCGCAACTTGGCATGCCGGTGGTTCTCGTCCTCGATATTTCAGGTCAGGCGCAATCTGCGGCCGCGATCGTCAAGGGCTGCGCAAGCTACGACCCGCGCATCAACATTGCCGGCGTGATTCTCAACCGTGTCGGCAGCGCCCGTCACCGGCGGCTTGCCGGCGACGCGATCGAAGCCCTGGGCGTCCCGATCCTCGGCGCATTGCCGCGCCTCGACGCACTGGCCTTGCCCGAACGCCACCTCGGACTGATTCAGGCCGCCGAGACCGATGACCTCCAGGCGCGGCTCGATCGCATCGGCGAATGCATCGCAGCGCATGTCGATCTCGCTGCATTGCACGCTTGCGCGGCGATCACGCAGACTCCGGCCGCAGCTGCGCCGATCGCGCTTCGCCCGCCGGGCCAGACAATCGCCGTCGCGCGCGATGAAGCGTTCTCGTTCATCTATCCGCATCTCTTGTCGGGCTGGCGCGCCGCGGGCGCCGAAGTGAAGTTCTTCTCGCCGCTCGCCGATGAGGCGCCGCCCGATGATTGCGATTTCTGCTGGCTGCCAGGCGGCTATCCCGAATTGCATGTCGCGCGCCTCGCCGCTTCCTATCGATTCAAGGATGGCCTGCGCCGTTTCGCCTCAACGCGCCCTGTGCATGGCGAGTGCGGAGGGTATATGGCGCTGGGCGCCGCGCTGACTGACGCCGCTGGCGCCAGTCATGAAATGGTTGGGCTTCTCAGCCTTTCGACGAGTTTCGCCAAGCGCAAGATGACGCTTGGCTATCGCGAAATTACGCTGGTCGCCGCAGGCGCGTTCGGTCCGGCCGGAACACGTTTGCGCGGCCATGAGTTCCACTACTCGACTGTCGTCAGCCACGGCGACGAGCCGTTTGCAATGGCGGGAGACGCCTATGGCGCGGAACCGTCGCCGTCAGGATCGAGACGCGGGCGCGTCAGCGGCAGTTATTTTCATGTGATCGCCGCAGCTTGATCCCACGCATGCCTCGCGCGCCAAATCAGCGCCCCAGCAAAACCAGCTCGGAATAGGCGAGGTCGCCCAGAGCTGGCGCTGTCGGACCCTTGAAGTATTTGGGCTCGCGATCGCCGAGGAATTTGCCAACAAGACCCGGCACTGGACCCGTGGCGTCTATCAGGCAAAGAAAAACGCCGCGCTTCAATAGAAAGCGACCAATGGCCCCCGAGAATTCGACGAGATCATCAAGGTCGCGGCAATGGATCAGCCGCTCGCACGCGACGACCTTACGGAGCGGCCGGCTCTGCAAGACGAAGCCGACCGCGCGACCCGCGCGCACGCCAATGAGCGACCTGCATCCGAGCGCTGCATGCTCCGTGAGAATCCGGCGCTCCGCGCCATCCAGCATCGCGGCCTCCGGCGCCTCATCGCAGTAGCTCACGATCCGCGCGCCCTCGGGGGTGCGCGAGAGCGCCGGAGCGAAAACAAACAGACCGTCGCTGAACAAGCGGAAGCCCATGGCTTCGATCCCCGGCCTCGTATGTGGGGCAGCGGAAATGTTCGTATAGGTAACGCCTTTGCGCCTGACGCCGTTCATTGGCAACGCCAATGCATAGGCCCGATACTCGGGATCGACGCACCAGCTTGAGAGATTGCAACGGATCTCGCTTCGGCCCGCGCTCCGGCGCGTTGAGTAAATGAGAAGGATGACGCCGACTACCTTTCCGGAGACCTCCATCAGGTAGCCGAAACGCGGGAAATCCTCGAGTGCGTCGCGCTTGCCGAGACGGTCAAGCGCATCCATCCAGTACGACGGAGCTCGGTCCGGAAATCCGCGGGTGAGGCAGGCGGCGACTTCATCGAGGTCGGATTGATCGATCAGACGGCAGCGAACGTCTGAACCCTTCGACGCCAGCATCTTGATTTACCGTTAATCCAGTTGTCGGATGCAAACGCGTGCAAGGATATTAGAAGGGTCATCTTAACTCAACAGCAAGGCCGGATTCCATGTCCAATAGGTTAACGATCATCGCCGAGATCGGGCAGGTCGCGACCGAGCAGAAGAAGACTCTTGCGCCGCTGGCCGACGATATGCGCTTGCTGGATTCGGGTCTTGATTCGTTATGTTTCGCGATCCTCGTGGCAAGGCTCGAGGACCGTACCGGCATCGACCCGTTTACGGCGGCGACGGACGGCCGCTTTCCCACGACGTTAGGCGAATTGATCGCGTTCTACGATGACGCGCGTGTCTGAAGCCTTGAACCTTTCAAGCCTGATAGGCGCGAGCGCCGCGCCCGGTCGCACCATCTCGACGCGCGCGTCGATTCTGAGGCTCGACGATTTTTCGGCGACGACGCGATTGAGCGACGATCCGAGGACGCTGGCGGGTCGTTCGGTCATTCTGCTGACCGACGATGCGCTGGCGGCCGCGGGGGCGCTGATCGAACTCGATGGGCTGGCGCGCCGTATCGTGTTGTGTCCGCCCGATTTTGACGTCAGCCATCTCGGCTCGATCGTGCGCGATGCCGAGGCGCAGGCGATCGTCCATAGCGGCGCCGCGCCCACGCTCGCCATGCCCGCCGTGGATCTGGTGCACTGCGGGTTGCCGGCGCGAAGGATCGCATGTCCGGTTACGCGCGCGAATACAACGCAATGGGTTCTGATGACGTCCGGCACGACGGGCGTCCCCAAAATGGTCGTCCACACGCTGGCGACCCTGACAAGCGCGATCAAGCCGGCGGCGTTGCAGAATTGGGCGACGTTCTATGACATCCGCCGTTATGGCGGCCTGCAGATATTCCTGCGCGCTGTCGCGGGGAGAGGCTCCCTCACGCTGCCGGGCGCTGAAGAGACAATTGAAGATTTTTTGATCCGTTGCGGCGAGGCCGGGGTTACGCATATTTCCGGCACGCCGTCACATTGGCGCCGGGTGCTGATGAGCCAGGCCGCGCGGCGCATGGAACCGCAATACGTCAGATTGTCGGGCGAGATAGCCGACGGCGCCGTTCTTAGCGCGCTGGCCGCGCTCTATCCGCGCGCAAAGATCGCCCACGCCTATGCATCGACGGAAGCGGGCGTCGGGTTCTCCGTCGACGACGGCCTGCCGGGGTTTCCCGCGTCCTATGTCGAGCAGGTTGAAACGGGCGTTGCGATGCGGGTCGTCGATGGCGTTCTGCGGCTTAGCTCACGTGGCGCCGCCCTGAGCTATCTCGGCGGCAACGCGGCCGCATTGAGCGATGAAGACGGCTTCGTCGACACCGGGGATTTGGTCGAGCTTCGCGACGGCCGATATCATTTTGTCGGGCGAAGCAATGGCGTTATCAATATCGGCGGGGCCAAGGTCCACCCCGAGGAGGTCGAGGCGGTCGTGAACATGCAGCCCGGCGTGCGCCTCTGCCTGGTCAAGGCGCGCAAGAATCCGATCACCGGGGCGTTGGTCGCCGCCGACATCGTTCTGGACGCGGGAGTCGCCGCAAGTGACGGGCTGCGTGCGACCATCATCGACGCCTGCCGCCAGAAGCTCGCGCCGCACAAGGTTCCCGCACTGGTGCGGTTTGTTCCAATGCTCGCCATGACCTCAGGCGGAAAGCTGGCGCGCCATGGATAATGTCGTGGTGACGGGCGCCAGCCGCGGCATAGGCCGGGCGATCGCACAGCGCCTCGCGGCTCGCGGCTATAGCGTTGTCGCGGTGGCGCGCCGATCGAGCGAAGGCCTTGACGCCGCGATCGAGCAATGCCGAACCGCGGGTGCGGGTTCACTGACCTTTGCCGCGTTCGATCTCGCCGACATCGAGGCTATTCCCGAGTTTGTGCGGCGTATCCGCACCGATGCCGGACCGATTTACGGCCTCGTCAACAATGCCGGCATCGGCACTGGCGGGCTGCTCGCAAACATGGCGAATGGCAGCATCGAGGCGGTGCTGCGACTCAACACTGTCTCGCCGATCATCCTGACCAAGTATGTCGCACGCGGCATGATGGCCGAAGGGCGCGGCCGCATTGTCAATATGTCCTCGATCACCGCTTTGAACGGCTTCAATGCGCTCTCCGTCTATGCCGCGTCGAAGGCGTCGATGGTCGGCTTCACCAAGTCGCTGGCGCGCGAAGTTGGCCGACTGGGCATCACCGTCAACGCCATTGCGCCCGGCTTTATCGACACGGAAATGACGGCGGAGCTTGATGACACGCAGCGCAAGCGGATCGTCGACCGCAGCGCCATGCGGCGGATGGCTGAGGTGTCCGACATCGCGGCGATGGTGGAGTTTCTGCTGGGCGATGGCGGGCGCCACATCACCGGAACCGTGATGACCGTCGATGCCGGGGCGACGGCGTGAGCCCCCTGGGCGGCCCGAGCCAGAGCGTCTAGAGCGCCAAGGCGTCGCGGACGGTTGCAGGCCAGCGGCTAGCTTGGGCGCCATGGGTGGCGAACAGGGCGATGGCGAGGCGATCCATGCCGAAGGCGATGCAGCCGGTGTGAGCGGGCGCTCCGGTTTCGTCGCGCATGCCCCAGGTTTGGCCGAAATGGTCGCGATGGTAATTGAAACTCATGCAGGCGGTCGGCTCCTCGACCGAGCGAACGGGAGCCAGCAGTTCGAACTTCAGTTCCTGGTTGACTTGTTGCTTGCCCACCAGCACGCCGCCGCGTCCGAAGAATGGATCACTCGCAGCCTCGACGCGATAGCTCAGGCCCAGCGAATCCGCGATGGCCGTCGCCTTGCCTATCCAGCGCTCGCGAAACGCCTGCACGCTGGCGGCCGATCCGATGAACACATATTCGCGCATGCGGAACGACTGCAGCCGATCGATGTTGCGCGAGGGTTCGCGGCGAAAGCAATCGCAGGCGACATCGAACTTCAGGCCGCCGGCGGGAAGCGGACCTCGCGCGGCGGCGAGCGGGTAGATAGGATAGCAGGCCGCCGGCGCCAGAACCAGATCGCTCGGCGCCAGAGCATCGGTCCATTCGCCGCCCGCCTCGAAGCGCTCGAGCGCCGCGCCGATGGCGCGCTCGTCCCCGCCAATCCCCGACACGCAGCCCAGGAGATGCGGAAAGCTCTTCAAATAGCCCGACTTCTCGATCAGCGCCCGGCTCATCACCGGTGGGAACCGATACACCTCAGTTCCCGCCTCGCGGTGGCGAGAGATCAGACCGGACAACGCCTCGACAATGGCCTCGTATTCGCCGGTGCGTGCGTAGACGCCGTCGACGCCTGTGGGATGGAACAGAGTTTGCAGCAGTTCTTCGGGCGAGGCCTTGGGGAGGCGGGGCTGTGCGATCGTCACAATGAGGCTCCGGTCTAAGTGGGAGAGGGTCAGGGCTGGCTCAGGCGGACCGGCGGATCGCTCATCAGCACCGCCGCCTCGGCATTGGCAAGGATGCGGTCGTTGTTGATCATGATCGGCGCCGACAGGATGTCGCGCAAGTAGCGTCCCATGGCGAATTCGCCGTCGTTGCGGTAGCCCGCGAGGCCGCACGCGCGCATCGCGCTCATGACGATCGTCACGGCCAGTTCGGACGCCTCGACTTTGAGGAAATTCAGCGAGAGCTGGAGATTGACAGGGCTGAGTCCGTCCGGATCATCCGCATGCGCTTCAAACGCGCGCACCCCCGATTGCACCGCCGCGCGCAAGGTCTCGAGCTGCACCCGCGCTCGCGTCAAGTGAGCGGCCGCAGGCGGCATCTGGCCGCCCGAGTTGCGCGCCGCCTTGCGCACAAAGCTGCGCGCGCAGCGCACTGCGCCGCTCGCCACCCCGCTCCACGCGGCGCTCCAAAACAAGTGCGCGGTGGGCGCCATGGTTTGGCTGTGGATGCGCTCATACGGCTCAGATAGAACCTGCGCCGCTTCGCCGCGCGCGCGCAGCATATAACCGCTGCTACAGGTGCCGCGCATGCCCAGCGTGTCCCAGCCCTGGGTGCGCTCGAGAGTGTAATCCTGCTTGAGGAACGCGACCAGAACCTGGTCGCTACTGGCCGCCGCGTCCGAGCGCCGCGCCGTCGTCACCAATCCATCGGCATATTCGCCATAGGAAATAACCGATGCGTTGCGCTCGAGCCTGATGCGCGACCCCTCGCTCTGCACCGCCGCCTCGCTCGAGCGGATATTGCCGCCGGCGTTGCCCTCGGTCGTCGAGGAGGCCAGCAATAATTGCTCAGCGGCGATGCGGCGCTGCACGCGCTCCTGCCAGGCATCGCCGTTGGCGTGGCGAACAAGGCAGGCCACCTTGACTTGATGCATAGCGAAAATCATCGCGCTCGACGCGCAGGCCGTCCCAAGGATGTGGCAGACATCAACGACATCGGCGGCGCTCGCGCCCTCCCCACCCAGAGCGACGGGGATCAGCAAGCCCAGCAGCCGCTGCTCGCGCAGGGCGTCGATGGCTTCGCGCGGAAAGCGACCGTCGCGATCGACATCAAAGGCATGCTGTGCCGCGACCGCCGCGGCGATCTCGGCGCGCGCACAAAAATCACGCTTCTCCTGGCCCGGTCCTGTGCTGGCGCGGCGATTGCGTATCGGGAGGGTGCTGATTGCTAGGTTCACGGAAGCTCACCTCGCCGGTTCGATCAGGTTGAAAGTAGAAGAGTACTGGTCGCATCTTTCGGGATCATCTTTTGGGTTTATTGAGATATGGCCACGACCAGACTCCATCTTCCTGAGAATTGACCAATTACCTGGAGGGTTCAATCAGGCGTATATTTCACGGTTAATATGAAAGAGAAGTATTCCGCCTCATGCAGCCCTCCATTGGGGTCGGCAGGACGTTCGGATTACTGCAATGGCTCGCTGAATCCCCGCTTCCCACAATGAACCAGAGACTAACAGAGATGCTTGATTGCGCCGATTTGACTGTCCCAATTCTGGACCTCGTCCGCAGGGCGATCCCTGGCCTGCGCCAGCCCGCGCTTTTGGATTGGGACACCGACCTGCCCGCGGCAGGCCTTTCCTCAATGGCTATGGTCCGGCTCATGCTCGCGGTCGAAGCCGCTTTTGACATCGCAATCCCCGACACCGACCTGAGCCCCGAAAATTTCCGCTCGGCCAGGGCGCTCCAGTCCCTCGTAACTCGTCTCAGCGGAGCGAGCGATCGATCGACTTCGAGCTACGGAGCAAGTCTCTCGCTTTTATCATAGTAGCCGTGCAGCGTGGGCGCGGGACCGGAGCGCCGCGCCGACCGCGCTGGGGCGCCTTCGATGCCGCCCTTCAGCCGCTCGAGCGCCTGACGGCAAACGCGGCCTGCGCCTGCCGCTCTGATTTGCGCTCCGCGATCAGTCTTACCCAGTTCCGGTAAAACTGGACCGCAGAATCGCGCCATGGCGCTTCGCCCGCCCCAAGCGTGTCTCCCGCGGGAAAGTCCGCCATGAGATCAGGCGACGGTTCGCGCATTGCGCGCGCTTCAAAGCCCTTCAGCGCGATGGCCGTAGCAGGGCCATAGTAGTTTCGCGGCAGGTCAGGCGGAGAAGCGCGTTCGCCGCGCAGGAAGCGCGCCATATCACGCCGGTATTCGCGCGCCAGTGAACTGTCGTCATATTCCGGATGCCCCTGTACGAATACAGCCAGGCAACCGCGCTCCCTGATGAAAACATCAACGCCGACCTCGGGCGAACGCGTCAGCACTCTGTAGCCGGCGCGTTCGAGCGCGCCTTCGTCGAGGCCGTTCAGACGCGAATGCGGAACAGGGTAACGGCCCCCCAGACCGGCGACCAGCCGATGCTCGCCAACCACATCGAGGGCAAACACGCCCGAGCACTTGGCCGCCATCGGCCTGCGCTCGATCCCGTTGAGGTGCAGCACGCCGGCATGCGCCGCAAGACACGACAGCAGCATCGAATTCGTGCACTCGCCGGCCCAGTCGATCAACGCCGTCAGCGCGCTCCAATAGGGCTCGTCAACCAATGCGGAGGCATGCGGTTCGGTCCCGGTGATGATCAGCGCATCGGGCGGCGACAGGCGCAGATGGTCCGTGGCGTAATAGGTCCGCTGCATGGACGCGCGGGTCTGGGGTGACCGCGCAACTTCGTCGAGCCCATACAGCCGTAAAGTAATGTCGAACTCCTCCGACGCGGTTTGCAGCAGGCGGGCGAACTGGCGCTCGGTCGAGGAGAGCGCTGCGTCAGGCATGTTGTTGACGAGGCCGATGTCGAGCCGTTTGCCGCGATCTCCGACCAATCCCGCGCGCCTGCGCCGATCGGGAATACTCGAAAGCGCCGGCCAGGTCGCAGACGGCGTCTCGAGGGTCAGCATCCTCGCCAACCCCGCTGCAGGCGCGGACGATCTGCTCCTTCCCGGCCGCGGGGAAGCGCGCCCCGGTCGGCGCCACTGAGTTCGCCGGCGATGAAATGGATTGGCGCAGCGATCGCTCTGATCGGCGGGCGACAAGAGTCGCCGTATATTGAAAGAGGTCTTCTCGGCATGAAAACGCCCAACAGCAGATCCATAGCGTGCAAGGACTGGCCCAGGCGCTATCGGCGCTGAATGGGCCAGGAGTGTGCCGCGACGCTAAAGGTTTTCCATCAGGGAGGCGAAATTGATTGCCGACAGGGTTAAGATGGATCGTTCTTAATACGGGATAATACCCTGACCGATTGGTTCATGGCGCGGATGAGGTCAGATCGCTGTTGGCCTCTTTATCGCTCGATCCCCGAGGCTGCGGATTAAGAGACTGCAGAAGCTTTCGCTCCAGCGCAAATTCAAGATTCTGAATGGAATTCCTCATGTGTTCGAAATCGCGCCGCTGGTCTGCTTCCCGCCGGCGAGACATAATTCCATCTATGGAGATTATCAGGCTTCCGATCGCCGCGCAGAGCGCGAGCAAGGGGAGCGCGACGTTCGATACTACGGAAAGATAGGACGCGACCGCGGCGAGCAATACAGCCCCAAGCACTGTCAGCAAGCGCATCGACGCAAGCGATATCAGGCACAATAAGGCAAACAGGACGGCGACAATTATCGGATCAGGCAGTGGAAATTTATCGGCAAGACCCGCAAAAAAAACTTGCACGGCAGTCGAGAATTGTTTCAATGCGTCCATGAGATATGATGCTCTTATACCGCAGCGGATCAGCGCGTTTTAACGGGACATAAAGGCTTTCTTCGCCAAGTTTAGAGAGAATGGAGTAACTCCTGACTTCGCAACCGCATACGCGGAAAGATTGTATCGGTTAGGTAAAACTATATAGAATCTAAATTTCAATCTACATATCCATATTTTGCGAAATCTGCATTATTGTAAACGCTCTTGCTGAGACTATCGTATCTTCCCATATTTCTTATATCCGCCTTGTTCAGGATGGCGCCGACAAGCCTTTCGCCTATTGTCCCCGCACTATCCAGCGCATTGACGACAACGGTGGTTGGAGTCCGCCCCCATTCGACAACCAAAAAATAGTTGTCGATGATTTCCGTTGTCGCCCGCGCGTCGATTACCGGGACGAGCGGAGGAAGATCAACGATCACATATTCAAATCTTTGATGCAATTCATCGAATAGCTGCCGCATCGAGCGGGACGCAAGAATTTCGGTCGTATGAAGATATCGCCCGCGCGCCGACACAGGCAACATCGCCATATTAGAGGTCGGCTCTATCCATAACGCGTCGTCCAGCGTCGAATGCCCTAGCAGAACGTCGACGATGCCGCGTTCTGCGTTCGGAGCCAGCATTCCTGATAGCGTGGGATTCCGCAGATCGAGATCCACCACGACCGCCCGCGCGCCAACCTGAGCGGCAAGCAGGCCGACCGCCGCCGTGATCGATGACTTGCCTTCATTAGGTAAAGCCGAGGTAAAGCCAACACTTTTCTTGCGCCCATTGATCGCGCTCGCCAGATCGAGGGCAAATTTGATGGATCGGATTGACTCGGTGAAACGCGACGCTGGCTGCGTCGCCGTCCTCCAAAAAACCTGGGTTCCCGTCTCGATCGTGCGAGCGGATTTGCTTGAACTCTTTTGCCGGCGCGCCGCTCTCAGCGCTTTGTCCTGTCGCGGCACGAGCGCAACGCATGGCACGAGCAGCGACGCTTCAAGTTGTTTGCCGGTCCTGAAAGCTCCATCGAGAAGATCGCGCAGCAGGCCAACGCCAATGCCCAAGGCGCCTCCGCCGACAATCGCCAGGATCATGACGAGCGCGGATTTCGGACGGCTCTTTTGCTGCGGCGCAACGGCTGGCGATATGATGCGAGCGTCATTCAGGGGAAATGATTCTTGTTGGACAGATTCTGCCGAATGCTGCATGAAACTGTCGTATAATATTCTGTTGTTATGCGCGGCACTTTCGAGTTCGCGCAATGTGATCTGGGCGCGATTGGCCGCTTGCGATTCGCTTACCGCCTTGGCCAGGTCTTTCTCGATCGCCTCTTGCCGTTGTTTAGCGGCATTATAGTCACTCTTGTAAGATTCCGATAATCTGCGAAGCTCTTCCTGGATCGGCTGGCGCATATCATTCATCTGATTGCGGAGATTGACCGCCGCCCAATAGTTTTCGCCGTATTTTCTCGACCAGTCTCTTTCCTGCGCAGAAAGATCCATATATCGCTGCCTCAATTTTGTCAGCGCCGGATTGGCTATTGAATCTATTGACGCCGTTGCGTCGATCGGATTTGTCGAGGCATCGGTTACCACGGGCGAACTGATCTGATCGACGCGAGCCTGCGCTTCTGCAGTCTTCTGACGGGCGGTGGATAATTGAATTGTCAAGTCGGACACCAGTTGCTCGTTGAGCAAGTTTCCGCCGACAGTAAAAATGTTATTTTGCTTCTTGAATTCGTTTACGGCACGCTCAGTCGCTTCCGTTTGCAGTTGCAATTCCTTCGCGCGTTCGAGCGACCATTCGCCGGCCTTTCGACTTTCCTGATTTTTGACATCGCGTTGCTCCAGAATGAATTCTTCGGCAACCGCATTAGCAATCAAAGCCGCCTTCTCGGGATCGCTCCATGAATAGCTAACTTCGATAACGCTGCTCATGCCAATATGCGCCGCGTCCAGATTCTTTTCGACCAGGGCGATCGCGAGCTGAGTACGCTGAAAATCGTCGAGCGTTGGATTTTTCTTCCAAGGGTCGCTCAATTTAGCAAGGAGACCGTTTCCACCAGCGAGAAAATCCGAGTCATGGTCGAGGTTCAGTCGTTTAACGACCGAAGCTGCAACATTGTCCGACTTCACAATCTGAACTTGGCTCTCCATGCTAAGCGCATCCATAGGCGGCGCGCTCAGAACCAGTTGTTGTTGAACAAACTGGCCCTCGTGTTTGCCGAGGATCAGGTCGGCGCTGGCTGTATAGGTCGGCGGCGTTATTCTCAGATACAAAACGCCAACGCCGACCGCCAAGGCAGCGACAATGAGGATCGTGATATATCGCCGCCGCGCGAATAACCTGACGAGCCCAAATATATCGCCGAGGCCGGGTTCCTGCGACGCGCCGGGCGACAGATCCGGCAGAGCGCGGTGAGGCCGCGTCTCAAGCATTGGAAGCCGCCCCTATAACTCGAGGATTACGCAATGCTGAACTCCAGAGGCAGCCGATCCGGCTTGTGATTTCGGCGCCCGGTTGATCCTGACTGAGGGTCCAAATGAATTTCACGCAGATCTGCTCGATTGCGGCACGCAATTAACCGCGACCTGACCTTAACAGAAGTTAGTAGCATATGCGGCGCCACAAGATGACCGTTCACCCAAAGGCGATTGGTTTTAATCCGTCCTATCGATCGGGGTTCCGCGTCTCCAAGCGAAATCAACGCCAATTTGATCCATTTTGTGACCACGGACAAGATAACTCTATCCCGACCTGAATCGCGCGACCGCTGTCGGCGCGCGACTCAAGCATGACAATCGAATGTTGGCTGGTTAATATTACGGGACGCTAACAAAATTCGGCAAGAAGAGGCTGGTCGGCCTCTCCGCATCGGGCAGGACCACGCGATGAAAATGGCTGGGTGCTCGAATTTCTAGCGAAAGCAGTAGCCGTGTCCAATCCCCTCGAACTATTCCCGGTTCGGCGACCTCCGGCTGTTCCCGAGGGAATCCGAGTCTATGCCGTCGGCGACATCCATGGGCGGGCGGATCTGCTCGAAGACGTTCTCCTGCGGATTGATGCTGACCTAAAGCGCGACCGCCCCCGCCGCGCCATCCAAATTTTTTTGGGCGACTATGTCGATCGCGGGCCTCACTCCAGGAAAGTCATCGAAATCTTGGCGCAACGTCGCGAAGAGCAGGAGCTGATATGCCTGAAAGGAAATCACGAAGATTGCCTTCTGGGATTTCTTCGAGATCCCTCAACACTTGAATACTGGAGTCAGCTGGGCGGCATCGAAACGCTAAAGTCGTACGGAGTGCTGCCCGGTTCCAGCGGGTTGGCGCGCCGGAGAACTGAAATCGCGGCCGGTCTCAGCGCCGCGATAGCCGGGCGTCACGAGCAGTTCCTGCGCGCCTTGGACCTGACATTCTCTCTAGGCGATTTTTTCTTTGTTCACGCGGGGGTCAATCCGAACCTCCCGCTGTCGGAGCAGAGGGAAAGCGACCTGCTTTGGATACGCGCCGAGTTCCTCAACAGCGAAAAAGATTTCGGCAAGATGATCGTCCATGGTCACACTCCGACGATCGAACCGGAGGTCAGGACAAACCGTATCGGAATCGATACCGGCGCATTCGCGACCAATAACTTAACGTGCCTGATCATCGAAGGGGATGCTCTGGCGCTTCTGTAGCTTCCGAGCCGCCGGCTGCCGTCTCGCGCGGAACTTCGCCCCAGCGCGTGAAGTGAGCAAGAAAGCGGGAATCGGCACATATTTTGCTGTATAGTCCAAGGACCCTACTGCGAGCTCGTCTCGAATAGTCAGATTCCGTAAAATTTCTCTTGGAGCAACTTTCTTGAGTCAGCCAACGCTTATAAAGGTTCTCGACGCAAGGATTTTTGGAAAATCGCTGCTGAGCGCTTTCCTCAGAATCAACGACTGGATATTGAGATTATTGCCTTCGCGGACCCTTAATTGGGGCCCAGGCTACGCCTACGGGAAATTTCTTCATACTATTGCGCGCCTAAGACCTACTCGTGAGGTCTATTTTGGCACGTTTTTTTTGAGGAACCGGCCGCAGCTGGAGCTCTTGCTGCGCTTGATCCAAGGAGGAGAAAAGTCACGCAGCCTGAACATCGCGATCTTGGGCTGCAGTATTGGAGCTGAGACCTATTCGATCGCCTGGACGATCCACTCGCGACGTCCGGATATCAAGATGGCTATGACTGCGGTCGACATATCCAGCAAAGCAATAGAATTCGCCCGCAAAGGCGCCTACCCACTCCAGGGCTCGGACTTCACCGACGAGCAGATCTTCGCCAGATTGACCGCCCAGGAGATGAAAGACCTGTTTCATCGCGAGGGGGATAGTTTGGTCGTGCAGGACGAAATTCGAGCAGGGATCGCCTGGGAGGCGGGCGACGCCGCCGATCCCGCCCTTGCCGACCGCCTTGGGCCGCAAGACATTGTATTTGCGAACAATTTTCTCTGTCATTTGTATCCTTCTCACGCGGAGAAGTGCTTGCACAGCATCGTTGCGACGGTGAAGCCCGGCGGCTATCTGTTTGTCAGCGGCGTAGATCTGGACATCCGAACACGCGTTGCAAAGGAACTGGGGCTGGAGCCGGTGACCGACCTCATTGAGGAAATACACGCCGGAGACAATTCTCTGAGAAAAGACTGGCCGCTGAGATACTGGGGCTTGGAGCCTTTCGATCGACGAAGAGCCGACTGGAAGGAGAGATACTCGTCAGTCTTTCGCGTCCCCGCGCCGCAATAGCGGTGTAACGATGCCGACCGGGCATGCCGCAGAATTGAGACAGCTGAGTTGCTATTTTCAATGAGACAGTGATATTCGGCAGGCGCCTCTGCGATCCTCGACTGCGGCAACGCGCTAGAGATGGCTCGGGAAATGCATTCTGGACAATCAGCTGCACGTCGCCGTTGATGTGCGGTCGCGAGACTGGAAGGCACGTTGCGGCGGAGCCAATGCTTATGTTCTGGAGACGGCGCCCAGAAGCCCCCAAACGAGTAACGCTGCTTGACCATTTCGGCGCGGGGAATTTGGGCAATGAATGCACGCTTCAAGCTGCTATCCAGCAGACCCTGATCCATCTGCCAGAAGCAGTTCTCCAGTGCGCCCGCGTCAGGCGCGGCAGCGCCAACCAACCTGCCCGAAATTTTCCACATCGCCATTGCGTAAAAATAAATCGAGCGCCGAGCCAGGCTGGTATGACGTATTCCTCCGGCGGCGGCCGCTTTTTCATGGCGTGGGAGAGCGTGATGCTGCGCGGCTAGATGTTTAGTCCCGGCATTTGATGGATCGGATTGAGGTCGGGCGAATAGGCGGCAGGTAGAGAAGGACGGCGCCTGCCGCTTCTGTGAGGAGACGCAGGCAGGCGATTTTGTGGGCGGGCAAGTTGTCCATGACGACGATGTCGCCCTTGGCGAGGGTCGGAATCAGTTCCTGTTCGAGCCAAGCCAGAAAGATTTCGCCGTTCATCGGACGATCGACGACGTAAGGCGCGGTGATGGCATTGTTACGCAGGCCGGCGACGAAAGTCGTCGTCTTCCAATGGCCGTGCGGCGCTCGCCCGATCAACCCCTCGCCGAGTTTGCAGCGCAAGCGCGTCATCGCGGTGTTCGTGCCAGTTTCGTCGACGAAAACGATTTTGTCGGGATCAAGCGCGGGTTGATTTTGCCGCCAGGCCTGTCGCGCCGGAGCGACGTCGGCGCGAAGCTGCTCGCTGGCGTGAAGGCTTTTTTAAAGCTAATCCCCCGTCCCTTGAAGAACCGCCAAAGCGATGAGACGCTCGTCGAAACGCCCCGCTCGCCGATACGCTCATGGATTTCCTCCAGCGTGAGGTCCGCCTGACCGACGATCAACGCAAGCAGCCCGTCAGCATGGTCCACCAGCGGCGAACGGCGGTGACCGCGCACCGAGCTGGCCTCAACCCGCCCCGTCGAGCGCCAGCGCTGCCCCCATTTGATCGCCGAGGAAGCGCTGATCGAAAAGGCCTTCGCGACCGAACGCGCGGACGCGCCGGAAACAATCGCCCCCACGACACGCTCACGAAGATCGCCCGAATAGCTCTTCGTCATTGCAGGCCTCCGCATATCAATCCGCGAAGACTCGCTCAATTCAAAGCCCTTGGGAATCCGTTAAAAAAAGCCTGCCGATTCAAATCAACCGAAAAATGCTCTA
>Ga0075030_100000288_pt1 | contig 42720 bp, 34 predicted proteins | sample LitLauG_LLR_2012_FD_71393 | JGI IMG/M metagenome (GOLD analysis project Ga0075030, IMG submission 71393) | Freshwater sediment microbial communities from Pennsylvania, USA - Little Laurel Run_MetaG_LLR_2012 | ecosystem: Environmental > Aquatic > Freshwater > Creek > Sediment | place: USA... | reverse complement strand
CAGCTTTTCGTAATCCGCGTCCGACATCATCGGCAGCAGCGGTTCAGATAATGATTCCGAGTGCATCAGCAACCTTGGCGGTGAGTTGAATGTCGTTGTGCAGATACGCTTCCGCCTTCGGGCGGTCGTTCATCCACAGTTCTGCGAAGGCTTTGCCATCGCCGTTTTTCGCTCCCACGCCGAGGTGGCGCGCGATGGTGTCCAGACTCCCGCGCGCTTGGCGGTCGCCAAGCTGCCACGCGTCGCGGAGGTCAACCAACTGGTCGCCCCAATAACGGCCGCGCCGCAGGCCGAACGGCACCTTGATGCGATGCTTCCACGACCGGCGGAACAGGAACGGCAAATCAAAGTTGAAGATGTTGAACCCCATCATGGGGTTCAACCGGCCCATCTCGCCGCGCGCCGCCTCCCAAAATTCCGTCAGCGTCCGCGCCTCATCATCGTGACCGATGATGAAAAACTTGTCCGTCTCCAGGTCGAGCATCCCGATGGCAACGACCCGCCCCGTGAGCGGGTCGAGCGCCGCCTTGTCGAAAAAGTCGCGGCGATGATTCGCCTCGGCCTCGGCAATCTTCTCCGCAATCTTCGCGGGATCTTTCAGATTGCCCGTTTTAACTTCCGCCGGGTCGAACGGTGGGAGTAGCGCTGATAACTCGCTTTCCGCCAGAGGCCCGGTTTCCACGTCAAAGGTGTAAGTCTGCATAAAATTTCTTTCGGTTTGCATGGAGGGACGACATGCGTCCCTCCATGCGGTTGTTTTGGTTTCATTGCCCGATGGCAAGTGCGGCTCGCACTCAATAGGGGACATCGTCGTCCGCCGGTTTCGCCGCTTGCGCGGCCTGCCAGGATTCCAGCGCGGCAATGAGCCGCTTGTCATCCGCCGTCGGCTTGGCGTTCGCCTTCGCCGTCGGCAGCCAGTTCGCCACCAGCGCGCCGACTTGTTCAGGCGAGAGGTCACGGACTTCCAGCCCCTTGCATTTGCCGACGTGGATTTTCGTCGCGCCCAGATCGGCGCTCGTGTCGCCTGCCGGTTCAGCGCGGCGATAACCGCCGCCCTGACCACCGGCCCCGTCCTTCGGCGGACGGTCCTTCATGCGGACGAACTTGCCGGAGGGCTTCAACGGCTCCGCCGATTTGTCCGGCGTGATCAACGCGATGTTGGCGTAAACTTCGCCTTCGCTGTGTTCGTGAATGACCGTGATGTGCGCGGTCTTGCCCAGCATTTCCTCCGTGTCGAAGGTTTGGGTTTCGCCCGCCGTCAATTCGCGGCCCATCCACTTGCGGAGAAACGGGCGCAAGGCCGAGTTCTCGTGATACGACGGCGTGAACGGTGCCGACCACACGCACCAGCGCGAGCCGTCATCTTTCGTTTCGCCGATTTCAAACACGAACCGGAATTTTTCTTTCGGCCCGTATTGGGTCTGCACCGTTTTGAGGGGAGTGACATCCACGCAGACCGCCGACCCGGTATATTCCGGGCAGGGTTGGAAGTTCCCGCTGTTTGTTTTGATACGCATACTATTTTTGCTCCTGTTGCTTTGGTTGCTCTGTTGGTTTGTTCCCGTGTTCGGAACTTTGCGCCACCGGCGCATTGCCCTGGAGCGGAAGCTCCCCACGGAGAAAATTGAAGAAGGTTTCGGCGCGCATCGTGATCAGCCACGGGGCGTGATTGCGGCGGTGGGCCACGACCCACGGTTTCTTATGGCCCGCCGGTGCTACCGGCCCGCAATCGCGTTCGGCTTGCACGCAGGCATCGGTGAGATTCAGGTTTTGAACCCGCTTCACCTCGACGTGCAGCCAGGCCAAGGCGTCGCTGACCACGTCGGGCGAATCCGGCGAACCGCTGAATTGCTGCCCGCGACGGGCATCAAAACCATGCTCGCGCAGCAGCGCGGCAAATTCGCGTTCGCCCACCTTGCCTTTGCGCCGGGAGTTCACTTGGCGACTCCCCCCTGGTTGTTTTTGGACTCCTTATTTTTACGGGCCTGCTTGAACTGCTGATACCAGTCCGTAAACAGGTCCATCAGGATGTAGGTGATACCGATCAGGCCCATCCACAGCGCGTAGATAAAGACGACCGTGCCGGCCAGGTTGATGAGGTTGTGTAGTGTCATAACTATTTTTTTTGTTGGTTTGTTCTGCTGCTTTCCGGCGTTAATTCACCGGTCTGATTTGTAGTTTTCAGATTCTTGTTTTCCCCGTTGCCAGCGGCGTTGCCACCGGCCAGGTAGCGTTCGGCGTCCGAACGTAAAATCCGCACCACCTTGCCGCGCACGCGATGCACGGGGATTTCGTTGGCCGCGATAATCCGATCCACCGTCCGCACCGAGACGAGCAGCATGTCGGCGAATCCAGCGCGCGTGACGCAGGGCGGGGATTGGAAAAGGGCGGGAGGTTGCATTTTGATTTCAGGCTTTAGCCGCTTACGCATTGGCAATTCCTTCCACGTCTTCCCGCCGCACGCGGACCGCCCCCAGCAGCGCCACCGGTTTGAGCCGGCCGGCCAACATCAATCGGCGGATGGTTGCGCGGTGAACACCCAGCAATGAAGCCGCATCGCAAACCCGCATCAGCAACGGCCCGCGCCGTTCCGGTTTCGCGGCCTCCACCGTTCCGTCCAGCACGCGGTCAATCGCGGTGAGTTGTTCCGGCGATGCCTGCAAAATCCTCATCAGCCGTTCGTTGGAAGAATTTGGGTTCATGGTGAAAAACTTCAGGAGTCAACCAACGAAGAAATTGTGTTGATGGCGGTTTGCAGCCGGGAGCGCCACGATTCCAAGTGCCAGGTGCAGAAACTGGCGAGCCGCAGGGGAAGCCGCACGGAGACCAGAGCCACGCGCAGTGCGGCGAGTTTCAGAAGTGTTGTTGCCGGATATTTCGGTTTCACGGCGCCAACTTTGCGCCGGTCCCGACGGACTTTCGAATGGTTACAGTGTTAAACGAAGATAGCGCGTTTCGCCCAATGATTATCGGGTCAAAACGCGCTATGTTAAATAGTGTTAAACGGGAATGCTATTTCACTTGAAGATAGAAACAGCCGTTCCGCCCGGCCGATTTCACGAGTTCCTTGCGCAGATTGTGATACTTCTTGTCGGGATCATTGAAATACCGCTGAATCCTGAGATTGCCATCCGATGAAGCCGGTAGCGCATCCAGTTTTGCCATTCCTCTGACAAATGGATCAATCTCCTTTTCCAAATGCCGGGCGGAATTTTTGTCGAAGGCTTCCATCATCAACAGATGTTGGATGCAAAGGCGGGCGGTGTTTCGGGTGCGCAAATCATAATGTGTGCCCCCAATCCAGATGTCCTCACAGTTGTTTTCGTAACGCAACCTGCCGACTTCGCCGGAAACCGGCGGACTGGTTTTGCCGTTTTTAACCGGCGTCACCTCTGCCTTGGCTCCGACCGCCGGCACGACCGTCACCGAAGCCGAGTCGAGCATGATTCGCGTCAGGCAGTCCGACGGCAGACTTCCGCGCCGGCCCGCTTTTGCTTGCGCGAGTTGCATCGTTTCCAGCGACTTTTCCACCTCGGCCGCGTGCCGTTGGTAGAGCTTCAAGATGCGTCCGGTCAAACCGGCGCGTGTTCCGCCGTCCAGATCCATGTAAGGGAGTGCCAGCGCCACTTCGGGAAACTCGCCGATGAATTCATCCGCGTTTTGAAAATTTTCCAGCTCGAAGGCGCGGTTCACAAATTCCGCCGCCATGATCTTGTCCACGACTTTCGGCAGGCTGTCGCTGAAAACGTCAATTTCATAGCTGCCCTCCGGGTCAAAATCAGCAGCCCCGGCGGCAATCATCCCCACCCGCCGGTCAATGCACTGCGAACAGACGCCGCAATGTGGTTTGACTTTGGAGCGCAGTATCGTCCCGGCACAACTCCTGGATGATGCGATCAGCGGCCCGCATTTTTCTTTCAGGATTTCCGCGACCACGTCGCCCTTGGTATGCCAGAAAAAGGGCGTTTGGATTTTGAAGTCCTTGCCGCCGGCCAGCAGCGTGCCCAGCTTTTCCAGACCGCGAATCACGCGCGGATGCGTGGTTCGTGTGGCCTTGGCTCCGGTGATTTGCGCGCACACCGGCAAATTCAGACTCACCACGCCATTTTCAAAACAGGTGATTTCATCCAGCTTCAGGATGGAAGCCACCGTCATGCCCATCGCGGCGAACAGGAACGACCGGGCGCGTTGCGCAAAATCAATGCCCAGCGTGGCGGATTTGTTGATCAACACCCGGACTTGGGACAATGGCACCGGACTGACGCGGTCGGTCAGTTGTTGGAACAGCGTTTCGTAAAGCGGCGAAAATTTGTCGTTGGACCGGTGGTTCAAGAGCAGCAGTTTCCGTTTTTTTCCGACCGCTTCCGCCACCACGCCGGCCAGCGAGTCCAGACCGCCCGAGAACAGCGCGAGGCGTTCCGGCTGGCTGAATTTTCCCGCCGCCGTCTCAATCCCCAGGAAGGTTTGCACTTCGGGAGCGTTGGCCGCGCCATAAAATGTGAAATCAAAATAGTCTTCGGCGAGAAATTCCAGTGTCCGCTGCAATGTCTGTTTCACTTCCGCCGAGTTCCAAAATTCCGGCGCGCGCACGGGGATGTGATAATGGAACGTCCGCCGCCACATGCTGCACATGGTGTTGAGATCGCTGTCACTCACGCGGTGCATGGCCTGGTCGCCGCTGTAAACGTAGGCGGCAATCTCCAGAAAGTCTTCGTAGTGCGCGGGCAGATTTTTCCAGAATTTGTCGTAAAGCTGGGTGACTTCCAGATGCACGTTGGTCCGGCCCGCTTTCGGCCATAGGTTCAGGCTCGTGACCTTCCAGCCGTCAGGTTGCGCACCGGGCGGCAGGCCGCCACAGTAAAATGCCATTTTAGTTTCCATTGGTCGTCGCTCGTGTTCGCAGTTCGGCCCGCATTTTTTGCATCCCATACCAGCCAAAACCTTCGGCGGTTTCCCGCGAAATGTCCCCGCCATCTTCTTTCAGGTGTTTGGCGAACCATTGGGTTCCGTATTTTTTCACCACTTCGGAGGATTCCGCGCACAGGGTTCGCAGCGCCCCTTCAAACTGGCGCTTTTGATTGGCGGTCTGAAATTTGTGCCCCAGATGCCGCGCCAGTTCGCGGCTCAAAAAATAGCCCAGCGATTTGTTGGTCAGTCCGCCGACGTAAGACTGGTAAACTTGGGCGAAAACTTTGGGCTTTCCGATGTCTTTCAAGGCCGATTCGACATCCTGCTTGCTCGGTTCAAACATCCCGCCGAGCCGTTCGCCCAGGTAGCCGGTGACGGCCCCGGCCAGCGCGCGCCGGGACACCTCGCCAAAATCGGAGCGTTCGCGGGTTGCCTCCATCGCGGATTCAAAGGAATTGCACAGGTCGGAAACGACATCCACCACCGAGTTAGTGTCTTTTCCCACCAGCCCGTATTGCGCCAGATGCGCTAAGGGATGATTTTTGGTGCCGGCAACGCCTAGTTGCGTCAGCAGCCAGATCGCCTCGCGAAAACCGGCGTCGTTTTGCACCCAGGCCATCGCCAGCTCCGCCGCTTTCAGGGTGGCATCGGCCACTTGTGCCGTGTCCGCACCGTCAGAAATGATGCGGCTGACTTCATCCCACTCTTTTGTTCGTGGGAATTTGCCAATGAGTGAATGTCCCATATTCGCGTTTTGCTTGTGATCATGGCGGCGGCATCACTGCGCGCACCGCCAACGAGCCAGATTAAAGGAGCCGTAAACCGGGAATTTGAAAAGCCAACCAAATTTGGCGGAATCGCGCCAACCATCCTTTGCCCAACCACATCCAATTTTTGACCTGCCATTTTGGCCGGTTTTCCTGCCCGATTATTTTTTCACATGGACAGCCAATGTCCCACCCCCCATGTCAAGCTGGCCGCATGAAAAATAAAAGAACCGGTTGGCGTGAGATTTCAGCCTTCATGATTTCAGCTATGAAATGGCCAGTGCGGCACGCACCCATCGCCAGGTTCGGTCCCGCCCGGCTGGTGAAAAATTTCGATGGCCGCCACGAGCTTATCGGCGGCACGGCGGAACATCACGCCGCCGCGCGCGAGTGGTGTTCGCTGTTTGCGCCGGAGGTGGTTTTCAAATCCAGTGGCACGTCCGGCACGCACGCCGAAGTAACCGAAGCATTTTACTCTCGCCGCATCGGTCATTCTCGCGCATCTTTTTTCGCTTAAATGATTTCACGCCGACCATCCACCACCCCGGCCACCGGTTCAGGCCCGTTTCTCCAAAACCAATCCGCATGAGCGACCCCAATCTTTCATCGTTCATCTGGTCGGTGGCCGATTTGTTGCGCGGCGATTACAAGCAGTCGGAATATGGCAAGGTCATCCTGCCGTTCACCGTGTTGCGCCGGCTGGATTGCGTCTTGGAGAAAACCAAGCCCGCCGTGCTTGCCGAACTCGCCAAGCGCACCGCCGCCAAGGTGAATCCCGAACCGTTTTTGCTCCGCAAGAGCGGGACGCTCTTTTACAACACGTCGCCCCTCGACCTGAAAAAGCTCATGGGCGACCAGGACCATATCGGCGAAAATCTGCGCGCGTATCTCCAGGCATTTTCGCCCGCCGTGCGGGACATTTTTGAAAGTTTCGAGTTCCACACCCAGATTGACAAGCTCGCCAAGTCCGGCCTGCTGTATCTCGTCACGGAAAAATTCGCCAACATTGACCTGCATCCCGAAGTCGTCAGCAATAACCAGATGGGCGCGGTGTTCGAGGAATTGATTCGCAAATTCGCGGAAATTTCCAACGAGACGGCGGGCGAACATTTCACCCCGCGCGACGCCATCCGGCTCATGGTGAATCTCCTTTTCATTGAGGACGACGATGCCCTGACCAAGCCCGGCGTGGTGCGTTCCATCTACGATCCCACCGCCGGCACGGGCGGAATGTTGAGCGTCGCGGGCGAACATCTGGCCAGCCTCAATCCCGGTGCGCGGCTGGTTATGTATGGGCAGGAGCTGAATCCTGAATCCTACGCCATTTGCAAGGCCGACATGCTCATCAAGGGGCAGGACATCGCCAACATCATTTTTGGCAACACGCTTTCCGCCGACGGCCTCATCGGAAAATTGTTCGACTACATGCTGTCCAATCCGCCGTTCGGCGTGGAATGGAAAAAAATTGAAGCGATCATCCGCAAGGAATTTGCCGAACAGGGTTTCAATGGCCGGTTCGGTCCCGGCCTGCCGCGCGTCAGCGACGGCTCGCTGCTGTTTCTGCTGCACCTGATTTCCAAGATGCGTCCGGCCAAGGATGGCGGCAGCCGGTTCGGCATCGTGCTCAATGGCTCGCCGCTGTTCACCGGCGGCGCGGGCAGCGGCGAGAGCGAAATCCGCCGCTACGTTCTGGAAAACGATCTGGTCGAAGCCATCATCGGCCTGCCGACCGATATGTTTTACAACACCGGCATCAGCACCTACATCTGGATTGTCAGCAACCGCAAACCGGAAGCGCGGCGCGGCAAGGTGCAGTTGATTGACGCCAGCGGCTTCTGGCAGAAGATGCGGAAAAGTCTCGGCAGCAAGCGCAAGGAATTGAGTCCCGAACATATTGAGGAAATCACCCGAATTTTCGGCAGCTTCAAAAAGGTGACGAAGGGCGGCGTGCCCATCAGCCGCATTTTTAACAACGAAGATTTCGGCTACCGCACCATCACCGTGGAGCGACCGGAGCGCGACGCCCAGGGCAACATCGTTCTCGGCACCAAGGGCAAGGGCAAGGATAAGCCCGTGCCGGATTCCAGTTTGCGCGACACCGAGAACGTGCCGTTAAATGAAAGTATTGAAGAATACTTCAAGCGCGAGGTGTTGCCGCACGCGCCGGATGCGTGGATTGACCACGAAAAAACCCAGGTCGGTTATGAAATTCCGTTCAACCGGCACTTTTATGTTTTCAAGCCGCCGCGCCCGTTGAGCGAGATTGACGCGGAATTGAAGGGCGTCACCGACCGTATTTTGAAAATGATTGGAGGTCTGACGCAATGAGCTTCCCGCGCTATCCCAAATACAAGGACAGCGGCGTGGAATGGCTCGGCCAGGTGCCGGAGCATTGGGAAGCCATCCGCTATAAGAATGTTTTTGAAGAAAAATTTGTGGAAGCTGGCGGCGCTCTTCCGTTGGGTTCAATCAGCTTTGGCCGTGTCGTTTTCAAATCCGATGAATTTTTTAACGAAGCCACCAAGGCTACTTATCAAGAAGTTTTAACCGGCGAATTTTTAATCAATCCCATCAACCTAAACTATGACCTGAAAAGTCTGCGCACCGCATTGTCCGAAATAAACACATGCGTTAGCCCTGCATACATTGTCCTGAAAGCAAAGGGAACACCGGACAAGAATTTCCTCAAGCACCAGCTCCACGCGTTTGACTTATTCCACATGAAAACGCTTGGGGCAGGAGTGCGGCAAACAATTACATTCGCTGACATCGGAGCTTGCCGAACTTACTTGCCGCCGCTGCCGGAGCAAACCCGCATAACCGCATTTTTGGATCAGGAGACGGCGAAGATTGATGCGTTGGTGGCGGAACAAGAACGGCTGATGGCACTGCTAAAAGAAAAACGCCAGGCCGTCATCTCCCACGCTGTCACCAAAGGTTTGAATCCAAATGCTACCCTGAAGTCTTCCGGCGTCGAATGGCTCGGCGACGTGCCAGAGACTTGGGACGTTAAACCCGTAAAATTTGTCGTGGAGATCGGCAATGGTTCAACGCCAAACCGCGAAGTCCCCGAATACTGGACGGGCGGCAGCTATCCTTGGCTCAACAGCTCTGTGGTGAATTTAGACTCGGTGTTGGAAGCTGAACAATTCGTGACTGAACGCGCTTTGAAAGAATGCCACCTCCCAATCATCACCCCGCCCGCTGTTTTGGTTGGAATTACCGGCCAAGGAAAAACACGAGGAATGGCAACGATGCTCCTTGTTGAAGCCACCATCAATCAGCACGTCGCTTACCTGAAACCAACATCGCCGAGTATTGATGTTTTTTTCCTCCGCCGCGTTTTTGATATGGCTTATGTGTATCTTCGCCGGGACAGCGAGGCGGGTAGCACAAAGGGAGCGATCACCTGCGAGCAAATTGGTAATCTAAAAATCGCGCTGCCTCCACCAGCCGAGCAGAGAGAAATCAATTCATACGTGGACCGAGTATCAAAAGAGTTCGACACGCTGACCGCTGAAGCCGAGCGCGCCATTGACCTGCTGCAAGAACGCCGCACCGCCTTGATTTCCGCCGCCGTCACCGGCCAGATTGATGTCCGCGCAATCACCAACTAATGCCATGAGCCTGCATAAAGAAATCACTTTCGAGACGGAAATTTGCCAGCACCTTGCGGCCAACGGCTGGTTATACGCCGAGGGCGACGCGGCCAATTATGACCGGGCGCTCGCGCTCTATCCCGCCGACGTGCTGGCCTGGGGGCAGGCCACGCAGCCGCAGGCATGGGAAATTCTGGTAAAAAACCACGGCGACAAAGCCGGTGAAACCTTGTTGGCCCGCCTGCGCGACCAGCTTGACCAGCGCGGCACGTTGGACGTGTTGCGGCACGGCATCGAACTGCTTGGCTTGAAACAGCCCTTGCCAGTGGCGCAGTTCAAACCGGCACTCGCCATCAATCAGGATATTCTCGTCCGCTACGCCGCGAACCGGCTGCGCGTGGTGCGACAGGTGAAGTATTCATTGCACAACGAGAACAGCCTTGATGTCGTGCTTTTTCTGAACGGCATCCCCGTCGCCACCACGGAACTGAAAACGGATTTCACCCAAAGCATCACCGACGCCGTTGACCAATATCGGTTTGACCGCAACCCTAGGCCGAAGGGTCAGGCACCAGAACCGCTGCTGTCCTTTCCCAACGGCGCGCTGGTGCATTTCGCCGTTAGCAACAGCGAAGTGAAGATGGTGACGAAACTCGTCGGGCCGGCCACGGATTTTCTGCCTTTCAATCAGGGTGACGACGGCGGCGCGGGCAATCCGGTGAACCCGGCGGGCGGCCACCGCACGGCGTATCTCTGGGAAAAAGTTTGGGCACGCGAAAGCTGGCTGGAAATTTTAGGCCGGTATCTCGTCACCGTCAGGGATAAGAAAAAACAGATCGAGGAAAATGTCTTCCCGCGTTTCCACCAACTCGACGTGACACGGAAACTTTTGGCCGCCGTGCTGCAAGACGGGCCGGGCGGCAAGTATCTCATCCAGCACTCCGCCGGTTCGGGCAAAACCAAATCCATCGCCTGGACCGCGCATTTTCTCGCGGAGTTGCACGACGCCCAGAAACAGAAAGTGTTCGACACCGTGCTCGTGGTTTCGGATCGCACGGTGATTGACTCGCAGCTTCAAGAAGCACTGTTTGATTTCCAGCGGACGAGCGGCGTCGTGGCGACCATCACCGGCAACGACGGCAGCAAAAGCAAGGAACTCGCCGAAGCGCTCGACGGCGACAAGAAAATTGTCGTTTGCACCATCCAGACATTTCCCTTTGCGCTGGACGCCGTGCGCAAACTCGCCGCGACCAAAGGCAAACGCTTTGCCGTGATTGCCGATGAAGCCCACAGTTCGCAGACCGGCGAGGCGGCGGCGAAATTGAAGGCGGTGTTAACGCCCGAAGAATTGGCGGAGTTGAACGACGGCGGCGAGGTAAGCATGGATGACATGCTGGCCGCTGAAATGACGGCCCGCGCCGAGGATCGCGGCATTACCTTCGTCGCGTTCACGGCCACGCCCAAGAACAAGACGATTGAGATTTTCGGCACACGGCCCGACCCCAAACGCAAGCCGGCCAAAGATAACGTGCCGTTCCCGTTTCATGTGTATTCCATGCGGCAGGCCATTGAGGAAAAATTTATCCTCGATGTGCTGAAAAATTACACGCCCTACAAGCTGGCGTTCAAGCTGGCGCACAACGGCAAGGACTACGACGAGAAAACCGTTGAGCGCGCCGCCGCCATGAAGGGCATCATGGGTTGGGTGCGGCTGCATCCCTACAACATCGCGCAGAAGGTTGAAGTCGTGGTCGAGCATTTCCGCGAATTTGTCGCTCCGCTGCTGTCCGGTCAGGCCAAGGCGATGGTGGTGGTTGGCAGCCGAGTCGAAGCCGTCCGCTGGCAGCTTGCGATGGATAAATACATCAAGGCACATGGCTACAAAATCGGCACGCTCGTCGCCTTTTCCGGCGAGGTGAACGACAAGGTGTCCGGGCCGGATGGATTTACGGAGAACAGTAAGATTTTGAACCCGAACCTCAAAGGCAGGGACATCCGCGAAGCGTTTAAGGGCGGCGAGTATCAGGTTTTGCTGGTCGCGAATAAATTTCAGACCGGCTTTGATCAGCCGTTGCTCTGCGGAATGTATGTGGACAAGCGGTTGGCGGGGATTCAGGCCGTGCAGACGCTTTCGCGCCTGAATCGCGCCCATCCTGCCAAAGATACCACTTATGTCGTGGATTTTGTAAATGACCCGGCGGAAGTGCTTGCGTCGTTCAAAATGTATCACACCACGGCGGAGCTTTCCGCCACCACCGACCCAAATCTGGTTTACAATCTCCGCTCCAAACTCGATGCCGCCGGTCATTACGATGACTTCGAGGTGGATCGCGTCGTGGCGGTGGAGTTGAAACCGGACGCGACGCAGGCCGAATTGTTGAAGGCGCTTGAGCCGGTGGTTGACCGGCTGATGAAGGATTACAAGGCGGCGCAGGCGGCGTTGAAGTTGGCGAAGGAAAAGAACGATGTAGCCGCCACCAAGACCGCCCAGGACGAATTGAACGCGCTGATTTTGTTCAAGAGTGACATGGGCGCATTCATCCGGCTCTACACGTTCCTGTCGCAGATTTTTGACTACGGCAACACCGCGTTGGAAAAACGCGCCATTTTCTACAAACGCCTGCTGCCACTGCTGGAGTTTGGCCGCGAACGTGAGGGCATTGACCTATCGAAAGTCGTTCTCACGCATCACAACCTTAAAAACAAAGGTCGTGAGGCCATGCCGCTATATGCCGGCAAGACGCCCCAGCTTGAGCCGATAACCGAAGCCGGCAGCGGCGCGTTGCATGACAAGGAAAAAGCCCAGCTTGCGGAGATTATCCAGAAGGTGAATGACCTTTTCCAAGGCGAACTCACCGACCAGGACAAGCTGGTCTATGTGAACAACGTGATTAAAGGCAAGCTGCTGGAATCGGAAACGCTCCGGCAGCAGGCGACGAACAACAGCAAGGAGCAGTTCGCCAACTCGCCCGACCTGAAGAACGAATTGTTGAACGCCATCATGGGCGCGCTGGATGCCCACACCGCCATGAGCACGCAGGCGCTTAATTCACCCACCGTCCAAAACGGCATGAAAGACATCCTGCTAAACCATGCCGGCCTTTACGAAATGTTGCGCGGCCAGCCCGCCGCATCGTCGGCAAAATAAAAAATGAGCGTCAAAGCCACCGTCCTGTTTGCCACGCCGCAGTCCGAGATTGCATCGCTCATCGCCGATCGCATTTCCCGGTCCACGGCGACGAGCATCGTCACCGGTTTCGCCACGCCCGGCGGCGTGGATGCCATCGCGTCACCGATTGAGGCGAACCCAGGGTGTATAACCACGATTGTCGTGGGGGCCGCGACCTACCGTGGGTTTGAGGCGTTGGATAAACTGATTGCGGCCGGCGTTCCTCGGGAACGGCTGCATATCCATTTGGGTCATACGCGCCCATCGGGCGGGCGCAATAATCCTTTTGTGCGGTTCCACCCCATGCTGCACAGCAAGATTTATTACATGGAACTGCCCGGTGGCGAAGCCTGCGCGTTCATTGGCTCCCACAACGTAACGTCCTTCGCCCTCACAGGCCTCAATGGCGAAGCGGCGGTTCTGCTGGAAGGTCCGGCTGAAGCGGTCGAGTTCGTGCAGGTGCGCCAGCACATCGAATCGTTACGCGGCCAATGCTCACCCTATACGCCAGACATGAAGGAGGCTTTCGCTTGGTGGACGCGCGAGTTCATTGATGGCTTGCGGGTGGAGATTGGAATTCCGCAGGACTGGACGACCGTGAGAACCATTTTGATTTTCGCCACCGCCCACCGAAGTATGCGGCCCGTGCCGGGGGATCAGATCTATTTTGAGATTCCCGCCGGCATCGAGCAGATTGAAAATCTAAAAACCGAGACGCACCTTTTCCTGTTCGACACCCTGCCGCCGAATCCCGCCGCTGCCCTTGATAACGCCCTGAATGCACATACTCGCATCACCTGCAAAACCCTCGGCGCAGAAAACAAGCAGGGCAACCTTGAGGTCGTCGCCAACTGGCGGATTGAGGGCATGACCACACCCTTGCTCCGCCCTGTGCCCGGTGGAAAATTCCGTCCCGCCACGACCGGCGGAATGCAGCAGGTGCGGGCCGAAGTCGCCTCGCCGGGCATTGAACCATTTGACTACCTCTTTAATCGCGAAAAGTTGGAGTGGAACCCTGAATTCGCCGCCAGCCCGGCGATCTCTCCGCCGGCAAATGTCGCTTCAAAAACAACTTTGCACGAGGCGTTGGGTGGCCGCAGCAGTGGCGACGGTTGGAAGCTGGTGAAAAAACTCGTGCCCCGTCAGGACGTCGGCCGGGAAAAGGATTACGCCGCGCTCGAATTGGTCAAACCGGAATCCGGCTCATTCTTGCTCGTTTCATTGAGGCGACGAAAGAAGGAAAATGATCGGCGTAAGCCTGAAGACCAGTGAAGTCCCCCTTGTTAATGGTATGAAACACAGGCGCAAAAAAGCTGCCCGCTGGACGCCGGGACTGAAAAAGTTGAAGGCCATTTCCATCCGGCAGCCGTGGGCCTGGCTCATCGTCAATGGTTACAAGGACATTGAAAATCGAATTTGGACGGCCAACTTGCGCGGGCGTGTGTTGATCCACGCCGGCCAGAGCAAAGCCGAAACGACGCCCGAGGCGCTTGCCTATATCAAACGCCGCTACCGCGTCGCGGATTTGCCGGAGTCATTCGACACCGGCGGCATCGTCGGCGTTGCCGAGATCACCGATTGTGTGAAGCGCCATCGCTCCAAATGGTTTCAAGGCCCGTTCGGTTGGACGCTCGCCCATGCCCGCCGCCTGCCGTTCAAGCCCGTCAAAGGCCAGCTCAAGTTTTTTAATCCCAAGTTTTGATTCCCAGGCAAAGCAAGTCATGGCCGAAATAACACCAGCAATCGAAATAGAATTTTTGTTTGGACAGGCACTGGCCAGGTCGCGTGATAATTCATCCGCCCTTTGGTGGAATGCACGCGACATTGCAAAAATTCCCGTTTTCAACTGAGACGTTGCCATTCATATCAATTTCAAAACTGACTACAGGATTGCATACAGGCGCCGGGTAAACAAATGTCGCCCCCGGCAATTGTAATCCTAATGGATTGCCATTTCCCAAATTCGGCTTGCGACCGTTCGATAAACAAATTGTTTCTGCTTTTGATCTAATCCTGCTGTAAACATCGTCATCAGGATGTTTTGAGTCACCGGCAAAAATAACAGCTTTAACTTTTGGCTCGTTAGAGCACGCGTCCAGATAAGTTTTTGCATTGCGGCCAAAATCAATTGCGTTTCTGGCCCCGTGGTGGGGGACTTTCAGGATTTTTGCCTTGGGCAAGTTCCGTTTATGATAATTTTTCAGGGCGCTTTCCCAATTCTCCCTAAGTGCGTCAGCCCCCAGCAACACGACGGTATCCCCAAATTTCAATGCAAGAATAGCGGAAAGCAAATTGGGATCTGGAAGTTTAATTTTCAGATTTTTCAATTTGTCCGTATAGGTTTTGGAAAAAGAATTCTGCAATTCTTCATCTGGTCCGAGGCAGTGAATTTCGACTCCATCGATTTCATCAGCAACCAGATTGCTTCGCAATTCGTGCGTGGGAATATCTTGGTCGGCAACTGCTCCAATAATGTCCACAAAAAACTCCCCCCAATCTTGGTTCAATTTAGTCGCGTAATCACGCATCTCGCTTGGGAAATTCACGGTTTCTTCGATACAATAAATAAAAGCCGGAATATTATAAATGGTATGCCAGAATGATTTTATTCCCTTATGTTGTTCCAAAATGGGAACTAAATCCTTGCCGTGATCTTTATGCGGATGCGAAAGGCAAACGAAATGAATATCTTTCCCTTTAACTAAATCGAGAATCCCAGGCCGGTGGTGGTGGTTCGAGGGGTGTGCGTCAACAATGCCTAAGCCGCCAGAAGGAAATGTAATGACAATAGTTTCCCCCACCCCTGACTCATAAAAATCAAGTCTTAGCTTTGGCGAATTTTTTGAGGATGAGGTCACGTTTCCGCTTTCGTTCTTCGTCGAAATTAAGCGTTTCGGGATAGGCATCAGACACTTCTGCTAATGGACGGAAGCGATAGCCGACGATCAATCCATCCGTCGTTTCGACTTCTATCTCATCCATTTGGAATGGCTGATTCACAACCTCAATTCCACATTTGCGAAATCGGTCAGCCGGCATGTCATATTGGAATGACTCTCCCTTTTCAACGATAGTAACAAGCGCATTTTTCCCCCGAATCTCCATTAAAAAACCGCTCATCCTGCGCAAGACACGCGACTTCTGCTTGTTTTCGGAATTTGTTATTCTTCGATTAACCGGCGCATAGCGGATTTCTGGCTCTGTTTCCCCACCAAAATCTCCTGATGGCGGGTGAAATTGAAAACGGGAATTGGCCTGAACTTCCTCCGAAGCCCGGAGAAAGGAATTTGTTTCAATTGCTGTGCTCATAGGCCGACAAATTTTTTTAGCTGCTCGCTTTTTTGCCTTATATCAGCAAAGCTTTTCTCTAAAGAAGCATCCGCTGGAGGTTCGTTCTCCATTAAATCCAACTCCAACATGAGTGCGTGCGACACGATAAAACTCTTGTTGATACGTTCAGCAAAAGTGTTACGCCTGTCAATTCGATTTTTTTCAACCTTATTGACCTGAGCACCTATATTTTGGCGCGTTAAACGGTTGTGCTCAAATGTAACTGGTTGAATAACCAAATGAAATTCCTTGCTCCCGGAAACAAAAGAGCAGTCTATTTTTTTATGCTCTGGAACCATCCCAACGATTTTTCCAACCTCATTTTGCTGCTCGCCGGCTAATTTAATGGTTGCGGCAAATAGTTCTTGAAGGGTTGCAAATGGCCAATACGCCTTCAAAGCAAAGCCGTTTTTTATAATGCCTTGGGGTTTGAAAAATGACAGCGCCAATTCCACTGAACCACTGCATACGTTTACGAAATATTTATCGTCACCGGACGGGAGTTCCTGAGATAACGCAAGGGTGTTTACATCACATGCAAGATTCACCCCATGTTCTGGGATTTCCATTTTAGCCCCAGTCGGTTTTGCGTCGCCTGGGATAAAATTCATTTTATCGCTCGCAGCAAGCATAAATTCCCCGCACTTGTCGAGAAAGCGATAACCGCCCTCGTAAGTTTGCTTAAAATGGAGACTTAATGTTTGCCACGCCATACTAAACGCAATACTCATATCGGCTTCTCGGGTTAAACGCAAACAACAAAATGACGCGATTTGCCTAGATCTGGTGCATCAATTGTTGGCTGGGCTGGCAAATCTTCGTCAACCGGCTCGAAACGACTGTCGGCAGCAGCGATGGCTTCGAGGTGATCAATCGAGGTGATCAATGATGTCTTTGGACTGTTTCGCTTTTCCAAAGACGATTTCCTCGATCTCTTCCCGCCGCACCCGATACGTTGACGGCAGAATCTCCACGCGTGCCAATCGCCCGGCGTTGAGCATCCGCCAGAGCGTCGGTCGGCTCACACCCAGCAACGCCGCAGCGTCGCCCATCTTCAGCAGAAACGGCCCCTTGCGCTCTGGACGCGGGGGTTCCGTGATGCCATCCAAGACGCGATCAATCACCGCGAGTTGAGCCGGCGACGCCTGTAATATTTTCATCAGACGTTCAGAGGAATGAGTCTTTTCCATAATCGCTAATGTTTTTTGCCGCCGTGAATCGCCCGCGCTGGCCACCAGATTATCACACGCCCCGGACAACGCCGATCCAACCGAAAATTTTCCGTTGGATTTTCTTTTTGTCCGGGCAACTGGTGGCCAGATTGCCAGTGGCGCTGCCACCGGCACGGCTTTCAGTTTTTGCCAGTGAGCATTTCCAGCACCCGAGCTTGGTCCTGCTTCCATGTCTTCGCCGTGCTCCGTTCCAAAATCGCCTGAATCTTTTTGTCCTGTTTTTCCACCGCTGGCCCGATTGCCAGTGGCGCTACCACCGTTTCCACCGGCTGGCCCGTGCGGCTCGCGCTCATCAGCAGTTTGGGCATGGCCTTGTTCAGCGCCGACCGGAACGCTTCGCGGCCCGGCTGGAAATAATGTTTCAGCACAATATCGGTCGTCTTGTGGCCGGTGACCTTTTGCACCAGTTCCAGCGGCACGCCGGCCGTCAGCGCCAGCGTTACCCACGTCACGCGGAAGCTATGGAAATCGCGCACACTCGCCCGCCGCAAGCCGTGTTTCCGCTCCAAAAGCAGGCCCGCGTCCTTCATGCCGTCCTTCAGACTGTCGCCCTTGTTCGTGTGACTGGTGCCGCGCACAATCCGGCAGCCAATCGCCGCTTCAATCTCGTTCAGGTAGCCGGAAACGCTGCCCTTGCTCACGTTCGCGCCGGCCATCACCGCCGCGATGTTGTTCCCGTCCATGTAGAGCTTGAACACCGTCGCCATGCGCGCCCGCTTGTCGCCTTCCGGCAGCTTGGCGATAAAATTCTCGCCGCGCTTCCGCGCCTCGTCAGTTGAAATTTCGGGCAGCACCTTCGTTTCCTCGACATCGGCCACCGGCTCACCCAGCCCGACCGCCAGAATCTTTTTCACCCGCCAGGTGATCCCGTCGGGATTTTCCAAATACATTTTGGCCTGCTCTGGAAAAACATAGCCCTCGCGTTTTGCTCCGGCATTTTTGGCTATGGCTTTCAATTCGTCTTGGAGCATCGGAAAAATCGGGATGCTCACCGTCTGGCCCGTCTTGGACGTTTTCACGGTGATAAACCGGTTCGCCAGATCCACGTCCTTCCATTCCAACAGGCAACAATCCCCGCGCCGCATCGCCGTGCATATCCCCACGATGATGATGGGGCGGATAAATTCATCCGCCTTGGCTGCCTCGGAAATCGCCGCCAATTCTTCCGGCGAGAACGGAATGCGAAACACCGTCTCGGTTTCCTTCGTCGGCGTGCCGACAAACGGATTGATGCCGCCCGCCGGCAGCAGATATTTGAAAGTCGCCCGGAGCAGCTTGAGCGTGTCATTCCAGGTCTTGCCCGTGACGCCGCGTTTGCCTTCCGCGTCCATGAAGTCCAGCGCGATCGTGCGGGTCACTTGGGCTATTTCCATCAACTTGGGATTTTGTTCCCGCACGAACGCCGCAAAGCGGTTCAGCGTGGATTTGCATTGCCGTGAGTAACGGTCGTCCACCTGTCGGCGGCGCGCGATCTTCGCCCATTCATCCGCCAGCGCGGTCAACTTCACCGACTTGATGATTTCGCCCGTTTTGCCCTCGTAGATGCGTTCCACGAGATGCGTTGCCGTCCGTTTCGACCGGACCTCTTCGACGATGCTGTCCAGCTTCATTTGGGCGGCGGCGCGGGACATCTGAAATTCAGTGTCGCCCTGGTCGAGCAGGGAACCGGAGTCCGGGGGCGTGCCGGTGATTTTAACGTCCAGATTGACGGTGTAACGCTTGCCGTTCACCTCATAGCGGGCATACCAATCTTCGCGCAACCGCCCGTCGCGTTGCTTTCGTAGTTCCAGTGGCATAAGCAGGTTCTTTCAGTTTGTAGCGCGGTGCAACCGCCTGCACCAGACCGCGCCTTGACCCACTCATATTCCCACACTTCCACCCACACAACAAGCAAAAAACGCAGAATAATCCAATGAAACCCAATAAATCACAGTAGCTCGTCAGGCTCATAACCTGAAGGTCGTGGGTTCAAATCCCACCCCCGCAACCAATTAAAAACCCCAATAAATAAAGGCTTTCAAGCTTTTCAGGATTGCCACAAGCAAAGCGCATTTAACATTTTCCGACAGGTTTCCTCGTAGTTTCAAAATTTTCATGCGGCTTGGCGGAAGTAGAATCTCAACAAGCCTCCCAATTGCTCGCGCTTGACCGGGTGCCCGATGCCGAGAGCGGTCGAACTTTTTGGCGACCAGCCGGCGGCGCGCCCCCCAGAATCCTTTACGTTCGGACAATCTGTGTCAACGCTTCCAGCGCTCTGCGGGCCAGTTGTTTGGCGGCTGACGCCAAGCTGATGCGTTCGGCATCGGTGAGCCGAATTCGCCCCTGAATCTGGTTTCACAGGATTCGGTTCTCGGTCCCCAGATATTCATTGCGGGCCAGAACCTCTTAGTCAACGAATCCCGTCAAATAAACAAGCATTCGCTTCCAGTTCCTCGGCACGAATTGAACCAACCATACACCACAGGCAACTCCTCGCTCCCGTCGTAACTGCTTGAGTATGCACCCCTCCGACCGGTTTGACCATGCGGGACCGTTGACCAAAATTTTCTGGGCGCCCCGTGTCGGCATTTGCTTCGCTCTTCTTCATCCGTGCCGGTAAACATCCCACCCGAAATAATTTCCAAACGCCTCGGCGAGAATCGCAGCAGAGTGCGATTGTGTCATCACGACGTGATGTTCAAACCCTCTTTCGCAGACGTGGCGCAGTAGCGCTTGGAGCTTGGGCACTTTGGCCACGGCGCGGTTGCCGAAGGTCTTGAGTTCGTCGTTCGTGAGTTCGCCTTCGCCAACGTAGCAGCGAACTTTGCCCTCGGCGTCGGCGGTGGTAATGCGGCCGTAGGTCAGCGGGCCGGCCGGCGTGCGCCCTTCGAGTGAACCGTAAGTGTTCTCGATTCCAATCACGCTGCCGAGAATCGGCGAGTTGGCAATTTTGAGGTCCGGCAAAAAGGATTTCGCCCAGTTGCCGCAATGGAAGAGGACGCATTTGTCGTCATCGTCGGCGTAATTGTTGTTCCAGTCCACAAGCGCGGCCGGCGTGCCGCCGGCGAGTTGCATGGCATACATCGTGAGCACGCCGGTGACGTCCACTTCGCACGCGCTCGGTAAAAATTTTTCGCTCATCATGCTCATCAGCGTGCAGACGTTGCAGCCGTAATTTTCCTGCACGCTCGTCCAACACTGGATGGCGGTCGCGTCGAGGTGGTTGGCGTTCATCCAATCGGTGAGCACCACGCCCATTTTGGCCATCTGCAAAATTTTTTCGGAAGGAACGCCCGGCGCGGGCGCGTAGCCGGCGATTTCGGCCAGCTTGGCTTTCACGGCGGCGGCCCCGGCGTCGAGCCTGGTGGCTTTGCCGATGATTTCTGAAAGATCAATGGTGATGACGCTGATGCCGTGGCGTTCGAGAATTTTTTCCGAATACCGCACGGTGTTGAACGCGCCGGGCCGCGCGCCCACCGCACCAAGGCGAACCCTGCGAACGCCCTTGACCACGCGGCAGACGCCGAGGAATTTCTGCAAGTCCGCCTCAAAGCCCGCCGAGGTCGGATGCGAAACGTGCTGGCTCGTCAGCGAAAACTTGATGCCAGCCTGCACAAGATTGTTCGTCACGGAAATTTTCCCGCAAAACGCGTCGCGCCGCCGTGCCGGCGAAAGTTGCTTCATGTCATCGGGATAGCCCTGAATCAGAACGGGGACGTTCAGCTTTGACATTTTCAGCGTGTCGGCCACGCCCTTTTCGTCGCCGAAGTTCGGCAGGCAGACGAGCACGCCGTCAATTTGGTCCGCGTGCTGGCGAAACAGCTCGGCGCATTTACGGGCATCGCTGTGGGTTTCAACGCCGCCGAGCTTGGAATCGTTTTCACCAAGTTGAATGGCCTTGATGCCGAACCTGGCAAAAACCTTCGCCAGATCCGCCCGCGCTTCACTCACGAGCAGGTCGGGGAAAAAGTTGCGGTTGCCGTAGATGACGCCGAGGCATGGTGAATTGGTGTTCAGAGCTTTCATAAATCTGGCCCGTTTTTTCGGGGAAAAATTTCGGAGAACAGAATCGTTTCACCGCGTTGAGAAGCAAGCAGAAACTGGGGCGTGATTCCGCGGTGTCAAATTACTCAAATTATTTGGCACTTTTCGGATGACGCTTTGGACATGTCTGAATTACAGTGATCAATCCAGCCGGAACACCGATGCGCCTGAACGCCAACTGTGGTCGGAACGCCAGACTCGCGGCTTTGCTCGCGGTCGCGGCGGCGCTTTGCCCGGTCGCGGAAGCGGAGACGAATCACGACGGCTCGATTGTTACCGTCAGGGCCGCGGGCTTCAGGCTGGCATCGCCTGCTCCGGTGGGGAATGCCGCCGCCGCGGTCCGGCTCGTGCTGGATCCAGCCGCCGCCGCGTTACCGTTTGTCCAATCCGCCGTGAAGCAATCCACCGAACCGGCACGGCTGGGACCGGACCCCAAGCTCCCCTACTTTAACGTGCGGTTTGCGATGCCGATTCCACCGGAAAATGCGACGAACGAAATTGCCACGCGAGCCGGACTCGCCCCGGAGGTGTTCACGCACAACCATTCGCCGGGCTTTGAAGTTTTGCCAAACGGCGACGCGCTGGCGGTTTATTTCAGCACGCCGCCGGGCAAAGCCGAAAGCGATCCACAAACTTCGTTTGTGCAGGCGCGGCTGCGCTACGGCGCGGAAGATTGGGACCTGCCGGAGTTGTTTTTCAAATTCGAGAATCACAACGATCAGTCGGGCTTGCTCTGGCAGGATGGCGGGAAACTCTGGTTCTTTGGCGGCGGACGCGAACTTTCGGACTGGGTGCCGTTCAAAATCGCCATTTCCAGGGATAACGGCGCAACGTGGAGCTTGTCGCTGCCGCAGCTCGACCGAGCGGCGCAAAATTTCACGGCGCAACCGATCACCAGCGCGTTTCGCGGCCCGGACGGCGCAATATATTTCGCGATGGACGGAGACAAGGCAACCAGCTTCCTGTGGCGAAGCATGGACGATGGCATCCACTGGCACGACATGGGCGGCCGGACCGGCGGACGACATTCGGCAATTGTACCGCTGGACAACCAGGGCCGTTTGCTTTCCGTCGGAGGCAAAAATGCAAGCGTCAACGGCTGGTCGCCCCAAAATCTGTCCACGAACTGGGGCGCCAGCTGGAGCAAAAGTTCCGCCTCGCCGTTTCCGCCGCTCGGCAGCGCACAGCGACCGTCGCTGATCCGGCTGGCCGATGGAAATTTATTTTTCGTGAGTGACGCCTATTTGCACAAAGCGGAGAAAGCGCCGCCGGACGGCTGGCAGTTCGGCAAGGGCTGTTTCGTCGCGATCTCAACGAACCGGGGAATTTCGTGGCGCGTCAAACCCCTGCCGGTACAGCTGCCCAACCACCAGCGCGGCACGAATGGCACAATGGGCTACGTCACCGCACGACAGGCCCCGAACGGCGTGATCCACGTTTTGACAACCGAGACGCAACCGTGTTTGCATTACGAACTGAACGAGGCGTGGATTTTTTCCGCAGCAGGCGATCTCGCGCCGGAAACTTCCGGCGGCACGATCCAACAGTTTTCGGAAAAATTTCCGAATGGCAGGTTGCATTCCACCTGGAGCGCCCGGATTTGTCCAAACGGCCGTTACCTGCTCAACGGATTGGAAACCGATTTCTACGAAAATGGCGCGAAGCAGCACGAAGTCACCTATGCGAGCGGACGGAAGACCGGCGAGGAAACATTCTGGTCGCCGGACGGCAAAAAAATCTGGTCATGGGTGCATGATTTGAAAAACCACCGCGCGACGTGGACGCAGTTCTGGGCGGACGGAAAAATGAAATCCGAATCCCACTGGAACACGCGGCCGGAAGCGCGGGATTTGCAACGCAGCTTTTTCGGCCTCGTGGCTGACGGCCCAGCCTGTTTGTGCGACAAGGACGGCAGCCTTGCCCGCAAATGCATGTTCACCAACGGCATTTTCGCCGGCGAAGTCGGATTGAAGCAAAGCGAAACTAAATGAACACGCTTCGCTTTCTCGACCTCTTGGTCATCGCGATCTATTTCGTCGCCGTGGCGGCCATCGGCCTGCGCTTCGCGCGGCGGCAGACGACGACGGAAGCTTATTTCGTTGCGCGCCGCTCGATTCCGCACTGGGCGATGGGGCTTTCGGTTTTTGCGACGATCATCAGCAGCATCACCTTCATCGCGTATCCCGGCGCGGCGTTCAAAGGCGATTGGAATCTGCTCGTGCCAGGCTTCATGGCGGTTAGCGTGCTGCTCGTCGCCGGCACGGTGCTGGTTTCCTTTTTCCGCCACGCCGTCGGCATGAGCGCCTACGAGTATTTTGAAAAACGGTTCGGTTACGGCGCGCGGGCGTATGCCGCGCTGGCGTTTGCGGCGGGGCATTTTTCCAAAATGGGCTTTGTGCTCTTCACCATCACGACCGCAATTTGCGGCATGACCGGCTGGGACAAATACCAGGTCATCGCTGGCGTCGGCGTGGTGACGATCCTCTACACGCTCCTCGGCGGACTCGAAGCGGTGATCTGGACGGAAGTGCTGCAAGGCGTCGTGAAAATCGCGGGCGTGCTCGTCGTGCTCGGGGTTTTGCTCTTCATCATGCCCGGCGGCGCGGGCGCGGCGTATCATCTCGCGTCCGAAAAACATAAATTCAGTCTCGGCAGTTTTGATTTCAACCTCACCGCAAACGGAAATTTCTGGGTGATGCTGCTCTACGGCGCGTTTTTTTATCTGCAAAAATACACCGCCGATCAGACGCTGGTGCAGCGTTACCTCGTCGCCAAATCCGACCGCGATGCGCTGAAAGGCGTGGCGCTCGGCGCGTGTTTGTGCGTGCCGGCGTGGACGGCGTTCATGCTCGTGGGCACGTTGTTGTGGGCGTTCTATCAAATCTCGGGCGAAGCCCTGCCGGCGCAAGTGCTCGATCCACACGGCCTGGTTATCGCCGACCGGGTGTTCCCTTATTTTCTGACGACCAAAATCCCCGCCGGTATCGCGGGCATTTTCATGGCCGCGCTGTTTTCCGCCGCGATGTCCACGATGTCGTCCGACCTAAACTGCCTGTCCGCCGTCGGCGTGGAGGATTACTACCGCCGGTTGCGGCCGGCTGCGACCGACCAGCAACGGCTGTTCATCGGCAAGATCATCGTCGCGGTCTGCGGTGCAATTGCCGTTGGCATTGGCACGTTCATAGCGCGCAAAGGCGAAGGCCTGCTGACGCTTTACTACGCGGCCACGGCCATTGTCGCCGCAGGACTGGCCGGCATGTTTCTGCTCGCGTTTTTGAGCCGCCGCGCCAACAAGCAGGGTTTGTGGATTGGAATTGCCACCGCGCTGCTGTTCACCACATGGGCAACACTCACCGGCGGCAAATACCAAATGCTGGATCTTGGCTGGAATTACCCTTGGCCCGATGTGATGATCGGCGTCATTGCACACGTCATCGTGCTCGTTGTCGGGTGGTCCGCGAGCTGGCTGTTTCCGGCAGAAACAAATTTGAAAAAGGAATGGACGCTGTGGGGCTGGCTGGAGAAACGGAAGACTTTGCCTGCGACAAACATCCCTTCCCCCATGGCGCTGGAGGCGAACCCGTGAACATCCTCACCTTGCTTCAGCCGCCGCGCATCGTTTTCGGCGATGGCTGCGCGCCGCAGTGCGCGGAATTTCTCGCCCAGCGCGGCGTCAAACGAGCGCTGCTTGTTTCCAGCACACCGGTGCTGCCGACGATTGGCCCGGTAACCGCGGCGTTGACCCAGGCCGGCGTAAATTGGGTGCAATCGCCGCCGGTGGACCGCGAGCCGACGATCGAGTTTTTTGAAGCCAGTCGGCAGGCGGCGCGGGCAGACCAAATTGACGGCGTGCTCGGCATTGGCGGTGGCAGCGCGATGGACGTGGCCAAACTCCTCGCCGCCCTGCTCCGTGGCCGGCAGACCGCGCGGGAAGTCTATGGCATCAATCTGCTGACCGGTCGCGAGCTGCCGCTGGTCTGCCTGCCGACGACGGCGGGCACCGGCGCGGAGGTTTCGCCCAACGCGATCTTGCTTGACGAAGCCGAGCAATTGAAAAAAGGCGTCATCAGCCCGCATCTGGTGCCGGATGCCGCGTTCGTGGATCCCCGGCTCACGCACTCGGTGCCGCCGGCCGTGACGGCGGCGACCGGTCTCGACGCGCTGACGCATTGCATCGAGGCGTACGCGAATAAGTTCGCGCATCCGATCGTGGACACCTATGCCTGGCGCGGCATGGAACTGATCTCGAAGAACCTGTTTCGCGCCGTGCATAACGGCGCCGACGCGGAAGCCCGCGCCCAACTCGCGCTGGGAAGTTTGTACGGCGGATTGTGCCTTGGTCCGGTCAACACCGCCGCGATCCACGCCTTAAGCTATCCGCTGGGCAGCCGGTTCCACATCGCTCATGGCGTGTCCAACGCGCTGCTGCTGCCGGCCGTGCTGCGGTTCAATTTCCCCGCCGCTCCGGAACGCTACGCGTTGGTGGCCCAGGCGCTGGGCGTGGAGCGCGGCCATTCCGCCGAAGCCACGGCAGAGTGCGGCGTCCGCCGGCTTACGGAACTATCCAAGTCCTGCGGCGTGCCCCAGCGGCTGTCGGAACTGAACATTCCGCGCTCGGCCCTGCCCGCGTTGGCGCAAGCAGCGATGCAGGTGACGCGGCTGCTGAAAAACAACTTGCGGTCGGTCACTGAAGCGGACGCAATGCAGATTTACGAGGCGATTTATTGAAATGAACAACGGATCCAAACATCACGGCTCCGTGGTGCCGATGGTCACACCGATCACGGCGGCCGGAGAGCTCGACACGGTGGCAGTGGACAGGCTGGTGGACGCACTGCTCTCAGGCGGGGTGGACGGTATTTTTGTGCTGGGCACGACCGGTGAAGGCGTAAATGTGCCGCGGAAATTCCGCCACCAACTCGTCGAACGCGTGGCCACGCGGCTGCAAAATCGCAGCCTGCTTTATGCCGGCCTGGGCGATTTACACCCCCGGGATTTCGGCGCGGCGAATGAGTTGTTCCACGCCGGCGCCCACGCTGTGGTGGCGCACCCGCCCATTGCCGTCCCCGTGCCGGCGCACGAATTGCACGGCTGGTACCGCGCCCTGCTGGACGGATTGGAAGGCCCCCTGGTGCTTTACAACATGCCTTCACTTTCGGGCGTTTCCATTCCGCTCGAAGTTGTGGAAAAACTCCTGGGCCATCCCCGGCTCGCCGGCCTGAAGGATTCCGAGAACAATCCCAAACGGCTGGAGGAAGTGTTGCGGCGCTTCGGGGGCCGGACCGATTTTTCGATCTTCGTCGGTGTCGGCGCTTTGATGCAACACGGCTTGAAATTAGGCGCCGTGGGGATCGTGCCCAGCGTCGGCAATTTGATTCCCGGAGTCTGCCGGGAGTTGTGCCGCTCCGCGTGCCGAGGCGACTGGGCGGACGCGACCCGGCAGTTCTCGCGCATGAACGCCGTCGCGTCTCTCTACCAGCAAGGCCGCACGCTTAACGAATCCCTGGCAGTCCTCAAAGCGGCCGTCCACTTTCGCGGCCTGTGCGCCCCCCACGTCCTCCCGCCACTGCGACCGCTCTCGGGGCCGCAACTGGCCAAAATCCGCCAGCAAATGACCGAACTGCATCTGCTCAACGGCGAAAAATGAAACCGGCGCTCGGACTCACCATGGGCGACCCGGCCGGCATTGGCCCGGAAATCTGCTGGTGCGCGTTGCACGAACCGGCCGTGCGCGAAATCTGCCTGCCAGTTTTGTTCGGGGACGCCGCAGTGCTGGACCGCCAGCATAAATTGTCCGCCTTCCCCTCCGTCTCCGCGAGCCAGAAATCGCGGCCCAGGACAAAAGCTGTGAATGAAAAGGTTCGCGTCATCTCACTGGCTGAATGGAACCAGCTCTTGCGCGTGACGGAACCGCTGCTTGTGGATTGCGCGGCGATTGATGCGGCGAAAATCCAGCCGGGCAAAATTTCCGCCGCGTGCGGCCGCGCCGGCTATCGCTATATCGAGCAGGCGATCCAGGCCGCGCTGGCCGGGAAAATTGACGGGGTCGTCACCGCGCCGATCCACAAGGAGTCGCTGAACTTGTCCGGCGTGAAATTCCCTGGCCACACCGAAATCTTCACTGCCCTCACCCAGGCCAAGCGCAGTTGCATGATGCTTTACTCGGACCAGCTCACGGTGAGCATGGTCACGACGCACATTGGCTACCTTGAGGTTCCGAAAAAGCTTTCCGTCGAACGCATTCTGAACGTCATCGAACTGACGGCGCGCACCTTGAGGCAGCTGTTGCGGCGCGAGCCACGCCTGGGAGTTTGCGGCCTGAATCCCCACGCCGGCGAACACGGTTTGTTTGGTCGGCAGGAAGAAGAAAAATTCGTCGCACCGGCGGTGAAGCGAGCCCAGAACAAAGGATTGGTGGTAACCGGTCCGCTCGTGCCCGACGCGGCGTTCACCACGGCGCAGCGAAAAAAATTCGATGCCTTCGTGACACTCTACCATGACCAGGGCCACATTCCGTTCAAGATGCTCGCGTTCGACACCGGGGTGAACATCACGCTCGGACTGCCAATCATCCGCACCTCGGTGGACCACGGCACGGCCTTCGACATCGCCTGGCAGGGCAAGGCCGATCCCACAAGTCTGTATTCGGCAATCCGCGTGGCCGCCGATCTGTCCCGCAGTGGGACGAAGACAATTTTATGATTGGCGTGATCGCTGACGACTTGACCGGCGCGGCGGAACTCGGTGCGCTGGGACTGCGCCGCGGGCTGCGCTCGGAAGTCCGGCTGCTCACCGCCGCCGGCCGGCTTGGCCGCGATCGCGGCACGCGGGCGGATTTAATTTGCGTGGACACGGATTCCCGCGTCTGCGAGCCGGCCGAGGCAGCACGCCGTGCCGCCGCCGCCGCCCGCTGGCTCCAGCGCGCCGGCGCGAACTGGATTTATAAGAAGGTGGATTCCGTGCTGCGCGGGCACGTCGCCACGGAGGTGACGGCCGTGATGCGCCAACTTGGACTCCGCCGTGCCTTATTGCTGCCGGCCAACCCGAAGCTGGGCCGCACGTTAAAAGACGGCCGCTACTTCGTCCGCGGCCAGCCGCTGGACCAGACGGAATTTGCGCGCGACCCGGAACATCCCCGCCGCACGGCAATCGCACTGAATTTGCTCGGCACGCCTGACACCGTGAAGGTCTGCAATTGCGGCACGCGCGACATTTTGCCGGACACCGGAATTATACTGTGCGAAGCCGCGTCCTCACACGCCGTGCGCCACTGGGCGGCGCGCCAACCAGCGGACGCGCTGGCTGCGGGGGGGGCGGAGTTTTTCGGTGCGCTGCTTGAAGAGATTGGCGGATCCGCGAGGAAACCAATTTTACTGGAGCCACCAACATCCCGCGGCGAGTTGTTCGTTTGTGGGAGCGCGAGCCGCGCGACCCGCCAGTTCGTGACGGCCGAACGCCGGCGCGGGACGCCGGTTTTTTCCCTGCCAAATGAATTGGCGTGGGGCGCGAATTTAACACCGGCCGCCACCGCCGCGGTCAGTCAAAGAATCATGGCCGCTTCCCGGACACTTCCCCGCGTGATCATCCATGTCGGCTTGCCGCGCGTGCCGAAGAAGGCCGTCGCACGGCGCTTGCACATCCACCTCGCCGAAATTGTGGAACGGGTGCTGCGCAGAAGGCGCTTGCCGCTGGTCTTTGCCGAAGGCGGCAGCACCGCGGTTGAACTGGCGCGGCGCATGGGCTGGTCGCGCTTGCGGGTGGTGCGCGAATTGGCACCGGGCGTCGCGACGCTTGCAGTCGCCGGCCGCGCGGGGTGCTGGTTCACGATCAAACCCGGTAGTTACGCCTGGCCGGCGTCGTTCCGGCTCACGACAGCAGTTCCTGAATTTCCTCCCAGTTCAGCGCGGCGGCGAACTCCGCCTCGCCGCCAAGCGTCGCAGCGATGAGCTCGCGCTTGCGGTTTTGCAGCGCCAGGATTTTCTCCTCCACCGTGTCGCGGGAGATGAGTTTGTAGCTCGTCACCACCTTGGTCTGCCCGATTCGATGCGCGCGGTCAGTCGCCTGGTCCTCTACCGCCGGATTCCACCACGGATCGAAATGGATCACCGTGTCCGCGCCGGTCAGATTCAAACCAACGCCGCCGGCTTTCAAGCTGATGAGGAATACGGGAATCGTTTCGTTCTTTTGAAAACGCTCGACCACGGCGCCGCGATCGGTCGTCGAGCCGTCGAGGTAGCAAAATTCAATCGCCTCCTCCGCGAGGCGTTCCTTTAACAGCGTCAACATGCTCACGAACTGGCTGAACACCAGCACACGGTGCCCGCCGTCCAGCGCCTCCTCCAACAACTCGCAGAACAACTCCAGCTTGCCTGACGCAGATTCGGGTTTCACGCCGTCGAGCTTGAGCAACCGCAAATCGCAGCACACCTGCCGCAGCCGCAGCAGCGCGCTCAACACCACCATCCGGCTTTTCGCCAGGCCGTTGGCGCCAACGGCTTCGAGGACTTCCTTGCGGCTTGCCTCGATGACCTGCTGGTAAACGCTCCGCTGATCGGGCGTCAGTTCGCAAAACGAAACCTGTTCGAGCTTCGCCGGCAAATCCGCCGCGACCTCTTTTTTCAGCCGCCGCAGAATAAACGGCCGCAGCCGCCGGGCGAGCCGCGATTGCGCGGCGGAGTTTTTTTCCCTCACGATGGGCAGTTCATACCGCTCGCGAAAATCCTGCGCCGTGCCCAGATAGCCCGGCATGAGAAAATCAAAAATCGACCAGAGATCGAGCACGGAGTTTTCCATTGGCGTGCCGGTCAAGACCAACCGCTGCCGCGCCCGCACGGCCTTCACGGCCTGGGCGTTTTGAGTTTGCCGGTTTTTGATGTGCTGTGCCTCGTCGAGCACCAAGGCGTCAAACTCCAGTCCGCGGTACCGTTCCGCATCGCGGCGGATGAGCGCGTAACTGGTCACGACGACGTCGCTGCGCGGAATTTCGTCGAACCGGGCGTGTCGCTCCGACCCGTGCAGCGCGAGGACTTTGAGTTCCGGCGTGAATTTTTTCGCCTCGGCCAGCCAATTGAAAACCAGGCTTGTCGGGCAAACGATCAAGTGAGGCAAGACCGCAGCCGAGGGAACAAGGCCCTGGTCAATTTCTGATTTTGAGCGTGGAGCCCCTTCGCGCCGGCTGAGGCAAGTCCTGATAAACGCCAGTGTTTGCAGGGTTTTGCCGAGGCCCATTTCGTCCGCGAGAATGCCACCAAAACCGTTTTCGCGCAGAAAGTGCAGCCAGGCCACGCCCTGTTTCTGGTAAGGCCGCAGCACGGTTTCCAAATCACCAAGCGCCGGAGATTCAAGGGTGGTTTCACCGCTCTGCCGGGCGGCGCGTTCGCGCCATTGGGCCGGCGCCTGCACCCGCCAGTCGCCGTGCTGCCGCAACGTTGCTTCGAGGAACCCCGCCTGGGCCGCGCCGATCCGGTAGCCCTGCGCGTGCTGTTGCGGCGCGCAATCGAGCAAAACCTCCTGCAACTCCTCGACCGCGCTGGTGTCTAGGACGGCAAATTTTCCATTCTTCAGCCGCGTGTGACTCTGGCCCGAGCGCAGCAGGCGCTGGATTTCCGCCGCCGGAAAAGTCTCCCCGCCGCCCGCCGCGAACACCACGCCAAGATCGAACCACTGCACGCCCGACGAGCTGATTTGAAACTGGGGTTCAATCCGCTCGAGGTTCTGCGCGGTGCTGCGTTCGAGCCGCTCCTCCAGCGACACCTTCCATTCGCGCTGCAACTTCGGAAACTCGCGGGCAAAAAAATTCAATACCGCTGTCTGGCCGCGCAATTGCAGTTTCCCCTGCCCGTCCGGCGCGGAAAATCCGCTCCGCTGCAATCGCGCGAGCGCCGCGCGCTCCGCGCCCACGTCGCGCGTCGAATACCGCGTCGGCACTTTAGAATCGGGAAGCCACACGCTTTCGTCGGTGGCCGTGACGCCGAGCGTGATGATCCGCGAACCGTAGGCGCACTGGAGCAGCGCGCTCAACTGCGCCAGTCCGCCGGCGAGTTCGAGCAGAAATCGCGGCGCCTGCGGTTCCAGCGTAAAATCGCCGAGTTGGAAATTCGCCTCGACACCGCCCGCCGCCTGCAACTGCGGCCAGTGCTGGCCGAGGAACTGGGGCACTTGCGCCCGCGGCACCCGCACCGGCTTTTGAAAGACTTCCGCCAAAGCCGATGGCAAGCCGAGGGGTTGCAGCGTGTGGTTTTGCCAGACCCAATCACCGATCCGCGTGTGCGACGGGAGTTTGCCGCTCAAGGTCAGGATAATCTCGCCGTTGGCCTCCAGCGTCGCGCGCAGCGGCAGACGCGCCGGCGTTTTGGCAATGGTCACTTCCTGCGCCCGGCCGAGGGTGATGCGCGGATGCCCGGCCAGCGCAGGCAGCAGCGCGGCAAAATCTTTCGTTTCGATTTGGAGAATGGCAGGGGTTTCGCCGCCGGTCAGCATTTCGAGTTGGTCAATCACCCGGTTGTCCTGAACTGAAAAAGCAAACGGCCGGCCCGCCGGCAGTGCGTTGAGCGGCCCGCGACCGCCGCTCCATTTGGCTTCGAGCACCAGCATGGCTTTACCGCGTACGGTGGCCTGGTCTAAGTTCGGCGGGAGAATGATGCAGAGTTCCGCCGGCTCGCCGTCGTCGGCGCGGGTGAGTGACGGGAGTTTTTGGGGAGCAGCTTTGGGCGCTGAATTGGCAGAAGTTTTCCCTGCTGGCGCCGCCGTGACCGGCTTCTGGCCGTTCAGCCAGTGCAGGCCGACGGCAACCCCGTGCGCACAGATTTTGCCCCATTCGCGCGCGTCGCGACAGGTGCAGAGATTTTCAATTTCAATGGCGCTGCGAATGACCATCGAGGCGCGAAAGGAAACCTCCCCCGATTGCACCACGCCGCGCAACAGCGGGGGCGCCCAGTATGAACTGAGCACCTGACCCTGCGCCAGACTAGCGCGGGCGTGTTTCATCACTTCCCAGCCCGCGGCCTGACTAAGCAGGGATTCTGAAAGTTCCACCGGCATCAGTGCAAGTATGCGCCAAAACTCCCAAGTTGAGAATTACAAAGCGCGGACTCAGTGTGGAGCCGCAACGCCAATGTTCTCTCTCATGGAACGAAACCGGCAATGGTCTTTGAGCAATCTCCTCGAATGTCTCCTTAAGACACTTTGTGGCATTGAAGCCAGCAGGCATGAGCCGACGACAAGTCAAAGTGGCGACAGACCAGCCGCAATTTTGATCTCTACGCTTGCAATTCTGGGCTGTTGAGATCAAAGTCAAATCACGATCACGACGGTTGCAAAACTCTGGATTCAAGAACAATGAAAACTATCTCCGCTTTGTTGTTTGTTTTGATTTCTTCGGCCTACGCCGGCAACAATTTAGGATTCTATAATGGAACACCGGTTCAGTCCGGCCCTTCCCCTGAGCAACTTGCAGTGCGATCTGCCAATCAACAAAAGATGAATCAGTTGAATGCCGATGAACAGTTGCGGATTCAAATACAAAACTTCGTTCCCAAAGATCCTTGGCGCATAATTGATGGCACTACAAATTATGCAAAAGGGGGAGATTGGGTTCAATTTGTCGGCCAAGTAGTCCAGGTTCACCCTAAGGGCGTGCGAGTTAAAGGTGGTTATGGCTCTCCGTTATTGCTGGAAAACTCTTCCGAATTCATTCTGGTGAATTTTCCTTATCCGGCTGCGGATGGGGAGGAGTTTGCCTTGAATGATCATTGGTCTGCTATGTTTTCGGGAACGATAAGCTTTTCTATAACAACCAACATCGCCGAGACGCTAAGGGCACTCGATTATGGCAAGCCATGTGACACACCGGCTTGGGTAGTCGCAGCCATAAAAGCAAAAAATGACCAGAAAAAGCAGGACATGGCCATAAGCACATTTACATTTAGAAAGCAAAAGGCTGACAAGGGCGATGCCGAATACCAATTCCTTACTGGTGAGTGTTTCCGCACGGGCTACGGGGTTGGAATGGATTTGAATCAGGCTCGTGAGTGGTACCGAAAAGCGGCCGCACAAGATCACGCCAAGGCAAAAGCGGCCTTGGAAAAGTTGGCTTTAGAAAAATAAATTTTTGTTTCTCCCCTCAATTTCGTGTTAAGGGAAAATTCAACCGGCGCTTACTCATTGCATAGCCAGCCTGCCAAAGGCGACCCAAAAAGTAGATGCCGGATCGAGAGTGGGAATGTGACTGGCGGGCTGTGCTCATCGGGGAAGGCCGCAACCGGAAACAGTGGCGTTTTACAAACTTAATTGCCGAAAACCGCCGCCAGAATCTGCCGCCCGAAAAAAAGCCAGAGCGCCGCCGCCAGCGCGATGTACGGCCCGTACGGCAGCCGGGAGGACCATTCGCGCCGGCCCGACAAAATCAGCGCCACGCCCACCACCGCGCCGATCATCGAGCTGGCCATCAGCGAAAAGAGCGTCGCCTGCCAGCCAAGAAACGCGCCGATCGCCCCCATGAATTTCACGTCGCCAAAACCCATCGCCTCGCGCGGCAGAACGATCTCGGCGCTCACCGCCTCCAGATGCGGCACGGTTTCGGGATTCAACTCCTCGTCGCCGATCCGCAGTTTGTCCGGCGAGAGGCGGATGAGCACGTCGCGGTAGCAGCGGTCCACCAGTTCCACGGTGCGCGCGTGCAGCACCACCACGTCCGAGCGCCGGTAGAACAATTCCTCATACGGAATGACCTGGTCGGCGAAATGCACGGCGGTTTCGGTGAAGGTGATTTTGGTGTCGGCGGGCAAGGCCAGCCGCTGCTTGCCAAAAAGCAGTTTGCCCAGACGCAAGATCAAATAAATGATTCCCGCGCCGACGCCCAGACCGAGCAGGCTTTGCACCAACGAACCCATCACTGTCGCCTGCCCGTGCAGGCGCGGCAGCAGCAGCGAACCAGCCACGCCAACCACCATGCCGCCAATCGTGATTTCATCGGGAATGATGAAATGCTCGAAGTCAATGAACGTCGCCGCGATCAGCCCGGCGAGGAACAGGCAATAAACCAGCGTCAACGCGGCGGACTGGCGGCCGAACCACAGCCAGCAGATCCAGAAGGTGAGCCCGGTCAGCAACTCCACCAGGAAATAGCGGACGGAAATTGGCGCGCGACAATTTTTGCAGCGGCCGCCCAGCCCAAGCCAGGTGATCAGCGGCAGGTTGAGATACCACGGGATGGAGTATTTGCAGTGCGGACAATGCGAAGGCGGCGAGACCACGCTCTGGCCGAGCGGCAGCCGGTGGATGCAGACATTGAGGAAACTGCCGACGACGCAGCCAAACACAAAAAATACCAGCGCCCAAAACTGGAACGGAATTGCCGACCAGTTGCGCGCGTCGAAGATCGGCTCAATGCCCATAAATATATTGCTTTAGTGCCGCGCGCATGACCTCCACCGGCGCAGGCTGACCGGTCCAGATTTCAAACGCCTTCGCGCCCTGGTAGAGCAACATGCCGAGACCGTTGGCGGTTTTGCAAAGCTTCTCTCCTTCAAATGAAGCCGCTGCTTTTTCCGCCTCAACAAGCAACTTAGTTTTCGCCGGCCGATAAATCATGTCATAAACCCGTCTTGGCCGCCGTGTCCGCAGCCAGTCGGGATCAATCGGCAAAGGATCATCCGGTTTCAAACCCAGTGACGTGGCATTGACAACCAAATCCACCGGGGCGCGAGGATCGCCCTTGACGAGTTTGACATCGGAAGCCACTTCGATCTCCAAGTCAGAAAATAGTTCAGCAGTGTGAACCTTGAGTTGCTCGGCTTTTTCGAGCGTTCGATTGACCAAAAAAAGCTGGGAAATCCCTTCTTGAGCCAGCCGCAAAGCGGCTGATTTGGCCGCACCGCCAGCGCCCAGCAAAAGAACCGTGGCACCACGCAAACCTCCAGCTGGCCACTCAAACTCCTCTCTAATTGCCTGGATAAAACCATCGGCATCAGTGTTGAAACCGCGAGAACGAATTTCCTTTGGCTGAACTTTCTCAAACTTCCAAAGCGGCAGCCACTCACCATCGTCATCGCGCCCTTCAAACCGAATCGTGTTCACCGCGCCCCAAATTTTTGCGGAAGCATCGAGTGCATCCGCCATTTCCAGCGCCAGCAGTTTGTGCGGCACGGTCAAGTTCAGCCCGACAAAATTCATCGCCTGCGCGCCGGCGATGGCGGCGCGGAGATTTTTAGGGTCCACCTCAAACGCGAGGTACCGCCAGTTCAGCCCCTGCGCGGCGAAAGCGGCGTTGTGCATCGCCGGCGACGCGGAATGGCGGATGGGCTGGCCAAGCACGGCGCAGAAGCGCGTGCTGGCGTTGATTGGCGTTGCAGTTGGCCCGGACACTCGCTGGTTATAGTCAGCCGCCGGGCGAGTTCAAAGCGCAAAAGCGGCGCCCGCGCCGAATGTTCGCGGCGAAATTCGCTTAATTTTCAACTGCAAACCGCTACACTTCCGCCCGTGAAGTCCAGCCAAAGCAAGCCCGCGCCGACGGCAACCGCCCGGCCGCGCGCAATCGTCGCCGAACTGCGCGACGTGATCGTGACCTTCGACAGTTTCCTGACGCGGGCGCTGGACGACGTCACGTTCGAAATCCATCGCGGTGAGATTTTCGGATTGGCCGGCCCGACCGGCTCCGGCAAATCCACCGCGCTGCGGCTGCTGGCCGGCGATTTGAGTCCGACGCAGGGCAAAGTCAAAGTGCTCGGCCGCGCGCCGCGCTGGAGCGGCGTCAAATCCCGCATCGGCTACCTGCCGCAACTGGCCGGCGCAAACGAAGTTCACCGCAAAACCGGTTTGCATGACACAGTGAACCGCTGGCTTTCCTCCCTTGGCAAACGGAGTCGCTCCCAGTCAATCCCAACCGCCACCGCCGCCCAACGCCGGACGCAAATTGCCCAGGCGGTCTTGGGCAGCCGCGAACTGGTGCTGCTGGACGAACCGTTCGCGGGACTTGACCCGGCGGGCTGCGGCGAAATGCGGGAACTGATCCGTTCGCTCGCCGCGCGCGGACAGACCGTGGTGTTGAGCGGTGATTCGCTCGCGGAGTTGAAGGAGGTTTGCCACCGGCTGGCGTTTTTCTGGGGCGGAAAAATCCAGGCCGTCGGCGCGCTCGCGGAACTGCTGGCCACCACCGACGCCATCCGTTTTGCCGGCCCCGTGCTGCCGCCCGCCACCGCCGAACGCGTGCTGACGCTGCTCCGGGATGAATTGCGCATTTCCGCCGCCGCGGCGGAACCGTCCGCCCCGCCGCCGGCCGACGTCTCGATCCACCCCGCCCCGGCGGATGAAAAGCTGAGAAAACTCCTCGGCAACCCGAACTGACTGATTCTGGACCGGCAGTCACCGTTCGCCCTTCAAAACAACGCAAAAAAAACGCCAGGACCACTTTGGCCTCCGAATAAAGTGTGCTATCTTATCGTCAAAATCCGCAGCGATGGATTTGGTGATGCAGACTAATCAGTTGGCGAAAGGAATCACATGTTGCCGCCGGCAACCGGAGTTCAGGAGCAGGGCCAAGGCCGCAAGACCGCGTTGATCGTGGAGGGCGGCGCCATGCGCGGAGCGTGGGCGGCAGGCGTGCTCGCCTTTCTTTCCGAACGCGCACAACCGACCTTCGACCTGGTTTACGCCGCTTCTTCCGGAGCCTGTTCCGCAGCATATTTTGTCGCGGGTCTGTGGCAGCCGGGGCTGGTCATCTGGCGCGAACTCGCCAGCCAGGCCGTGCGCAAAACCAATTTCCTCCGCCACAAACCGATCATTGATCTGGCCTATCTGGTGGACCATGTATTCCGCCAGCACGTTCCGCTCTCGGTGGAGGCGCTTCGCAACGCGCCAACGCTGTTTTTCATCGTGCTCACCGACTGCCGGACCGGCGAAGCGGTTTATTTTCACGCCTGCGATGAACGCGTGTTTGCCGCGCTGCGCGCCTCGGCCTCAATGCCGCTGGCAACCCGGGGATTTGATTTCGTGGACGGCCAGCCCTTCGCGGACGGCGGAGTGGCGGATCCCATTCCCATCCAACGCGCCCTGCAGGACGGCGCAACGGACATCACCATTGTCCTCACGCACAAGCCCAGCTTCCGGCTTAAACCGGCGCCGCGCTGGCTCGGCCGGCTGGCCTACCCGGAGTTCCCGGAAGTCGCCCGGGTTTGGACCACGCAGCAATGTCTGCGTTACAATGCGGCGCTCGATCTGCTGCGCCAGCCGCCGGCGGGCATTCGGCTCCGGGTGTTTTGTCCGCTGAAACCGTTGAAGGTTGGCTATTTCACCAACGCCCAGGAACGCATCGCCGCCGCAATTGTTTCGGGCCACGACGAGGCGCTCGAACAAGCCGGCGATATCGGCGTGACCGTGCCTGCGGCACTGCCGGTTTGCCCGGTGGCCGAGTGATCCGTGCGCCGGTCAGCCGTTGTAGAGGTAAAACGTGCTGGCCAACAACAGGAGTTCCGGGTGGGCGGTGGACAGATTTGGCAGCACCAGGCGGATGCGCGAACGGTAAGCCGAGAGTTTCTCCCGCAACGGTCGCAAATCGCCCACCTGATCCCATTGGAGTTTGTTCAGGTCCAGCACGAGCCGGCTCCGGCTGCGCTCCAACGACTCGCGGATTTGCTGGCTCAAGCTCTCGACATGCGCGGACGAAAGCGCGCCTTCCAACCGCATCCAAACCTGCTTTTTCGCATGCTGCAACTCGACTTTGACCGAGAAATTCGGGATGGGATGCCGCTCTTGCAATTCTTCCCACAGATCAAATGCGCTCCAGCGTTTGTCCGGCAGGCGATACGCGGTTCGCTGCAATTTCGGATGCTGGAACCAGTCGAGTTTCAGGGTCAATCCGGTCCACAGCGCCGATCCCACGGCCAGGAGGGATTTGCCTTGTTGCGCGAGCGTCGGACGGCCCAGCTCGGTTTGGATGCGCCGACCTAGCTCACCGATCCATTTGCGGACGGCGGCGTTGGGACCGAGCACTCTGCCCGGCAGGAAGACAGGGTAGGCGAAGCGCAATTCCCTGGCATAATACTCCGCCTTCTGCCGCAAAACCGGATTCGGCGAATCTTTGAGTCTGAGGTAGCCGAGGAAGCGGCCTTCCAGCACGCGATAAATGCTCGGACCGAGCCGCTGAAAATCCTGCTCGAAACACCAGGTCTGAATGTTCTCAATCTGCTCCGGTGAAAGCGTCGGGTGTTTGATCATCGTGCGGAATCCGTCCGCGCGCCGGTAGAACAAGTCCTTGTCGCTCGTGTAAACGTCCAGCAACAGATTTTCCTTGATGATGCGTTCGTAAAACGGCGTGCCGGGCACCGGCCCATAAATCAGAAATTGCGCCAGCGCCGGCTTGAGTTTCATCAGGCCATCCAGTTCCTGCGCCACGATTTCCGGCGTCTGATAATCGAACCCGACGATCATCGAGGTCAGCACGGTGATGCCGTGCTCGCGGAATTCGGTAAGGATCTCGTCCACCGGTCGTCCCTGCTGCTTGGCGTAGCCTGACCGCGTGCCTTCGTAGCCGATCCAAAACCCGTCAATGCCGATCTCCAAAATCTCTTCGACGGAATACTGACTGATGGCCTTGATGCTGGAGAACGCGAAGATGGAAGGCCTTTTTCCGCCCGCCAAAACGCATTCGCGGAATTCCATCGCGCGCTTTTTGTTCAGGAGAAAATCCTCGTCGATAATCAAAAAAACCAGGCTCGGATCGAGATCGAAATAGCGTTCCACGACGTTGTAAATATCGCGCCCGGTGGGCAGCAGCTTGATGTGCTTGCGCGAGAAAAAGTGCGAGGTGCAGCAGAAATCACAGCCGTTAGGGCAGCCGAGACCGGCAAAAATTTTTCCGGTGCCCGAGACTTTCCAACCGAACACTTTCAGCCAGCTCACCAGCAGCGGGTGTTTATACGGCATCGGAATTTCCGGTTCGCCCAGCAGCCGGCGGAAATACGCCACGCCTTCCTCCCGGCAGATGAAATCCGCGTACGGTTTGAGCACCTCGTCTTTTAACACCGTGCCGTAACCGCCGAGCACGATCTTGCTGTTCGGCGCATACTGGCGGATCAGCGCCACCGTCTCCTTCATCTTGTGCATCACCGCCATCAGAAACGAGACGCCCACGTAGTCGTATCCTTTCTTGAGTTCCCGGATCAACTCGCGCCGGGACGGGTACTGGAGCACCACCGTCGGCGCGTCGAGATTTTCGGCGATGTAGTCGAGCGCGAAATGCACGTTCACTGTGCGCGGGCTGAATAAACCCTGGGCGCGCGTGACCTGGCGGTAAAGGAGCTCGTAGCCCACGGACGCCGCGTCTCCGTATTTCGGGCCCATCGGACGACAGACACTGGTCAACAATACTTTTTTGCTCATGAACTTTGAAATGGGTTCGGACAAGATGAAATCGCTGCGCTGCGGCTCGTTGGAGGCGTGATCGCACGGTTGCAACTCGGCTGTACTGAATTTCCGGCGAACGCTGCGGGAAGTCAAAGCTTGGTTGGATTTATTCCACAACTTCCGTTGCCGTGCTCTTGGCAAGAAACATCGCGCAGGGAAAGCCGTTCTGGAAACCAGCGTGCTGGCCGGCACGCGGACCGGTTCACCTCCCACACAAGACAAGCGATGCTTTTCGTTCGCAGGAATCCAGATTTCATCACCAGCCTGATGTTGTTGGACCTTGTCGCCAACCTGAACGACAGCCCCATTGTCGAGCACAACCCATAATTCCGAACGGCCTGTATGCGACTGCAAACTCAACCGCTGGCCCGGAATTACCGTCATGAGACTTACAGTGCAATCCTCATTGAGCGCATATTGCCTGAACGAACCCCACGGCCGATCAACGGAGCTGACGGATGGTTTAGCTCGGGGGGGATTGACTTAGTCACATAGCTATTCATGGTGAGTTTATCGCGAAATCGAGAGCGTTTGAAGACACCCACCCAGCACGTTTTGAAATTAAGACCGCATGTTCATGTTTTTAATCCCTTGAGGTTCACTTCCAGCCGTTTGTTTTCCGCCAGCAACTGGGTCATGGTCAAACGTGCGCGACGGGCGGTCGCTTCCCGGCCGAGAATGCACGTCAGCGCCCCGTCCACCGCGCGGGGGACGGTGTCGTTGGTGAAATGGCCTTCCGTCACGTTGCGGTAAAACGTGTCAATGTTCCGCGAAGCTCCGGCTTCGTAAAGATTCGCCACTTCGCCGTGGAACGCGTCATCGAAACTGCGGAATTCCGCCGTCCCCCAGTAATTTAGAACGCCATAGCTTTTCTGACCTTGGATGGTGCAGGTAAGTCCGCCTTTGCTATCATACTGGTTCTTGAGTGCCTGGCCGAAATGATTATGCACCAGGCCATCGGCGTAATCGTAAATCACGGAGCACACATCATGGGCGTCGCCATGCGGTTCGGGCCGGCTGATGCTCGAAGCGCCCTGGGCGGCCAGCGGAGTGCGGCCCAAGGCCCAGAGCGTCGCATCAATGGCATGGATATCGAAATTGCCAAGGTAATCACAGTCCAGGGCGATGTCGTTCACCCAGACAAGTCCGCGCAGCCGGTCCTCGATGGTGTCTTTCAGCGGCGGATCCGTGAAGCCGGAACCGACTCCAAATGTATAAACCTGAGCTATTTTGCCGAATCCTTCGGCATGGATGCGCTTCCGAACCTCGTTGTTGGCGGGATCGGTGGGAATCTGATAATCCACGAGAAAAGAAAGTTTCTTCGTGGTCGCAAGTTCGGCGCTGCGTTTAATGGACAGGCAACCCGGCACGTCGGCGGCGATGGGTTTGGCCATGTAAACATGCAACCCGGCCTCCACCGCGGCCCGCGCGTGTTCTGCAAAAAAATACGGCGGTACTTCAAGCGTTACGGCCTCCACCCCGCTTTCGATGAGTCGTTTGTAGCCGGAAAGCGTGCTGAAACGGCGGGCCTTGTCCACGCCCATCGCGTCGCCGCAGCGATCTGCGCTGGTTTGGAAATAATCCGCGACGGCGTGGAATTCATAGCCGCCATGTTTCTGGAACAGTTTGGCAATCCAACTGCCGCGCCCGCCGCAGCCCACCAAGCCCAGCTTGATTTTGCGTTGGCGCACCGGCGGCGGGTTGTCGGCGGCAGACGCGGGCAGGAATCCCAAAGCCGACGCGCTCGCGGCCAGCGAGGTGGCTTTCATGAAGCTTCGCCGAGTAAGTGGATTATTCATGCTTTGCGATGGGTGAGTTGTTTGGTTTGTGGTTTCAAGGTGTTGCTCTCGCCGATCTTATCGCACTTTGAGCATTATCGCACCGGTTCCAAGTTTCTCGAACGGGCCGGGCGTTGGATTGGCTTCGTTCCGTTGCCTGCCGAAATAATCCGCGTTGAGGCGAAGCGGCGAACCATCCGCGTTTTCAAAAGGCAGATCGGGAATGGCCGCTTTGCCCAGCAGTTCGGTGGTCACGAGTTTGCGGACTGGTCCGGCATTCCAAGCTTGGTCGAAGTAACCTTCAAGATAAAAGCCGTCCGGTTTTTCCACGAGCTTGATCTGGGGATCATACTCTACTTGGACGATGGGATTGGTTTCATACCGGGAAGGCTTGGCTCCTTGCAGAAAAACGTTGCCAGCCATCCACACCGGCAAGGTCGTTTTGTCGTAGGGACTCAAATCACCGCGCTTCACGAACAGGTTGTTGTAGTAGCGGACATCGCCGCAAGGATTGTTGTGAAGTCCGGCGAGTTCAGTGGAATGGGCCTTATGCAGCGGCGTCAAGCGTCCATCAAATGGAACCACGCGCATTCCTCCGGCGATAAGGTTGTGGGCGTAGGCACCGCCTTGCGACACAACGAGCTGCGCTTGCGGTGACAGGAAAATGTTGTTGTCCACCAGGAAAGGACCGTGATCCACTTCGAGAAACAAATCCTCGGCGCGGTTATCGTGGAGCAGATTGCCGGTGACACGCGTGCCTTGCGCCATCCAATCCAGCCAAATGCCGCGGACTGTCCGATAAATGTGATTCCCGCTGATCACGACATCAATGGCGCCGTGAAACTTGATGCCGGCCATTTCCGCCCCGGTAAAGAGCTGTTGCACGTGAATGTCGTGGATGGTGTTGCCGGTGACGGTGCTGAACGAACACCCCAGACTGCCCACGACGCCGGTTTGTTCGCAGTGCGAAATGTCATTGTTGCGGACGAGGTGATGCCCGATGGCCTCCTTGTTCCATCCGTTTGTGAGCGCGCGAGTAAGCGTCCCGACATAACCCTCGGCGGATTCCGCCCGGTTGTCCCATTCATCGCCGTATTTCCCCAGCGCAACGCCCGAACATTTCGAATAACGGATCACATTGCTTTCGATGATCCAACCCTTGCTCCAATGGGTGCCGATCAATCCCTTCTGTTCGGCGGTCGGTGGCGCCCATGGCGTGGCGGCTTGTTCCAAGGTGAATCCGCGGACGGTGAGGTAACTAATGCCCGTCTTATCGGGATAGAAAACCGTCTGACGCACGTTGATTTCAACTTGTTGTTCATTCGGATTCACGTCCGCGAACTGTGCCCAGATCGTGGTTTGTTCATTGTCCGCCTGGCCGAACCACAGCGCGTTGGTTCCTGTCGGTTTAAGCACGTCGTCCAGCTTCGCCGCCTCGGTCAGCCAGTGGCCGTTGAGATAGACCGCGCCGGTGTGATGCTCGCGCCCCTTGGCATTGAACCAGTCGCCGTGAAT
>Ga0075030_100000286_pt1 | contig 42803 bp, 38 predicted proteins | sample LitLauG_LLR_2012_FD_71393 | JGI IMG/M metagenome (GOLD analysis project Ga0075030, IMG submission 71393) | Freshwater sediment microbial communities from Pennsylvania, USA - Little Laurel Run_MetaG_LLR_2012 | ecosystem: Environmental > Aquatic > Freshwater > Creek > Sediment | place: USA... | reverse complement strand
CTACGATCTCAACCAACTCGAGCTACCCACTCCTCGCGATGTGGACGCCGTTCTCGTCTCACAGGGCTTTCGCGATCTTGTCGATGACGCCCGCGGGATCCTCACCGAACTCTTGGACGGCACCAGCCTAGAACTCGCCCAGTTCACGGGCGCCATCTGCCCCGGCGATGACGAAACCTACCGCCCCGGCCTCTGGATAGTCCTTCGTGACAAGAGTTCTCCCCACGGTCGCGAACTCTCCTCCGATTCCCGAACGCGCATCGCCGCTACGGCCGAGGAGCTCGTAAAGCGCCTGCAGCTCGAGTAGGAATTTTCTTCGCGCCTTGACCTTTGCGAGCAGACTCCTCAAACTCTAATCTTTTCGCCGTAACCCTAGTTGCTCATCGAGACGGACTTCATGCCGGAAGAAAAAGGACTCCTCATCGTTTACACCGGGCCGGGCAAGGGTAAGACCACCTGTGCTCTCGGCACGGCTTTCCGCGCTGTCGGCCAAGGCTTGCGCGTGCTCATGGTTCAGTTCATCAAGGGTTCGTGGCACTACGGCGAACTTGACGCCGCCAAAATGCTCGGCGACGACAAGTTTGAGATCCGCCCTATGGGCCGCGGCTTCGTCAAAATTGGCGGCGCCGAAACCGATCCTGAAGACATCAAGCTCGCACAAGAGTGCTGGCAAGCCGGCCGCAACGCCATCTACAGCGGCAAGTACGAGCTCGTGGTCCTCGACGAAATCAATTACACCATCAGCTACAAGATGCTCGACGCCGGCGAAGTCGTTGAAGCCCTCAAGAACCGCCCCGAGCGCGTCCACGTCATTTGCACTGGCCGCAACGCCCATCCCCAGCTTGTCGAGCTCGCCGACCTCGTCACCGAGATGCGCGAGGTGAAACACCCCTACACCAAGGGTATACTGGCTCAGCGGGGAATCGACTATTAGCCCTGTGGATGCTGTCGTTCTCGGCGAACTCATTGCAGTCGCAATTCTTTCTTTTACTTAGCACTTAAAACGAACAACTGACAACTTCTTTCATGGCCTGGTTCAAGCGCGACAAAAAATCGATCGAACAAACCACCCCGCCCGAAGAGCGCCGCGTGCGCACCGAAGGCCTGTGGGTCAAATGCGAGTCCTGCCGCACCATCGTTTTCCGCAAAGACCTCGAAACCAATCTCCACGTCTGCCCCAAGTGCCAGTTCCACTTCAAAATGAATTCTACCCAGCGCCTCGAAATGCTCCTCGACGGCCGCTGGACCGAGCACGACGCCGGCATGACCTCCACCGACCCGCTCAAGTTCGTGGACACCAAGGCCTACGCCACGCGCCTGCGCGATGCCAAGAAAAAGCTCGGCATGAACGACGCCGTCATCACCGCCGAAGGCCAGCTCAATGGCCGCCCCGTGGTCATGTGCTCGATGGAATTCGGCTTCATTGGCGGCTCCATGGGTGCGGTGGTCGGAGAAAAAGTGACGCGCGGCATCGAGATGGCTATCGAAACTCGCCAGCCGTTCATCGCCATCTCCTGCTCCGGCGGCGCGCGCATGATGGAAGGCACCATCAGCCTCATGCAACTCGCCAAGGTTTCCGCCGCCCTTGCACGCCTCGACGACGAAAAACTTCCTTACATTTCCGTGCTGACTGATCCCACCACCGGCGGGGTCACCGCCAGCTTTGCCATGCTCGGAGACCTCAATATCGGCGAACCCGGCGCGCTCATCGGTTTTGCCGGTCCTCGCGTGATCGAGCAGACCATTCGCCAGAAACTCCCCGAAGGTTTCCAGCGCTCCGAATTCCTTCTCGAACACGGTTTCCTCGACGCCGTCGTCCACCGTAAAGATCTCAAATCCTTCATCGCCAGCTCTCTCGATTTGCTCCTGACCTGAGATGAATTGCGAGGCTGCGGTCCGCTATTTGCTATCCCTTGGCCGCGAATTGGCCGCGCCCACGCAGGCTGCCGCGGCAAAATTCGACCTCGAAAACATCACCGTCCTCGCTGAACGCCTCGGCGAACCGCAGCGCACTTATCCGAGTGCCCACATCGCCGGCACGAATGGCAAAGGTTCCACCGCCGCGTTCCTCGAATCCATCCTTCGCCGCGCCGGTTTTCGCACCGGCCTGAACACTTCGCCCCATCTCGAAAAAATCAATGAACGCATCCGCATCAATGGCGAAGAGATCAGCAATGAAGCTTTCGCCGAAACCCTCACGCGCATCCAACTACTGATCGAAGAGCTCCTCGCCGCCGGAAGGCTCCGCGCCCATCCCACTTATTTCGAGTGCGTCACCGCCATGGCTTTCGAATATTTTGCCCGCGAGCACGTGGACTTCGCCGTCTTCGAAGTCGGCCTCGGCGGCCGCCTCGATGCCACCAACATCCTTTCGCCGGTCGTTGCGATCATCACTCGCATCGATTTCGATCATGAAAACTTCCTCGGCCACTCCCTCAAAGAAATCGCCTCCGAAAAAGCGGGAATCCTGAAACAAGGAGTGCCGGTTGTCCTCGCCGAGCAGCACCCCGAAGCCCGCGAAGTGATTCTCGCTCGCGCCACGACTCTTGGCTGCCCTGTCATCGAGCCGTCGAAAATATTTCGGGTCGATCGGGAATCCATCCATAACGGCAGCGTCCGGGCACGCGTTATTGAAGTGGCATCCGGAAAAGGTTTCGATATCGCTCCTGGCTTACCAGGAAGGTTCCAGTTCCAGAACTCACTGAGCGCCGTCGCCGCGGCGCGCCTTCTCAAAGACCGTGGCTTTCAAATCTCCGACGAAGCCATCACCCAAGGTATTGCCAACACCGTCTGGCCCGGCCGCCTCGAAAGACTGCAATCCGCGCCCGACGTATATCTCGATGGCGCGCACAATCCCGGCGCAGCGCGCGAACTCGCTCATTTCCTGGAACAAAATTTCTCTGCCCGCAAAATCTGGATGATTTACGCTGCTCTTCGGGACAAAGCCGTCGACGAAGTCGCCGGCCTCCTTTTCCCTCACGCCGCAGAAGTCATCTTCACCGCGCCGAACACTTCGCGCGCCATTTCCGCCGCGCAACTCGCGGAAATCAGCGGCCACCATGCCAGCCACTTTTCAGTCATCCCAGACGCCGACCGCGCCTTCGAGCACGCCCTCGCCAATGCCACGCCGGAAGACGCCATTTTCATCACCGGCTCTCTCTATCTGGTCGGCCAGCTCCGCCACTACTGGAAGCATCGCGCACAAGTCGCCACGCGCTGAAAAAAACCGTAGAATGACGCTCTCTGGGAACGCCTGAGGCCAGTGCAATGAAGCACCGGGAAAACAATCTGATCTATTGGAAACCAATTTCCCGATGGGCTTTTCTTTTCCTCGGACTGATGTGCATTGCAACGGGCACACTCAGCTTACTAAGGGGGAGGACCCACTACCCCAATGTCTGGGGCGCGCCCGTCTTCGCCCCGTTCACTTTGTTTGTCGGATTTCTCTGTCTGCTTGCAGCACTGAGAGTCTGGGAGAGAAAACTGTAGGAATAGAGGCACGAGTCGCGTGAAGAAACACAATTTTCAAGATGCATTCCCGCTCGTTGGCATCATCATGGGTTCCACTTCCGACTGGGAAACCATGGAGCACGCCTCGCAAACCCTTACCAGCCTCGGTGTTCCACATGAAACACGCGTAGTCTCCGCTCATCGCACCCCCGACTTGCTGTTCGATTACGCCTCCAGCGCCGAACAACGTGGCATCGAAGTCATCATCGCCGGAGCTGGCGGCGCCGCGCATCTTCCCGGCATGACGGCTTCAAAATCCGTTCTCCCCGTCCTTGGCGTCCCCGTCGAATCCAAAGCTCTGAAGGGCCTCGATTCGCTCCTCTCCATCGCGCAGATGCCCGGCGGCATTCCCGTTGGCACGCTCGCCATCGGCAAAGCGGGCGCCATCAACGCCGCCCTCCTCGCCGCCGCTATCCTCGGCGTGAAGCATCCAGCCATTCGCGAAGCCCTCCGAAAATTTCGCGCCGAGCAAACCGGCCGCGTCCTCGCAAACCCCGATCCATCAGTCGCTCCGTCGCCAGTCAAGAAAAAGGGGCGCAAGTGACCATTGGCATCCTCGGCGGCGGACAGCTCGGCTACATGCTCGCTCTCGCCGGCTATCCGCTCGGCTTGCATTTCCGTTTTCTCGATCCCTCTCCCGAAGCGCCCGTCGGCCGCATCGCCCAGCGCGTCACCGCCGATTACACCGATGAAGCCGCGCTCGAAAAATTCGCCAGCGGCCTCGAACTCGTCACCTACGAATTTGAAAACGTTCCCGTCGAAGCCGCCCGCTTCCTCGCCGAGCGCGTTCCCGTCTATCCTCCGCCTGCCGCTCTGGAAGCCGCGCAGGATCGCCTCGCGGAAAAATCTCTATTCCGCAAACTCGGCATCGCCACCACCGAATTCGCTTCCGTTTCGGATCTAGCCGAATTCGACGCCGCCGTAAAAACCATCGGCCTCCCCGCGGTCCTGAAGACCTCTCGAATGGGCTACGACGGCAAAGGCCAGTGGATTCTTCGCACCGCCGAGGACGTCGCCAAAGCCAAGTCCGAAATGCCCGCAGTCTCCCTGATTCTCGAGCGCTTCGTTCCCTTCATCCGCGAGCTCTCCGTCCTCGCCGTCCGCTCGCGCACCGGAGAAATCGCCATTTACCCGCTCGTGGAAAACCATCACCGCAGCGGCATCCTCCGCCTCTCGCTCGCTCCCGCCCCACGCCTCGAACCCGACATTCAGCGCGCCGCGGAAAGAGCCGCTCACCGCATTCTCGAATCCCTGAAGTACGTTGGCGTCCTCGCCATCGAATTCTTCGAGCACCAAGGCGAACTCCTCGCCAACGAAATGGCCCCACGCGTCCATAATTCCGGCCACTGGACCATCGAAGGCGCCGTCACCAGCCAGTTTGAAAACCATCTCCGCGCCGTCCTCGGCCTCCCGCTCGGCTCCACCGGACCCGCCGGCCACTGCGCCATGCTGAATCTCATCGGCGACCTCCCCGAATCCGCCGAAGTCCTCGCCGTCCCCGACGCCCACCTCCACCTCTACGGCAAATCCCCTCGCCCCGGCCGCAAACTCGGCCACGTCACCCTCCGCGCGGCCTCCCCTGAACGCCTCGCCCTGCGCCTCTCCGAACTCCCCGCCTTCTTCCACCGCCCCGACTTCTGCCTCGACGCCGCCCTCCGCGCCTGATTCCCCAGCCTTCGGCCGTTGTAGTGGCGGGTCTTTAGACCCGTTCTTCTCTCCACTCTTGCCCACACACCTCCAGGTCTGAGTGAGACGCCTTGCCCGAGCGTGGTTCGAACCATATACTCAGCCCCTTGAATCCCTATAAATCCTTCTCGCAAATGCCTACTCTGTTGCGGATCCTTGGTGTGGTGGCGTTTCTGGTCTTCGCAATCCCCGCATGCCGCTCGCAAGAAACGGCGCAAAACATAATCATCAAGGTGCACGCCGATCAGCCTGACGGCCTCATGATTCCCATTTGGAATAATTTCGGCTACGACGAGCCCAATTACACGTATGCCCCCAATGGCAGGAAACTGCTCGGCGAACTTGCGGCGCTCAGCCCAACGCCGGTCTACATTCGCACCCACAATCTTCTGACCACCGGCGACGGCTCGGCGTCATTGAAATGGGGCTCCACCAACGTCTACACGGAAGACGCTGCCGGAAAGCCGGTCTATAGCTGGACAATTTTGGATCGTATCTTCGATACCTTTCACGCCGCGGGGATCAAACCGCTCGTAGAGATCGGGTTCATGCCGGAAGCGCTTTCTACGCATCCACAGCCGTATCGGCACACTTTTCCCCAAGGCTCCGTTTTTACTGGCTGGGCATATCCGCCGAAGGATTATCAGGAATGGTCGGAAGTTGTTTTTCAATTCGTTCGGCATCTTCGCGAACGCTACGGCGATGCGGAGGTCAAGACATGGTTGTGGGAAGTATGGAATGAACCGGATATCGCTTATTGGCAAGGCACGCCTGAGGAATTTTTCAAACTTTATGATTACTCAGTCGACGCCGTCCTGCGAGCACTTCCCGAAGCTCGCATAGGCGGACCGGATTCCACCGGTCCGGGCAATCCGAAGGCAGCGGAGTTTCTGCGCAATTTTCTCACTCATTGCGCGCGCCAGAGAAATTTCGTCACTGGAAAAACCGGCTCGCGACTCGATTTCATCGCTTTTCATCCCAAGGGCTCACCGGTCTGGCAGGGCGATCACGTGGTGATGGGAATTTCACGCCAGCTCGCCTCCATGGAAGCGGGTTTCAAAATCGTGAAATCTTTTCCGGAATGGCGCGACACGCCAATCATTCTCGGCGAATCTGATCCCGAAGGCTGCGCGGCCTGCCCCGCTCGCAGCAATCCCCAGAATGGATACCGTAATGGCGCCTTGTACGCCGCCTACACCGCCGAAGCGCTCAATGCCACTTATGCGCTGGCAGCCAGCGAACAAATTCGTCTTGCGGGCTCTGTAAGTTGGTCCTTTGAATTCGAAGACCAACCCTACTTCGAAGGATTTCGCGAGCTCGCCACCAACGGCGTGGACAAGCCCGTGCTCAATGCCTTCCGGATGTTCGGCCTAATGGGCGCCGACCGCGTAAAGGTTTCGAGCACGGGCGCGCTTCCCGGAGAGCAGGTCGTTACGTCGGGAGTGCGGCAGCAACCGGACATCAGCGCCATTGCCACGCGCAAGAATCACGAAATCGAAATCATGGTTTGGAATTATCACGACGAGGACGTGGACTTCCCCGCTGCTCCGATCGACCTGGCGATCACCGGGCTGCCCGATTCCGTGCATCTTGCACTCGTCGAACATTTCCGCATTGACGCCCATCACAGCAATGCCTTCACAGCTTGGAAGCAAATGGATTCCCCGCAATCTCCTTCCCCCGCGCAGTACGAACAGTTGCAAATCGCTGGACAATTGCAACTCCTAACCTCGCCAGCCTGGATTCCGATAGAGAATGGCCAAGCCCGTCTACAATTCACCTTGCCCAGGCAAGGTTTGTCCCTCTTGCGTCTCACCTGGTGACGGCTCGCATCCGGGTTCACTTATTCCCTTTGTTTTCATATCATTCCACACCATTCCGGCTTCGACGAAGCTGTCTCCGTATCCTTCCCCGACTTCAGAATGAAGCCAATCTTCACCAAGAGGAGCTTGCCCAGCATCTCCGCGCCCGTCTTCTTACACGAGTCACTGGGCTTCCCCGACCTTGTCGGGGTTCCGAATCACCAGTCACCTCGACGCGGTTGCCGCCTTCTGTGCCGAATGCTACGATTTGGTGTTCCATGACCCCTGCTAATCCCCAACCAAGCAGCGCCAACCGCCCCCGTGTGGGTATCCCCTGGCGCACCACCCAGGAGCAGCGCGACGGTACGCGCGACAAGTTGGACTGCTATTTCCAGGCGGTCAGAAAAGCGGGCGCTGAACCGCTGGAAGTGTCTCTCGAGCAATCGCCGGGACAGCTCGCTCGCCAACTAGAGCAGCTGGACGCCTTTGTCTTGCCCGGCAGTCCAGCGGATGTGAATCCCAGCCGCTATGGGGCATCGAAGCACCCCAAGACAATCACTCTGGACCCCAATCGAGATGCCACTGACGAGGCCATTCTTGCGCACGCATTCAGCACGTCCAAACCGGTGCTGGCCATCTGCTATGGCTGCCAGATCCTCAACGTGCACCTCAAGGGCTCTCTGGTTCAAGACATCCCTGCTGTGCGGCCTGATCGGCCTCAGGCTGTTCCACATGGAACTACGGATCTCGCTGCAGGAGCAAAAGGTGGAGACCAGCAACACGATGCGGTTTTGAGCGCCGGAAGCCTTCTCGCGAAGCTTGCCGAGTCATCCATCGCTCCCATCAACAGCAGCCATCATCAGGCCATCGATCAGCCGGGAGAGAAGCTCAGCGTCACAGCGTATGCCCCGGACGGCACGATTGAAGCCGTGGAATGGACCGGTGATTCCAACTGGGTTGTAGGCGTTCAATGGCATCCGGAACGCATGCCGGACGATCCGTTCGCGCAGAGACTGTTTCAGCAATTCGTCGCCGCTGCGCGGGCCCACGAGGCTGCCACGCATCGCTAATGCTTTTTTCGACTTTGAACTTTTGACTTTCAACTTCTTGGGGGCTTGATGATTTCACTTGCAGGCAAGGCGGCACTCATCACCGGCGGTTCACGCGGCATCGGCGCCGCAGCCGTAAAACTGTTCGCGCAGGCTGGCGCCGACGTGGTTTTCAACTACGTCAAAGCCAAGGACGACGCGCTCCAGGTCCAGCAGGAAGCCGCCAAGCACGGCACGCGCGTGGAAGCGTTCAAAGCCGATGTCGGCAAGCACGCCGACAATCAGAAACTTGTCGAACATACCATCGCCCGGCTGGGCCGTCTGGACATTCTCGTCGCCAACGCTGGCGTGTGGAACCTCGAAGATGCTCCCATTGAGAAGATGACCGAAAAGCAATGGGACGACATGATCCGCATCAACCTGAAGAGCGTCTACTCGATCATTCATTTCACCGTGCCCCACATGATCAAGCAGAAGTCCGGCAAAATCATTCCCATCAGCTCCACCGCCGGGCAGCGCGGCGAATCTTTCCACACCCATTACGGCGCCAGCAAAGGCGGCATCATCAGCCTCACCAAGGGCCTCGCCACCGAACTGGCCCGCCACAATATTCTCGTGAACTCCGTCGCCCCCGGCTGGGTAGCCACGGACATGTCCAATCCCGTGCTGGACACGAAAGCGGGCCAGAAGATGGCCTCCTCCGTCATTCCGCTTGGCCGCCCCGCCACTGCCGAAGAAATCGCGGGCCCCATCCTCTTTGTCGCTTCCGACCTGGCCAACTTCATGACCGGCGAAGTCATCAATGTAAATGGAGGTTCGGTCTTGTGCGGGTAAAGTTCGTCCCTTTCGCCGTCGCCGTGCTTGTTGGTAGTGCGCTCTTTGCTCCGCATGCTTCCGCGCAGAATCCGGACACCATGATGCCGGAGCAGAGCATCGCCAAGGGCAAACAGATTCTCAGCGATCTCGTCAACGCTTTCGGCGGCGCGGGCTACACGGAAGTGCACGAAAGCGAGTGCGCGGGGCGCCGCGTTCTTTTTGGCCACAGTGGCGATGTTATCGGCAATATCGAATTTGCTGAATTCCGGCGCTACCCCGATAAAGTTCGCACCGAATACGTTGGCAAGGGCCGCTTCAACCTCCTCCCTTACCTGATCGGCATCGACGGTTTGGATCTCGCACACGGCGGCATTATCGTCACGCTCTATAACGCCAATCACGGCTGGACTTACGATCGCAGCGGCATCAACGAGTTGCCGGCCACCTCCATCGGCGAATTCCAGGAGTCAGTCAAACGCAACATCGACAATCTCTTGCGGCTCCGGCTCAATGAACCGGGAGTCTCCATCCGCTTCGGTGGCAACGACATCGTGGACCTTAAGCAAATAGATTGGGTCGAGATTAGCGACAGCCAGGAGCGCAAGTTTCGCCTGGCCGTTGACCGCTCCACTCACCTCCTGGTCCGCAGCGTTCTCTTCACCAAGGACGAAGAGAATCAGCAGATCAACGAAGACGTTTCCATCTACTCAAAGTATCAGTTGAAGGATAGTGTCTGGACGCCGCTGCAGATTTCCCGCGAACACAACGGTCGACGCTCCATTCAAATTTTTTACGACAATTGCCACTACAATCCCGGGTTTGCCGACGACACTTTCGATAAATCCACGCTCTCCAAACAGTTTTCCCAAGCCCTCGCTAAGAAGAGCAAGAACTAGGAAGCGCGGCGTGTGACAGGGATCACCTTCGTTTTGCCCCATCGCAAGGCGCAAGCTTAACTAAAAGTATAAATTACTCGACGTAACCCGTAGCCAAGCGGCATGTTTCATTTTGTTACATTTCTACCCATTCCTTGACGCATGGAATAGAATGTAACGGTCCACTGATAGAAAGTACTATGTTTAGCAGCAGTTGCGTCCGGCTGTCCCTGGTATCGCAACTGCATCATATTGGTCTCTTAGCCGTCCTTATAGGCGGGACCCAGGGGTCCAGCCTTTGAACGAGGAAATGACATTGCACAAGAGTGCCCCAACCCCCCGCACTCGCCGCAGCCGCATTGGTGGCTTCAGCACGGTCGAATTGGCCGTTTCAATGACGGTGCTTTTGATTTTGACGGCCATTGCGATTCCGACGCTCATGCGTTCGTTTCGAACGTACCAACTGAACGATGCGGCGTCACGCTTGTCTGACATGCTGAAATTTACACGATTCGAAGCGGTCCGACGGAATACACAAATCAATTTCCTGACGCAGGCAAGCGGAACGGGCTGGCTGGTCGGAACCGATTCGAATGGAAACGGCACTATTGATGCGACTGAGAAACAACAACTTATCGCGGGAGTAGCGACACTCCTGCCGTCGGGCGCCCCGCCAAGTACTTCATCCATCCTCGCAAAGCTGGGCGCGACCTCATCCTTGGACGCCACTAGGTCCGGCGCGGCCGGTAGCCTTACATTCGATTCGCGAGGTGCGGTATCCCCTCTGGCGGCATATGTGTTTTACGTTGGTAGCGCAACTAATCCAGAATTCGGATATCGTGCGGTGATCTTGCTGCCGTCAGGTGCGACACAGATTTGGACCGCGCCCACCAGCGGTCCGTGGCAACGAGTTGGCTAGCGGGAAGACAAGAGCAGACGAACACCAATGCTGTCCACATTTCCAAAACGCGGCAGGCATGAACGGGGCTTCAGCCTCCTGGAGATGTTGCTTGCTACCATCATTTTGCTGGTAGGTTTGCTAGCAATTGCGCAACTGGTGCCAGCCACGATTCTTCTGAATTTCCGGAATCGCACAGACTCATCAGCCCTGGTGTTTGCGCAGCGCGAATTGGATCAGTTCCTCGACCAGCCAAGTTACTTGCCTTCGTTTAACGACGCTATCGGGAATACCTGTGCACTTGGCAATGCCACCAGTCCGAACGTAGTGCAGGGAAGCCCCGTGGTAGTCATCAACAATCAAGTTGTGATCGATTTCACGGCGGCGCCTGTCTCTAATTATAGCTTCCCGATTCCCTATCAGGATCCCAATGATCCCAGCGGCACCGCGTACGATGTGCGATGGGCGGTGATTATTACGGGGAACGGTTCAAACGTTTCCAGCAAGCGCTTTATCCTGGGAGTGCGGCAGCAGGGCGGCAGCGGTTACTTCCAGCCCATCACACTTGATACAACGGTGGAAAGATGAGCCGGACGCGCGCAAATGCGTCCCAGTTCGGCTTTACGCTCATTGAGCTGATGACTGCCCTGGGTATTTTTCTTCTTGTGTGTGGGGCCGCCTTCACACTTCTAGCCACATCGCAGCAGCGCTCTCAAACCGAGTCCCAGGTGCTGAATTCCTTTCAGGAAGCGCGCCTCGCGCTGGACCAGATGGTGCGCGACGTCAACGATGCGGGCTATCCACCGCCAACATTCTTGATACCCGGCACTCCGTACAACACCACAAGCACTCCTTTTGCATGGAGTCCCGGCTACACCGTTCCAACCACCTGCACGATTGGCGGCTCGTGCATCACGCCGGGAGATTTCGATATCATCATCGAAACCAATCCCAACCCGCAAGATCCCGCCAGCCAGGTGGAGTGGATTCGCTACAAATTGGACCCTGCGACATCAACACTGATGCGTGGTGTGGCTCAGAAGCAGACCGGCCACGATCCCGCCGTAGATGCGGCCACCTTCTTCGCGCCTCTGGTGCAAAATGTCGTCAATAATTCTTCCGCCGCCCAGATCGCTCAATACCAGGCAGCATATCCAGGCATGTTCCCAAGCGGGAATCCGGTGCCAATTTTTTCGTACACCTGCGACAGCGGGGCTGTTCCGCAGCCCTGTGCTAGCACGGGGAATTCGCCTGCGAACATTCGAGACGTAGTCATTACGCTCATCGTTGCGGCTCCTTTGCCGGATGCTACCACCGGCGAAGTGCGTCTTGTACAATTAGTGGGACGCGGCCGCCGGATCAATCCCAATCAATGAGGTCATGCGGAGCAAGGTGAAAAAACGAAGCACAAATCGGAAGAAACAGGCAGAGGCGGGGATTGCGCTGCTCATCTCGATTTTCGTGCTGCTGCTCATCAGCGTGATCGCGATCGCCTTGATTGTTTCGGCCGGCACAGAGTCGGCGCTGGCGGGAAACTATCGCTCCTCGACCGCGGTTTACTATGCGGCACTCTCCGGCCTTGAGGAAGCACGCGGGCGGCTCCTCTCGAAGAATCCGGATGCTTTCAGAACGACTGATCCGTCGACTTTTCTTCCGCTAGTTGGAACAGCCCTCAACATGGGGGACACTTACTACCTGATCAATCCAGTTGGCGGCGAGACCATCACGCCGTGGGATTCCAGTTCCACCTATGCAGACAAGCAGTTCAACACCGAGTTCTTACCCAGCGGTTTCTCGGCGCCTACGAATCCTTCTCCTACGGCGCAATCCGTTTGGAACAGAAACCCACTCCAGGCGCTGAATCTCCCTGGCCCCCTCTACAAGTGGGTGCGCATCAACGCGGTTTCGGAGAAATCCTTGGGCGTGGACGCCGACTCCGACGGCCATGCGGATTCGACGACGCCCCTGTACTACGATGGGGCGCACTTCAGCAACAATCCGTCCGCCGGCTCGCAGGTTCTGGAACTCACGTCGCTTGCCGTACTGCCCAACGGCAGCCAGAAGTTGGTCCAGTATCTTGTTGCTACCATTCCCATCACGCTTCCGCCGTTTTCGGCGGCGCTAACGCTCGCTGGCAGCACCGTGAGCACCGTGGTGGGATACTCGGCACCAGCCTCGAACCCTGGCTTCTATATATCGGGTGTGGACCAGAATTGCACAGGGGGCGCGACTGGAACAAATACTGTTCCGGCGATCGGAGTCTTCAATTTCAGTGACGTTCATCAAGTAGATGCTGGGGGAACGGTAAATTCAATTCCCTTCACGGGGATTTCCATCAATCAATTGCAATACACAGGTCAAGCTACCGCGCCGTCTGTAATGACGTTCAACGGCCCAGGCCCGTCCTTTCCCGGGAGCCTAATGACACCGAGCGCGCTGGACGGGATTGCACAAACCCTCATCCTGAATGCTGACGCGACGGTCCCGACAACCACCCCTGCTGCCCAGACACTCTTTTTGTCGAACTTAGTTTCCACTGGCGCCATGTCGTCAACTAGCCCGCTGACCGTCGTTGTGAATGGCGACCTGGACTTGACCGGCTGGCATAACACGGGCTATGGATTACTTCTCGTGACCGGCAATTTGACTTACGACCCCGATGCTTACTGGAATGGAATTGTGATGGTCGTCGGTCAGGGCACGGTGATCGGGTGGAGAGGGGGCTCCGGAGTATTCAATGGCGCTATGCTTGTGGCCCGGACGCGCGACACTTCAGGAACTCTGATTCCCGGTTCGCATCTCGGCTACAGTTACGTCGACTTCAATCATGGCGGATCCATGGGAGGGCAGGGCATTCGTTACAGCCATTGTTGGGTCCAAGAGGCCCTTCCAAGCTCTGGGTACAAAATTCTCTCCTTCCACGAAATCGCCCAGTAAGGGATTCCCGATCCGTATCTATCCGCCAGGTCTCAAGATGTTTCCCGATTCGATAAGCGAACGGCGCTTGTTTCTGCGGTGTTCCCTAATGAAAGCGTAGACTGAGTAGTACGGGAATGGTCCCGGCCTGTTTCATGAAAACCCCTTTCTTGGTTCTTTTCTGTCTCGTGTTTCTTGGGATCGGAGCGGCTGACGCCCAAGACGCGCCGGCTACTGCGAAATCCGATATTTGGCTACCCGGCAAGGCTTGGGCGCTGGAGTTGGACGGCACCGGCTTTACCACGCGGGACAACGAAATCCAACCCGATGGCCGCCGCTACTTCCTGGCGGAAAATCCCCAGACCCACCTGGTGGTATCGATCTTTTTGGAAGCTGCCAAAGCACCGGTGCAAACCGAGGAGTGCCAACATTCGCTGGAAGAAAAAGCCAAGAGCAACGCGTCGCTGGCGTCCGCCAAACTGAAGGGTATTGCGTATCGCACAAGCGGAGATTTGCAGATTCTGGAGTTCACCCTGCCGCAATTCGACGGCGTACCCAAAAATCAAAAGAATATTTTTGGCTGCCTGATCAAAGAAGATGTCATCGTGGACATTCACATTTCGAAACTTTTTTTTAAGGCCTCCGACCAGCCTCTTTTCGACGCTCTCCTCCAGTCCATTCATTTCGTTCCCAGGGACGCCGCGGACACGGCTGTGCCCGCGGGGAACAGCATGCTGCTGTTCCAGCAAGGCAGCCGCTACTTCCTGGCGCATCAATACCGCGAAGCGATCGGGCCCTACCGGCAAGCGTTCGAGATTGAGAAGAGCACTCCCACGCTGGCAAAAACTCTTTGGCGCGTGCTCATCGACAACCTGAGCATCGCTTACGGAATCACCGGCGACTTGACGCGCTCTCGCGAAATGCTGAACTACGGCGTGTCCAAGGATCCGGACTACCCGCTCTTCTATTACAACCTGGCATGCACCAGTGCCGAAAGAGGCGCCGTGGCGGAGGCAGAAAAGAACCTAACGCTTGCTTTCGAGCGCCGGGCAAACGTCATTCCGGGAGAAACCTTTCCCGACGCCCGCACCGATGACTCTTTCCAGAAATTTCTGCTCCAGAAAGATTTTCGCCAATTCCTTAGTTCGCTCTACGGCCCGCCGCAGTAGCCCTCCTTTCCGACGAGCTTTTGGCGCACGGAGTCGCGGGGCGCTATAATGGGGGGATGCGGAATGGTCAGGAAAGCTCGCAGATGCACGGCACTACGGTGCTGTGCGTGCGCAAAGACAACAAGGTAGTGCTCATCGCCGATGGACAAGTGACGATGGGCGATCATGTGATGAAGCACACCGCGCGAAAGACGCGGCGCCTTTACAACGACAAGGTCGTGGCAGGATTTGCCGGGTCCACGGCCGACGCGATTACACTTTTTGAGAGGTTCGAGGGCAAGCTGCAGGAGTTCTCTGGCAATCTGCAAAAAGCCGCGGTGGAACTGGCCAAGGAATGGCGCAAGGATCGGGCGCTTCGTCATTTGGAAGCTCTCCTGATCGTGGCGGACGCCAAGGGCACGTTCATCCTTTCCGGCAACGGCGACGTGATTGAGCCGGACGACGGGCTGGTAGCGATCGGATCCGGAGGAACGTATGCTCTTGCTGCGGCTCGCGCGCTGCTGAAGCATTCGAAACTGACGGCCAAGGATCTGGCCATGGAGGCTATGCGCATCGCCAGCGAGATTTGCATCTACACGAATGCAAACTTTACGGTGGAAGAGCTTTAGGAATCGGGCGTAAGAACGCGCCAAGCGGCTTTCGCGCATCAAAGGAACTGAGCAACTCATGACGAGCAAGACCGAAAAAGAAATCATTTTTGCGCCGGGAGGGAACGGAACTGAGCCCGTCGAGGGGCAGGAACTTCTTCCGGCGCTCGATGACATGACGCCGCGTGAAATCGTGGCGGAGCTCGACAAATACATCGTAGGGCAGGGGGCGGCCAAGCGTGCCGTTGCCGTTGCGTTGCGAAACCGTGTGCGCCGCCAGAAGTTGCCGCCGGAAATCGCCGAAGACGTTTTGCCCAAAAATATTTTGATGATCGGCCCCACGGGCGTGGGAAAAACGGAAATCGCGCGGCGGCTGGCGCGTCTGGCCGGTTGCCCGTTCGTGAAGGTCGAAGCCTCCAAGTATACGGAAGTCGGCTACGTTGGGCGCGACGTGGAATCGATGGTTCGCGATCTCGTCGAAACTTCCATCGACATGATCCGCGAGGAAAAACTGGACGAAGTGGCGGACCGCGCCGAGCAAGCGGCGGAAGAGCGCGTGCTCGATTTGCTACTTCCACTGGCTCCGCCTCCCACACCTGGCACTCCGGAATCGGAACTAGCCGCGCAGCGCGAACAGGCGCAGCGCACACGCGAAAAACTTCGCGCGCAGCTCCGCGAAGGAAAGCTGGACCAGCGCATGGTGGACCTGGAAGTGCGCGAGCGCGCCATGCCCTCGTTCGAAATCGTTTCCAATCAGGGTGTCGATGAGATGGACATGGGCAAGCTCCAGGACATGTTTTCCGGCATGTTCGGCCAACAGAAGAAGAAACGCAAAATGAGCGTGGCCGACGCGTTCGAGTATCTGATTCAGGAAGAAGAGAACAAGCTGCTGGACATGGACCAGGTGACGCGCGTGGCGGTAGAACGCGCCGAGCAAATGGGGATCATCTTCATCGATGAGATCGATAAAGTTGCTGGGCGTGAGTCGGGCCACGGGCCGGACGTTTCGCGCGAAGGCGTGCAGCGCGACATTTTGCCGATTATCGAAGGCACAACCGTAAACACGCGGTACGGGATGATTCGGACGGATCATATTCTTTTCATCGCGGCGGGCGCGTTTCATGTGACCAAGCCATCGGATTTAATTCCCGAGCTACAGGGCCGGCTGCCGATTCGCGTGGAGTTGCAGTCGCTGAAGGAAGAGGACTTCATCCGCATTCTGACGGAGCCGAAGAACGCGCTGCTGAAGCAGTACGTCGCGTTGCTGGAAACCGAGGGCGTCAAGCTCAACTTCACCGAAGACGCGGTCGCCGCGGTCGCGCGCTTCGCCACCAGCGTGAACGAGCAGACGGAAAACATCGGCGCCCGGCGCCTGCACACCATCCTCGAGAAAGTTCTCGACGAAATTTCGTTTGAGGCTCCTGACCTGAAGAAGAAAAATGTGAAAGTGGACGCCGCTTACGTCACCAAGCAGCTCGCGGACATCGTCAAGAACCAGGATTTGAGCCGCTACATTCTGTAGTTCTTAAATTGGAAAATGGAAAATCGTAAAGGGACGGCACTTCACATCACAAAACGCCCCACGAAAACTTTCCCCATTTTCCATTTTCTCTTTTCCATTTTGCTGGTTTCTGCCGGCTGCGGCGCTCCCGGCGAACCTGTTCCTCCTTCGCCACCGGTTCCAGTAGCGATCAAAGACCTCGCTGCGCACCAGGCAGGCGACGGCGTCCAACTTACCTTCACGCTCCCTTCGAACACCATCTCCGGGCAAAAACTCGCCTCGCCGCCCGCGGTCGAAATCCTGCGCGGGGCCGTAAAGCCTGACGGCTCGGCCGACACGAAATCTTTCCGGGCGGTTTACACGATTCCCGGCGCTCTCACGGAGAATTACCGCGAGGATGGCCGAGTGGTTTTTACCGATCCGATCGCGGCGGAAGAAACCAAGTTGCATCCCGGCGGCGCACTCGCTTACGCCGTTCGAACCCGCGCTTCCCAAAAACGCGCTTCCGGTGACTCAAATGTCGTTTCTCTGCGTGTGTTTCCGGTCCCAGCTCCCATCGCATCGGTAGCTGCTCGCGTCACCGAGACAGCGATCGAGCTAAGCTGGCCGGTGCCAACCACTACTGTCGCCGGAGAGACTGTGACCGCCATCACCAGCTATAGAATCTATCGCTCGGAAGCTCATCCTCCCGCCGCAGGTTCGACTCCACAGGAACTCCCACGGAGCAAACCGGAAGCCCACGCAGCGTTGCTTGCTACTTCCGACACCAACAGTTATCGCGACATTTCGATGGTTTTCGGCCACACCTACGTCTACGCCGTGCGCAGTGTGATCCAGGTCGAAGGCGGTGAACTCGAATCCTCCGACTCTCAGCAGGTGACCGTCACTCCGCGAGACACCTTTCCTCCAGCCTCCCCGCAGGGACTGGTAGCCGCATTGCTCCCGGGCACGGTGCCGGGCAGTCTGCTTGTGGACCTCTCCTGGTCCATAAATCTTGAAACCGACTTGGCGGGCTATCACGTCTATAGGAGTGAGCAGGAAGGCACAGGGGGCCAGCTTGTGACTCCCGATTTATTGCCCACGCCTGCGGTTCGTGATACCTCTGTAGAGCCCGGCCACCGCTACTGGTACACCGTGACTGCCGTCGACCGCGCGGGAAATGAAAGTACACCTTGCGCACCCGTGGCCGTCGACGTCACGCAACCATCGCCGTAAATCCGGGTTAGACAATTGCTTGTCTCTTGGGAGCCCAGCACTGCATGTTAGTTCGTCCGCATCTGCCCGGTTATCGTTGGTTTCACATTTTCCGCAACGCGGCAATCCGCACCGGAGTTTACGTGGGTGTTTGCCTGACGTTGGTGTTCACCGCGTGGCTGGTGATTGCAAATCACGCGCCGTTTCTGGAGCGCTTCGCGTCGGAGCGCAATATTGCGGCGGCGGCGATTCTCTGCTTTCTTGCGGCAGTTCCCGTGTTCCGGTTTTTGCGGTTTCCCGGGCAGCTATTGGGATCAAGCCTGCTCGGCTGGTTTATTTTCAGCTTGAGCTATCGCGGGCTATGTGTGGTCTTCCGCGGGCTGAGCAACCGGCGGAGCACGATGCAGGTTTTCGTGCTTGGCACCATCGTGTATTTGATACTTTCTACGCTATGCTGGATCGTTGGCGTAATTTGGAGAGCGCGTGAAGCGCATGAGTCTCATCCCAACCACCACGCGAGTTAGCTGCCCATGAAAATTTGCCGGTATGTGATGCGCGAAGCTTCCACTTCGGAAGCTACTTCTCCGAGATATGGATTGATTGAAGGCGAAAATGTGATCGAAATCTCCGGCCCGCCCTGGGGCGCCTGGACGCGCGGGTCGCGTTCTTCGCGCCTTGCCGAGGTGCGGCTGCTGGCTCCGGTGGAACCATCGAAGATCGTTTGCATCGGGCGCAATTACGCGGCGCACGCGGCGGAGATGGGCAACGACGTCCCCAAAGAGCCGCTGATGTTTCTCAAGCCGCCTTCTTCGATCATCGGTCCGCAAGAAGCAATCGTTTTGCCGAAGTATTCGCAGCGCGTGGAGCATGAAGGCGAACTGGCACTGGTGATTGGGCGCCGCTGCTCGCATTTGAGCGATGCCGACGCCGCTTTGTCTTTTGTGATGGGCTATACCTGCCTGAATGATGTGACCGCGCGCGACCTGCAAAAGAGCGACGTGCAATTTACTCGCGGGAAGGGATTCGACACGTTTTGCGCGATTGGCCCGCACATCGAAACCGCGCTTGACCCGACAAATGTTTTGGTGGAGACGCACGTCAACGGCGAACGCCGGCAATCCGGAGTGACTTCGTTGATGATCTACCCGGCTGCGTTTCTGGTGCGCTGGATTTCGCGCATGATGACCCTGGTGCCCGGCGATGTCATCGCCACTGGTACACCCGCCGGAGTCGGCCCGCTAGTCGCCGGCGATACGGTGGAGATCAGCGTTGCCGGTGTTGGCGTGTTGCGCAATCCGGTGCACGCTCCGCAAGCGTAGTTTCACGTAAGCATCGCGGTTTCGGTAGAATACGCAGTAGTGGGGTTTCGGCGGGTTCAGGGTGTCCTTCCGCCGCAATCTGCGCGCAATCATTTGCGTGCTGTACTACATCCCACCTAATTGAGAATTAGGGAGTCTGCTCGTTGAAGGAACTGTTCGCGGATTGGAAACTTGTGCTCGGCATGGGGGGCGCGCTGGTCGCTGCCGTGGCCATGATTGCGTACGCCTTCTTTCGTCCCGCGGTGAATCCTGAAGATGAAGAGCGCAAGCGGCGCCTGCATCTGAATCAGATTGGCCGCATTGCCGAAGGGCAGATCGTCGAACTCGTGGAGCGAGCGCCCGAATCGAAGGAAGCGCGCAAGGGTCTGTTTGGTGCGGGTGCCCGCCCGCTGAAAGACATGCGGCCGCGCCATCTGGTGTCATATAGCTATTTGATCTCTGGCGTCACTTATCAGACGGCGCAGGATATTACCGGCCTCGAAAGCCAGATTAGGCTGGAGCGGCTCGTCGCTGGGCAGCCCGCCAGCATCAAGTACGATGCCTCCAACCCCAGCGACTCAATCCTCGTTGCAGACGACTGGTCCGGTTTACGCTGAGCTTCGAAGCGCTTGCGTTGATTGCTCACCCGGTTACAGGCTTCTTCAGCGTTCTGCTTTTCCATCGGTTGCGCTATCCTTCTTCTTGCCGTTTCAGGCCGGTCTAAAACCAGTCCGATGAAAATGATTCTTGCCTCCGCTTTGACGACCATCCTCATTGTGGCATTGACTCTCGGTGCCATGTTCATTCTGGTGCGCGCCACGGAATACGTGACCTCGCTGGAATCTCCTCTGCAGCGCGCCGGCGCCATGGGCGCGGAACTGCTTCTCGGTGTCATCCTGCTTCTCGGAACCACATGGATCGCCACTCATCTCGCCGTGCGCATTTTTACCCTCGAGGAATCCCCTTCCGAGGGAGGGCCACTTGTCTGAGCCGAAGCCCAGCTTGATTCCCAAGGACAAGAATCGCGAGCGAATAGAGGAGCTTCGCCGTATTTCCGACGAAGCGGAAGCTGGCGGAGGCGCAGAACGCCGCGAGCGCGAACACAAAGCCGGCAAGCTCACGGCACGCGAGCGAATCCATCTTTTGCTGGACGAAGGCACCTTCGAGGAGCTGGACAAATTTGTTCGGCACCGCTGCGTCGATTTCGGCATGCAGGAGCAGCGCCCCGCGGGAGATGGTTTTGTCACCGGCTTTGGCCGCATCGATGGCCGCCTCGTCTATGTTTTCGCGCAGGACTTTACCGTTTTCGGCGGTTCACTCTCGGAAACCAACGCGCTGAAAATCTGCAAGATTATGGACTTGGCCATGCGCGCCGGAGCTCCAATCATCGGCTTGAACGATTCCGGCGGCGCGCGCATCCAGGAAGGCGTCGCTTCACTCGCCGGTTACGCCGATATTTTCCTGCGAAACACTCTTGCCAGCGGAGTCATCCCGCAGATCAGCGCCATCATGGGCCCTTGCGCGGGAGGCGCCGTCTACTCGCCGGCCATCACGGATTTCATCTTTATGACCCGGGAAACCTCCTACATGTTCGTCACCGGGCCCGACGTCATTAAGACCGTCACGCATGAGGAAGTCACCAAGCAGGAGCTCGGCGGCGCGATGACCCACAACGCCACCAGTGGCGTGGCCCACTTTGTCTCGCGCGATGACGCCGATTGCCTGGCCATGATTCGCGAATTGATGAGTTTTCTTCCTTCCAACAATCTGGAAGACGCGCCGCGCCGCGCTACATCTGACTCTCCGACTCGCCGCGATGAAGCGCTCAACACCCTCGTTCCCGCCGATCCCCAGAAGCCTTACGACATCAAGGACGCCGTTCACTCCATCGTTGATGATGGCTATTTCTTCGAAGTCCACGAACACTACGCGAAAAACCTCGTGGTAGGCTTTGCCCGCCTCGATGGCCGACCCGTCGGTATCGTCGGCAACCAGCCGGCCTTCCTTGCCGGGGTTCTTGATATCAACGCATCCGTCAAAGGGGCGCGGTTCGTCCGTTTCTGCGACGCTTTCAATATTCCGCTCATAACCTTCGAGGATGTTCCTGGCTTTCTCCCCGGCACCCAGCAGGAGTTCGGCGGCATCATCAAGCACGGCGCGAAGCTGCTCTTCGCCTTTGCCGAAGCCACCGTCCCAAAAATCACCGTGATCACCCGCAAGGCTTATGGCGGTGCGTATTGCGTTATGGCCAGCAAACATATCCGGACCGATGCCAACTTTGCCTGGCCGACCGCGGAGATTGCCGTCATGGGCCCGGAAGGCGCGGTAGACATCGTTTATAAGCGGGAGTTGGCGAAAGTTCCCGAATCGGAACGCGAAAAACTGCGCCAGGAAAAGATCGCCGAATTCCGCGACCGCTTCGCGAATCCTTTCGTCGCCGCTGAGCGCGGGTACATCGACGCTGTCATCGAGCCTGCCGATACGCGCGCCCGAATCATCACCTCCCTCCGCGCGCTCGAAAATAAACGCGATACGAATCCCCGCAAGAAACATGGAAACATCCCGCTGTAGTTTGCAGATAGGACAGGTCTTGCGGCGCGTTCTGAATTAAAGTCTAGGCAAAATTTGCCGATTTTCTCTTTGGCTATCCCGGGGATACTTCGGGGATGCTCCGATTGACAGGTGATGCCGCTGAGGCATACTTAGGTAGAAGTCCCCACCTTCGCTTTGGGCGAAGTCCCCGCAAACCCAATGGAATGGAGATCCCAATGGCGACCCCAGCCCGTGAGTATTCGCTCGAATACTATTTGCTTGAACATATGAAGTACGGCGGGATCGATCGAGAAAATCTCGCCGATCTTGTCAGCATTGTTGTCAGTTTGAAGAACAAATACGGGATCACGCCGTTCGCTTCGCTGCCGCATGGCACGCCCGTCCCCGTCGGCCTCGTCCTCCGCTATCAGGTCGATGCCACGACGTTGCCCAAGCTGATCAACATCATCCACGACACGCCGCGGCTAAACGCGCTCACGGTTGTGCCCCGCGGCATCCCTGCCGCCGCCCAGTACGAAGTTCGCATTACCCTCGGAGGCTAGCGGATAAACTCATTTCAGTAGGTATTCCTGCAAGAACTCCACTGTCGCGTAAAACTGAAAATCCTGATTTGGCTTTTTCCGATACCCGTGGCCTTCGTCCTTAGCGATGAGGAGCCACACCGGAGTCCCTTGCTTCTTCAGCGCGTCGGCGATCTGCTGCGATTCGCTCACCGGCACGCGCGGGTCGTTCTTTCCCGCAATCACGAACATGGGCTTCTTGATCTTCTCGATGTTGTTCATCGGCGCGATTCTCTCCAGGAACTCCCGCATCTTGGGATCGCGCTCGTCGCCGTACTCCACCCGCCGCAAATCCCGGCGGTAGGCCTCCGTGTGTTCCAAAAAAGTCACCAGGTTCGACATCCCCACAATGTCCACCGAGCAGCGGATGCGGTCGCTATAGAATGTCGAGACGGCCAGCGTCATGTGCCCGCCGTAGCTCCCGCCCGTCACCGCGATGCGCTCGCTGTCCAATGCCGGCTGCGTCGCGATCCAGTCGTACAGCGCGTTGATGTCCTTGTACGTGTCCTCGCGCTTGAATCCGTTGTCCAGTAGCGAGAACGTTTTACCGTATCCCGTCGAGCCACGCACGTTGGGATGGATCAGCGCGATCCCCAGTTCGTTCAGCAGATAATTGCTGCGCCCCAGAAATGTCGGCTGCGACTGCCCCTCCGGCCCGCCGTGAATCACCACCAGCACAGGCCGCTTCCCTGCAAATTTGGCCGGCGGTTTGTACAAAAACCCCGAAATCATTTTTCCATCGAAGCTCTTCCACTTCACAAGCTCCGCTTCGGGAAACCCATCCGTCTTTACGGCTGTTTCGCTCGTCGTCCACCGTTCCACTTTTCCGTCAGCTAAATCCAGCGAATAAACATCCCCCGGCCCGCGCGCATTATTCAGCGAAAACCCAAGTTCGTTTCCATTCTTATGCCAGTGCAGAGAACCGACGACTCCTACTGGCAACTTCGGCAGGGGAATTCCCTTGTTCTCGGATGTATCCATCGCGTGCAGGACGCTTACGCCATCTTCGTCGGTCAGGAACGCAATCCGTTTTCCGTCATGCGTGACGTCGAACGTTTCCACATCCCATGAAATCTTCGTCGTCAGATATTGCGGCTGCTTCGTTGCCAACTCCAGGTAAGCCAGCCGGTGAAACTCCGAATCCTTGTCCGTGGTGACGTAAATCCCTTTGCCATCCTTGCTGAACCGTCCTTCCCCATAAGAAACTTTCTCATTCGTATTTCGCGGCGTCAGTTCCGCCTTCTCGCCGGTCACCGTATCCACCAGCCACAAATACGATTCGTTGATGGAAAGCTCCTCCTCCAGCAGAATCTTCTTGTCATCGGGCGACCAATCCAGCGGCTGCCAACCGCCGCCGGCCAGTTGCGTCAGCAAGTGATCCGACTTCGGATCACTCGGATTCATCACCCACAAGTCCGTATCTTTTCCCGTGCGCCGCGTGGACATATAGGCAATCTGATCGCCGCTCGACGACCACGGCCCTGCGAGGTTTCTCGATTTTCCATCCGTCAGCAGCTTGATATCGCCGGTGGCCACGTCGTAGCGATAGAGCTGGTACCATTCGCCGCCGCCGATGTCCTTTGAAAAAACGATGTAATCTCCTCCGTTTGGGTGAAATCGCCCGCCGCCCACAGGGTCTGCGAAAAATGTCAATTGTTGCCGCGCCCCGCCCGGCGTCTTAACAAGATGAAGCTGTGGGGTCTCCGCAAACCGCGTCGCGATCAGCATCTCGCGCTTGGTGGGGTGCCAATCCGCCAGACTGGCGCTGCGATACGACGCGTAGCGTCCCGCCGTCTCCGCCAAAGAAGCCGGTATCTTCGGCACCCCATCTACAATGAGGTTATCCGCCGGCGCGATAACGGAATCCTGCGCGCGTACCGGCGCAATAGCGAAGATTCCGGCGGCGAACAATAAGCAGAATCGTTTCAACATGAGTGTCCTCCACATCCTCAGCGCAAGGTTCTCTGTATACACCATCAGTGCCGAGACGGCGAGCAGTTGTTCGAGCTTACGGGATTCCCGGTGATGAGCCCGGACTTCTGACGTTTTCCAGGCCCGTGCTACTCTTTACCATCCAATTCGATTGCTGGAGCGTTCCATGCTTTTTCGAAGATTTGCCGTCGCTGCTTTGTTCCTGATTTTCGCCTCAGCATCCGCGCGCGCGCAGAATAAGACCGTGGCCGAACGCTTGGGCTATCCGGCGGATTCCAAGCTGCTGATCGTTCATGCCGATGATCTAGCCATCGCGCACTCCGAAGACACTGCCAGTTTTGACGCGCTGGACAAGAACGCCGTTACGTCAGCGAGCATCATCGTGCCGGGCCCGTGGCTGACCGAAGTCGCGGCTTACGCGAAAGCGCATCCCGATGGCGACCTGGGCTTGCACCTCGCCCTGACCAGCGAGTGGAAGACGTACCGGTGGGGGTCCGTGGAATCCAAAGACAAGGTGCCAAGCCTTTTCGATCCATCCGGCTATCTTTGGCCGGAAACTGTTCCTGCCCTCCAAAACATCAAGCCTGCGGAAGCGGAGCGCGAAATTCGCGCCCAGGTCGAGCGCGCCATGGCTCTCGGAATTCGCCCCACGCATCTGGATAGCCACATGGGCGTGCTTTTTTCCAGCCCGGAGCTTTTTGCCGTCTACGTGAAAGTCGGTCATGAATACAAGTTACCGTTCCTCGCGGTCCGGATTCCCAACGCTCCCGCGCAGTTTTTCTCCCTTCTCTCCGAAAAGGACGTCATTGTGGACTCCGTCCTTATCGCCAATCCCACCGTTCACGTAAACGAATGGCAGGATTTTTATGTTAATGCCGTTAAGAATCTGAAACCCGGACTAACCGAGATCATCGTCCACCTCGGTCATGACGATGCCGAACTGCAAGCCGTAACTCTGGACCATCCGGATTACGGCTCCGCCTGGCGCCAGCGCGATTTTGATGTCATGACCAGCCCCGAATTCAAGAAGGCGCTGGAAGAAAATCATATAATCCTTGTGAAGTGGAAGGATTTGAAGAAGTTGGTGAATTAGTTTCCCCGAAGCACCAAGGCTCCTCGGATTCGTGGCGCCCGTTTTCCTGCATGCTAAACTCGCAGTTCGCTCCAACTTTCTATGTTCAAGAAAATTCTGATCGCCAATCGCGGTGAGATTGCCGTGCGCATCCTGCGCGCCTGCCGCGAACTGGGCATCCGCTCCGTGGCTGTCTTCAGCGATGTGGACCGCAAATCACTGCACGTCCGCCTAGCCGACGAAGCCTATCCGATTGGCCCCGCGCCATCGCGCGAAAGCTATCTTTCCATTGATAAGCTGATGGACGTGGCGGCTCGCGCCGGTTGCGATGCCGTGCATCCGGGGTACGGATTCCTCGCGGAAAACGCGGCGCTTCCGCGTGCCTGCACGGACCGAGGCCTCACTTTCATTGGCCCGCCCGCCGACGCCATGGAAGCGCTCGGCTCGAAGACAGCCGGCCGCCAGCTAGCCCGCCGCGCCGATGTTCCCACAGTTCCCGGCATCAACGACCCCATCGAAATTCCCGCCGAGGCACAGGCCCTGGCGCAACGCATGGGCTACCCCGTTCTTCTGAAAGCTGTCGCCGGTGGTGGCGGCAAAGGCATGCGCCTGGTCAACAGTGATGCCGAATTCGATTCGGCATTCCGCGATGCCGCGTCCGAAGCCATGAACGCTTTCGGCGACGACCGCCTCTACCTCGAAAAATATCTCGATCGGCCTCATCACGTGGAAATCCAGATTTTCGCCGACGCGCACGGCCGCGTCGTCTCTCTCGGTGAGCGTGAATGTTCCGTACAGCGTCGTCATCAAAAAGTAATCGAAGAAGCGCCTTCGCCCATCATCACGCCTGACGTCCGCAAAAAGATGGGCGACGCCGCGGTGCGCCTCGCCCGCGCGGGCGGCTACGTCAACGCCGGCACCGTCGAATTCCTCGTCGACGCCAATCTCAATTTCTATTTCTTGGAAGTAAACACGCGCTTGCAGGTCGAACATCCCGTCACCGAACAGGTTACCGGCCTGGACCTTGTGAAACTCCAGATCGCCATCGCCGCTGGCCACCGCCTGCCCTTCGCTTGGGAATCCATCACGCCGCGCGGCCATGCCATGGAAGTTCGTCTCTACGCCGAGGATCCCGACAATAATTTCTTTCCCTCCCCGGGCAAAATACTCTCTCGCCACGTCCCGAGCGGTCCGGGAATCCGCCTGGACGAAGGCGTCTACGACGGCTGGACCGTGCCCAACGATTACGATCCCCTTCTGAGCAAGCTCATCGCCTGGGGCAATAGCCGTGAGGAAACGATTGCCCGCCTTCGCCGCGCCCTGGACGAGTACACCGTCACTGGCATCAAGACCAACGTCGGTCTTTTCCGCCGCATTCTGCTTGAACCCGATTTTCTTCGCGGCGAGATTCACACCCGGTGGTTGGACGAACTGCTCCGGCGCCCGAATTCTACTTCAGCGTCTGCGAACGAAAATTCTCTTGAAAGTTCTGCTTCCGATGCCGCCGCTATCGCCGCCGCTGTCTGGCAGGCCAAAAAGGCAGAGAGTCAGTCCAATTCGTCCATTTCGCCTGCCGACGAGCACTCCCGCTGGAAACTCGAAGGGCGCCGTGAGCAACTGGACCACCTGCCATGAGATACGAAGTCCAACTCGCCTCTTCCAACGCCGAAAAGAAAACCCGCGTTATCGAACTCAATCGCAATGCATCGGGCTGGCACGTAACACTGGACGGCAAGTCGGTGGCCGTCGATGCCGTCGAAATTGCCCCCAACACAATCTCCGTCCTCCTTGACGGTCAATGTTTTGAGATCAGCGTGACGCCGTCTGCCGATGGCAAGTTAAAACTCCAGACCGGCCCGCACGAATTCACCGCCGAAGTTATCGATCCTCGCGCCTGGAGCGGCCGCCGCCACGGCAACGTCGAGGCCGAAGGCCGCCAACAAATCCTCGCGCCCATGCCCGGCAAAGTCGTGCGTCTCCTCGTAAAAGAAGGAGACCGCGTCGAAGCCGGCCAGGGCCTTCTCGTTGTGGAAGCGATGAAAATGCAAAACGAAATCCGCTCGCCTAAGGGCGGCACCGTCGAGCGCGTTCTCGCCAAGGAAGGCCAGCCCGTCAACGCCGGCGAAATCCTCTGCATCGTCTCTTAATCTGAGATGGGAAACTGGTACACCAACGTTTCTGTGAAAGGCGCAGAGCAATCCGATGTGATTGCAATGCTCGATGAACTCGGCCGTCGAGCCTATGTCACACCGGACACCGGCGGCTGGATCATTCTCTACGATCAAGAGTGCGACAAATTTGACCTGGATGAGCTTGAATCCCTGGCGTTGACTATTTCCACGCGACTTTCTTGCACCGCTCTCGCCAGCTTTAACGCCGACGATGACATCCTTTGGCTGGGTGTCTACGAAAACGGGAAACTTGCGACGCGCTACTCTTCGGATCGACAGCAATTCGAGGATGCTTCCGAGTTCCCTTCCAACGGAGATGCGGCGGACGTGCTTTGCCGTATCTTCGCGAAGCCGCAAAAACGCAAACAAGTTTACAGAATATTGCGCACTCCCCATGGCGTGCTGGGGCTGCTATCTCACTTCTTCAAGATTCGTCTAGCGTATCTATTCGAGGTCTTTCGCCACGGTGACCTCGCTGAGGCCCTCGGAATGCCATCCGGCTCCGTTGGTCTTGGGTACAAGTACGTGAATCGGGGAGATACGCCGCCAGACATGAAACGCGAGGAACTTCGGCGAACTTTAAGCGGCTAGAAAGAATACTTCGAAGAGCAGTGGATTAGTGCCCGATGGATCGTTGCGGCACGTTGGTCTTCGCGGCGTCTGGCAGTTTACCGGCAGCTTCCATCACTTGTTCCGCCAGGTAGTTCTTTACCGCGGCCCCGTTCCGGGCGATCGCCAGGTACGCAAGTCGCAGCAACTGTTCCTTGCGGTTGCGCAGCGTATCGCGGATGGTTTGCTGCACCTGCGGTTCAGCAATCCCTCGCAGCCCCGGCGATTCACGGGTAATCAATTTCAAAATTAGGATGCGCGTGCCGTCTTTCGGTTGCACCAGGATCGGCTGGCTGACTTGCCCAGCTTTTAATCCGACTACGGCCTTTTTCAGCGCGGGGTCCGATTGGTTCAGCGCCGATTCCGGAACGTAACCCAAGTCGCCGCCGGTTCCCGCGGTGTTCATGTCTTCTGAATAATCCATCGCCAATTGCGCGAAGTCCGCGCCGCTGTTCAGCCGGTCCATCAACATCTTCACCTTGCGCTCGGCTTCGGCTTCATTGGTGGCGTCGTCGTTCTTGCGGTTGCGCAGCTGCTGTTCCTTCCGGGGCGTAACCACGATTTGCGCGATGTGATACTGCGGCTCCGCCACGTTGAACTGCGCTTTGTTAGCGTTGTAAAAATCAGTGACGTCCTGGTCGGTGATGGTAATCTTCGCGACCACTTCGCGGTTCAGCAATTTCTGGATCGAAAGCTGCCGCCGCAGCTGAAGCTTCAAATCTTCCACCGACATGGCTTGGTCTTTCAGCCGCCGCTGAAATTCGTCTTCGGTGTAGGGGCTCTTCAACTCCGTGAACTTGTCTTCCACTTCGCCGTCGCTAGCCTCAAGGTTCAGTTTCTTCGCTTTTTCGAGCAGGATCTCGTTGTAAATCAGCTCGTCGAGCACGTTCAGCTTTTGCGAAAGCGATTCTTCCAGTGAAGGCTCTTGCCCTTCCGGGTTAACCCGCGTGCGATAGTATTTATCGACTTCGTCCCGCTTGATCTCTTTTCCGTTCACCACCGCCCACACGTCGGGCGCATGCTGCACTTCTTTGTTGCAGCCCGCGGCGGCGGCAAACATCATCGCCGCCAGCGGCAACCATGCAGCCGCGCGCTTCACTCCCCAAGAGTGCTTCATCGGATGCCCCACGGAAACCAGGTTAGCCACGTTCCAGTCCAAGGTTGGAGACTCAGGCGGCTTTCTTTACCTTGCCGGCGCGGATGCACGCCGTGCAAACGCGGACTTGCTTTCTGACGCCTGCCACCACCGCGCGCACGCGCTTCAGGTTCGGATTCCACCTGCGCCGCCGCGTGTTGTTCGCGTGGCTGATCACGTTTCCATAATGCGGCGCTTTGCCGCAGAACTCACACTTCAGTGCCATTTTTCTTCCTGCTTCAGTTTTATATTTGAGCTTGGATTTCCTGCTCGAAGTATCGCCAAACCAAGCTCCTCATTCTAGCAGACCCTCCACCCCCGGCAAAGCGCGCCTTTTGCGTCTCGGATGGTTTTCAGGGACGCGGTGTTTGCGTCACGGACGATCTAAAGCCTCGTCTTGTGTCCCCCGATGCTTCAGCAGGACTCCTCTTCCCCAGACAGCAGTTTCGTGCGTCCAATTCTAATTTTCAATCCTTATCGGTCCACCCATTAGCTTCCCTGTTCTTTCGTACGGGATTCGGTTGCATGCCGCGTACCAGTAATCGCCCCAATCTATTGAATTTAAAAGAGTTGCCCGTAAGAACCATGCGGGCTGGCCGCCCGTACCATTGGTGACCGCGTTCCCGCCTCTTAGCTTGCTATCAGCGCGCGCCCTAGTAGGCGCGTCGGCGACTCAATGAGCGACTCGTCACAAGACAACACCGGGGCTCCTCTGCCCGCTCCCTATGTGGAGCGGGACGGAGAGGTCATTTCGGTACGTCCGAATCGCTTGCCGCGTTATGCTGGGTTTCTTCTCCTGCTGGCCCTTTTTTCAACTCTCGCTGGTTACCAGGTAGCGCGCCTTGGGGCATCTGGGTTACACGGCATTCCGTCGCAATCGTCCGCCGGACAACTGTCATCCGCGCTCGTGCCTGCTTCCGACCCCGGGGCCGCCAATCCTGACTTCGAAGCCATCGACCACATGGCGCCCCAGCAGCAGGCCGAACGCTTGCTGGAACTGGCTATCCAACGCCCCGATCAGTCCCTCGGCTTGATTCACAAGAATCTCGATTCCTGGCGCGGCCACCTGGAAGACACCGATCAGCTTTTCCATCTCATTCTTGCAGCCCTGGACTCCAGTGATCCCCGCGTCCGCGTCGCCGCCGTGGAAATCGATCTCGTCGCCAACAACCTGCGGAAGTCACCGCAGAGCCTCGCCAAACTTCGCCATCAAATTCAAAACGACCCCGGCAGCCGCTCTCTCGCTCTCTGGAGACTCGGCGCTCTCGGCAATCGCGGCGTCGAGCCCACCGCGGTTTTGACCATGCTCGTCCGCTATTCTCACGATGCGAATCAGTTGACGCGCTTCTGGGCTGTTGAAGGATTGGCCATGCTGGGCACCGAGGAATCCATCGATCCGCTGCTTTCCATTCTGGCCCATGATCCCGCGAAACAGATTCGCGAGCGCGCGGCCACCAACCTCGCGCATGCCGGCATGCTCACGGGCGAGCAGCGCCTGACCGCCGTTCCTCAACTCTTGAATCTTCTCGATGACGATTCGCTCGACTCTGAGACCCAGGATCTTGTTTACGCTTCGTTGCAGACTATTACCGGCGCTTCCTTTGGCAGAAACCCTGAAGCCTGGCGCGAATGGTGGGCCCACCACGACCAGCCTGAAAAGCCTCATCACGTTCCAAGAAATCAAATTACGGTTTAATTTCTCGTCTGCTACAGTTCCCACCCTTTGCGCCGCTCCGGTGCCACAAACTTTTGCGCCGCATCCGAGTTGAGCATTTTCATATTCGCGCGATCCCAATTCAGTTTTTGTCCGGCAGCGCGCACGGCGACATTGCCCAGTAGAAGTGTCTCCGTGACCAGCCCCTCAAACTCAAAGTTCCCCCCCGGCTTGACCTTGCCTCCATTGCAGGCATCCAGCCATTCCCGCTCGTTCCCCGGCGAACGCGGCAAACTCGGCGCCGGCTGTTTGTAAGCTTCCATTTTCGACTGAGGAATTATTCTCGGCCGCGCCCCGTTGAAGCCGCACAAGATCTTGCCGCGGTCTCCCACAAACAGCAGCCCTTCGTCCTCCTCTTCCCCTTCCCCAGTCAACGGACGGTTTTCTTCCAACTCCTCCGGCCGAGGCGGTTTCAATCCGCCGTCATACCACATAAATTTCACCGCCGGCATGTCGCCTCGGGCAGCAAAGTTGTACCGAATAATCGAAGCGATCGGATAAGTCTCCTCGTACCGTTCGCTCGAGCTGGCTTCAACGCTCACTGGCGCTTCCAGCTTCAGCACGCGGAAAATCGTGTCGTAGCTGTACGAGCCCATGTCGCCCAGCGCACCGCATCCAAAGTCGCCCCATCCCCGCCACACAAACGGCACGTAAGCGTGATGGAAAGGACGTTCCGCCGCCGGGCCAAGCCATAAATCCCAATCCAATCCCGCCGGAACGGGTTGCGCCTCCTTCGGCCGTTCAATCCCCTGTGGCCAGTACGGCCGGCTCGACCAGTTGTGCACCTCGCGCACCGGCCCGATCGCCCCATCCCAAATCCACTCGCACAACTGCCGTGTAGCTTCCGAAGCCTGGTTTCCAACGGCAATCTGCGTCGCCACTCCGGTCGATCGGGCGATTTCCGTCAACCGCCGCGCTTCATAGATGGTGTGCGTCAAAGGCTTTTGGCAAAAAACATGTTTGCCCTTCCTCATCGCCGCTGCAGACACCGCTGCGTGCAGATTGTCCGTTGTACAAACCACCACAGCGTCAACGCCTTTTTGTTTTTCCAACAGTTCACGGTAATCGCTATAGGCCGCGCAGCCATTGTATTTTCCCGAAGTCTGCTGCGCCCCGTAATAGCCATTCACAATCTGCTGGCATGGCTCGCGCCCCGCCACGCCGCTGGTCACCTGCAGGGAATGCGTCAACTGAATCGGCTGGTCCGGGCTCAGCCAATCCCATCCCGTGTCCACGCCAAGCAGTTTCCGCACCGACTTGCAGAACTCGTGAGTATCCCACTGCGGATAGTCCGCGCTGCTCCTGTTCACATCGCACACGGCGACTCCTTGCACGTCCGGCTCCTTCAAGAAATGCAGCATCACGCGCAATCCTTGTGAGCCCACGCCGATAAACGCAATGTTCACCTTGTCACTCGGCGGCACGTATCCCGGCCCGCCGAGCACATGCCGCGGCACGATCATGAATCCAATCGCGCTCGCGGTGCTCTTCTCCAGGAAAGCGCGCCGCGTAATACGGTTTGCCGGAAAGTTGTCTTTTTGCGTTCGTTCTTTCATCTCAGCACCTCAGCACGGGCGTTCTACAGGCATTTCAGCGGCAGATCCGGGATCACGGAAGCACCTGCGCGGTGCTGCCAGGGGGACATCCTAATTCGATTTAAAGCTGAAGGAAACAACGAAAATTGAATGCTTCATCCGCCGCATCGCCGCCGCGTAAGGGAGAAGGGCTCTCAGTCAATCGCGCGAACGACTATTCGCACCTCAACGCCACCATGGGATCGACGTTCGTGGCGCGCCACGCAGGGATGAAACAAGCTGCAAGAGCAACCAGAACCAGCAGTGCAACGACAGCAACAATGGTAATGGGATCGTTGGCATGGACGTCGTAGAGCATCGACTTCAGATAACGCGTCACGCCCAAGGCAACGCCAACACCGGCGAAGGAGCCCACGAGCGACAGCGCCAGGCCTTGCCGCACGACTGAACGCAAAACATCTTTCGCCTGCGCGCCGAGTGCGATGCGAATGCCGATTTCGCGCGTGCGCCGCGTGACTTCATAGGCCAGCAACCCATAGAGGCCGATGCAAGCCAGCGCCAGCGCCAGCAAACCGAAGAAACTCGAGAAGCGAGCGACGAGGCGCTCCTGAAAGAGCAGCCGGTCGATCTGCTGCGACTCCGTCGTGACGTCGCGCAGCGGCAAGTTCGGATTGATTTGCGCCACAGCCGCGCGAATCGCGGGAACCAGCGCCTGCGGGTCGCCTGCCGTGCGCACTTCGAACGAAGCGCCGAAACCGCTCTGCGGCGCGTACATCATTGGATTGATTTCCCGCCGCAGGTCGCTGTATTTCGTATCGCGAACCACGCCGATGATTTCATACCCTGGGCTGGCAGGTTCATCCTCGTTTCCTACGGATTCACCGAAGCGTTTTCCCAGAGGGTTTTCCTTGCCGAGGTACTTCGAGACGAAGGCTTGGTCCACAACCACGGGCTTTGGAACCGTAGCCGACGTGGATTTGTTGGCGGCGAGCCTGTAGTCGGAGGCGTCGAAACCGCGGCCAGCCAGAAGAGGAATCTGCATGGTGCTGAAGAAATCCGGGCCCACCATCAATATGTCAGATTGCGATTCACGATCTTCCGGCGTTCCGGGCCAGTGGAAGCCGTTAATCATCAGGTTGCCGCTGAGCAAAGGAACCATGGAATAGCTTGCCGACCGTACGCCAGGCGTTTCCGCGAGGCGGCCTTGCAAATCTCTATAGAAACTATCGATCTGTTCGTCTTTGTATCCCGCCAGCGAGGGGTTGATTCCGAAAAGCACCAGGTTGTGGGAATCGAAGCCAACATCGATGCTGCGGAGATTTTGTAGCGTCCGCACCAGCAGCCCGGCGCCGACAAGCACGACAATCGCCAGCGCGACTTGCGTCACCACCAGCGCATTTCCGATACTGAAGTGCCTCCAGCGATGTGCAAGTCCCGTCGAGGTGCCGGCGCCTTCCTTCAGCGCGGGAGTCAAGTCCACTCGCGCGCCGCGAAAAGCTGGCGCAAGGCCGAACAGGATTCCGGTGAACAGGGAAACCGCAGCCGTGAATCCAAGCACGCGCATGTCGATCCCCGCGGCGAATGCGAGCGGCCGCGGCTGATTGGTCGATACGAATGAAACGATTGCGTGCGTGCCCCAAGTTGCGAAAACGATTCCCAGGACGCCGCCGGCCACTGCCAGCATCACGCTCTCCGTTAAGAGTTGCCGCACGACCCGTGCCCGGCCCGCTCCGAGCGCCAATCGCAGCGCCATCTCCTTTTGCCTTGCCGCCGCGCGAGCCAGCATCAAGCCAGCGACATTGGAGCAGGCAATCAGCAAAATGATTCCCACGGCAAACATCAGGACGTACAGCGGATTGGCGTACCGGCCGCGCGCGCCGGTCAATCCGGTTTGAGCGCTGATGAGAGTTATGGCGGGTTCGTCGTCCGGCTTGGAAAGTGTTCTGGCTTCCTTGGCGATTTCGGCCAGTGTCTGCCCTTGCGCAGCTTTTGCGGGCGGGATTGGTGCCACCTTGGCATCAGCGGATTTCTGGGCGTCGACCACTGATGGCGCCGTGCCGCGAACTATCACCTGGCCCTGTGCGCCGCCCGCCGGCAATGGCGCAGGTCCCGCCCCAGCAGGTGCCGGCCCGCCGAGAACCGCTTGTCTCTTCACCGGCCCACCTCTGCCTGGTGGCCCGGAAGGCGCGCTTGCTCCTCCTCCACCCTCGAACAAGGGGACAGACCCGTGCAGCATCTCGTTGCGGAAGACTCCGCTAACTGCCACTTGAGCCCGGGGCAAGTCCGTTCCTTCTTTCAGCCGTCCGAGGACAGTCAGCCACCAATAACTTACGTTGTCCTGACGATTGCTCCAGGTCATGGGATTGGTGATACGCGGCCCCGCCGCAAGCGGCAGCCAAACGTCGTAGTCGCTCCCCGGCGTAATTCCGGTGAATCGCTGTTCGGCCACTCCGGCGATCGTAAAAGGGGTGCCGTTCAATTCAATCGTGCGGCCGATCGCATCGCGAGCACCGCCGAATGATCTCTGCCAATAGCCATAGTTGAGCACGGCAACCGGCGTTGCCGCCGGCGAATCGTCACTCGATTCAAGAACGCGGCCTGCCGCGGCCTTCACGCCCATCGTGCGAAAGAAATCTCCGGAAACGAGTTGGCCAGTGATTATGCTTGCAGGGCCGTTGCCGGTCAGAGCAAGTGGGCCGGAGTTGGCGAACGCGGCCACCCCTGAAAACTGGTTCGCATTCGCGATCTCGCGAAACATCGGTTGCGAAAAGGAACAGCCTGAGGGATTCGCCGCGCCGAAACGGAGATCGCTGGGGCAGTCGCCCGAGGACATATAACCGTGAACCTTCGGCGCGTTGCGCGCGCTCCATTTCAGAACAACCAGTTGCGACGGATTCTCGACCGGCAGCGACCGCAACATCACGGCATCGATAAGGCTGAAAATCGCTGTGTTCGCGCCAATGCCCAGCCCCAGCGTAAGGATCGCCACGGCAGCGAAGCCCGGAGAGTTGCGCAGCAAGCGGAGGCCGTAGCGAATGTCCTGTGAGAGTTCCTCAAGCCAACCGATGGTCCATACTTCCCGCGTGTTTTCCTTTACCCGCGTTACGTTGCCGAATTTGCGCAAAGCCGCATGACGAGCGTCTTCCGGCGACATGCCGCGCTCAATATTGTCCTGCGTCTCTCTCTCAATGTGCTCGCGAATATCCGCGTCGAGTTCTTCCAACATGCGTTTGCTGCGTCTCATTGATTCGCCCCTCACTCTGCCGGCCGCAGAATCCGCGCGATCGCTCCCGCCACCTTGTCCCACTTGCTGGTCTCGACCGCCAGTTGCCTCCGTCCCTTCGGCGTCAACCGGTAAAACTTGGCGCGCCGATTGTTCTCCGAGGTGCCTTCTTCGGCGGAAATCCATCCTCGCTTGATGAGCCGGTGCAACGCCGGATACAGCGATCCCTGCTCAACTTGCAGCACCTCATCGGAGTTGAATTCGATCGCTTTAGCGATCGCGTGGCCGTGCGCTGGCCCCAGCAGCAGCGTACGAAGAATCAGCAAGTCTAGAGTCCCTTGCAATAATTCAATGCGCTCGCGCTGTTCTTTAGTAGACACTCTAGGTGAAGATAGGGCCCTTCCCATAGAATGTCAAGGTGAGCGATCATCCATTAACCTTGGACCGTCGGCTGTTCAGACGGACCGCCGCCTGATTTCTCTAGCCACGTCACGGTGTTCAGGTTAGAATCTTTTTGCTCCAATAGTGTCCGCTTGCAACTCGGACTTCGGGCGCAGTCGTCCAACAGAGACAGCGCCAAGGACAACGCCCATGTTCGTCCCGCAAGTCGCTGTACGAATCTAATCCGCCGCTAGCGCGGAACTGATCTTCTCCCCCCGTTTTTCCTATTCCTCTTCTGCAGCCGCGTCAGCGCGCCTGAATCCTGGGAAGCGCCCACGCAGAACGTAAAGGTCTATATGTCATTGGAACAAACTGTTGCCGCCGCGCCTCAGCCTACGCTTTGGAGTTCCATCCGCGAAGCCCTCCGCGGCTCGCATCAGGATTTCACCACCGGCGATCTCAATCGCGCGATTCTCCTTCTCGCCATCCCCATGATCCTCGAGATGGTGCTGGAGTCGCTTTTCGCGGTCGTCGACGTTTTTTGGGTCGGCCGTCTTGGCGCGGACGCCGTCGCCACCGTCGGCCTCACGGAATCGTTGCTCAGCTTGGTTTTCGCCGTTGGCCTCGGCCTAAGCCTCTCCACCACCGCCATGGTCGCTCGCCGCATTGGCGAGAAGGATCCCGCCGGAGCCGCCGTTGCCGGCGTTCAAGCTATCGCCACCGGGCTCGCGATCTCTGCCCTCATCGGCGTTCCCTGCTTCTTTTACGCGCCTGACTTGCTTCGACTCATGGGCGCCTCGCCCCAAATCATCGCCACCGGCTCCGGTTACGCCCGTATTGCTCTCGCCGGGAGCGGCGCTATCACCATGCTTTTCCTCAACAACGCCATCTTCCGCGGCGCAGGCGACGCTGCTGTCGCCATGCGCTTGCTCTGGGTCTCCAACATCATCAATCTAATCCTCGACCCTTGCCTCATCTTCGGCTGGGGACCTTTCCCCAAGCTCGGAGTTACTGGCGCGGCTCTCGCCACTCTCACCGGCCGCAGCATCGGCGTGCTCTACCAGTTCTATCGCCTCATGCGCGGAACGGAGCGTATCCGCATTCTTCGCCGTCAAGTCCATTTGGACCTCACGATCTTTCTTCGGCTGCTCCGCGTCTCCCTCACCGGAATCTTGCAATTCACCATCGCCGATGTCAGTTGGATCGGCTTGGTCCGCATCGTCAGCGTCTTCGGCTCTGCAGCACTCGCCGGCTACACCATCGCCATTCGCATCGTCATCTTCGTAATTCTACCGAGCTGGGGACTCAGCAACGCCGCGGCCACGCTCGTCGGCCAGAACCTCGGCGCCAAACAGCCCGAGCGCGCCGAAACCTCCGTGTGGCGCACCGGCCTGTACAACATGCTTTTCCTCGGCGCGATTGGGATCTTCTTCATCCTGTTCTCCGTGCCTGTTGTGCGCCTTTTCACTAACGACCCAGCCGTCATCCCGCTGGCCGCTTCCTGCCTGCGCATCCTCAGCTACGGCAATATCGCCTTCGCCTACGGCATGGTCATGCTTCAGGCGTTCAACGGCGCCGGCGATACTTTCACCCCTACACTCGTGAATCTCTTCGGCTTCTGGTTCCTGGAGATTCCTCTCGCCTACTTTCTGGCCATCCCCGCGCATATGCAGTCCAACGGCGCCTTCTACTCCATCGTCTTCTCCGAAGCCGCCATCGCCGCCGCCGGCATCGTCCTCTTCAAACGCGGACGCTGGAAAGTCCAGCAAATCTGACTCTCGATTCTGTGTGATTGTGGGCAAGCCTTCAATCCGTTTCCATATAGCACTGTGCGTTTCCATTTTTGCTGTTTGTATTTTCTTCTCTCAGGCGTACGATTTGTCGTCGATGACCATGCTCTCCCTTGAGAGGATTCCATGAAAACTCTTGCGAAAAAAACCGCATTGCTTAGCCTCCCCTTGCTTCTCGCCTTTCTTTCTTTCGTTCCGCCCGTGCACGCCCTGGAAAACGGTCTCGCCCTCACTCCTCCCATGGGCTGGAACAGTTGGAACCGCTTCGCCTGCAACGTTAGCGAAGAACTCGTCAAGTCCGCCGCCGACTCTCTCGTCAGCAGCGGCATGAAGGACGCCGGCTACGAGTACGTCGTCATCGACGATTGCTGGCAAGTCAGCCGCGATGCCGCCGGCAACATCGTCGTCGACCCGAAAAATTTCCCCAACGGCATCAAGCCCCTCGCCGACTACGTCCACTCCAAAGGCTTGAAATTTGGAATTTACTCTGATGCCGGCACCAAAACGTGCGCGGGGCGCCCCGGCGGACGCGGCCACGAATACCAAGACGCCCTTCAATACGCCGCCTGGGGCGTCGACTATCTCAAATACGATTGGTGCAACACCAGCACGCAAAATGCCCCGGCCTCCTACGCCACCATGCGCGACGCGCTAAAAGCCGCCGGCCGCCCCATCGTCTTCAGCCTCTGCGAGTGGGGCTCCAACAAGCCCTGGCTTTGGGCCCGCGACGTTGGCAATCTCTGGCGCACCACCGGCGACATTTCCGATTGCTGGGATTGCAAAAAAGACCAGTTGAGCTGGACACAGATTCTCGATTTACAAGTCGGCATCGAATCCTACGCCGGCCCCGGCCATTGGAACGATCCCGACATGCTCGAAGTCGGCAACGGCGGCATGACCACCAACGAATACCGCTCCCACTTCAGCCTCTGGTGCATGCTCGCCGCGCCGCTGATGGCCGGAAACGATTTGGCGCGCATGACTCCCGAAATCAAGGAAATCCTCACCAACAAGGAAGTCATCGCCGTCGACCAGGATCCCCTCGGCAGCGAAGGCCGCCGCGTCCGCAAGAGCGGCGACTCCGAAGTCTGGTCCAAGCAAATGAAAGACGGCAGCCGCGCCGTCGTCCTCCTCAATCGCGGCGCTTCAGACGCCGACATCTCCGTCTCCTGGGAAGACCTCGGCTACCCCGCCCATCTCACCGCCAACGTCCGCGACCTCTGGGCCCACAAAGACCTCGGCAAATCCACCGGCTCCTTCAGCGCCAAGGTCCCCTCTCACGCCGTCCTCATGCTCCGCGTCACCCCGTAGCGGCGGCTTTACGCCGCCATCTTCCTAGTTCGCGGCCACTCAGTCGTTGAACTACCAGCACGCCGAGACTTCGGCGCCGTGGGCCCGCCAAAATTTAGCCCAGTCCGCAAGAACTGGGTCTACAATCAGTCATGTTTGTTCTTGTCCGTGCCGTCACTTACTCGGCGCTCTTTATCGGTCTTCTGCTCATCTACCTGCCGGCCCGTGTCTTGTCTTGGCCGGGAATTGTCCGCCCCCCAGTCATCGCTGTCCCTCAGGTTGCGGGAATGGTTCTCGGAGCCGCGGGCGCGGTCGTCGCGCTGTGGTGCATCTTCACTTTCGCAGCCATCGGCAAAGGCACTCCCATGCCCCTCGATCCGCCTCGCCACCTGGTAATTCGCGGCCCTTACCGTTTCGTGCGCAATCCCATGTACATCGGCGGAGGACTCGCCCTCGCCAGCGCCGCTCTCTTCTATTGGTCGTGGCCACTTCTCGCTTATGCCGGCCTCTTCTTCGTCGCCACCCACCTCTTCGTGCTGTCCTACGAGGAGCCCACTCTCCGCCGTACCTTCGGCCCCGACTACGAAGCCTATTGCCGCCAGGTCCATCGATGGCGGCCAAGCCTTTCCCCTAACCACTAACCAGATTTCCAGGACAGGAGATCCGTCCTGCCTGCACACGCGGACCTCGCCAACGGGACAAGGTGTTGGAAACAAAAGTACGCCTTGGCCGTCCTAACCGTTGAGCGGGGGTGGCGTTATGGCTGGGAACTTCCAACAAGATCTCCGGGGCGGGTTGCGGATGCTGAAGAAGAGCCCCGGCTTCACCTTCGTGGCCGTGCTGTCGTTGGCCTTGGGCATCGGGGCGAATACCGCTATCTTCACCATTATCAACGCGGTCTTCCTCGACCCGCTGCCGGTTGAGGAGCCTTCGCGCCTCGCCGAGATGTTCACCCGCGACACGCAGACGATCGACGCGAACGTCAATTTCCAGCTCACCCCGACTTCGCTGCCCAACTACGAGGACTATCGCGACCAGAACTCCGTTTTCTCCGGCCTGGCGGACGTCACCTTCCCCATCCCCCTGAACTGGGGCGGGCAAGCCGAGCCGCAACAACTGAATGCCATGCTCGTCAGCGGCAACTTCTTCGACGTGCTGGGCGTGAAGCCCTATCGTGGCCGCACCTTCATCGCCGACGGAGACAAGAAGATCGGCGGCAACCCGGAAGTGGTTTTGAGCTACAGCTTGTGGGCTCAGCGATTCGGCTCCGACGAAAAATTCATCGGCCAGACCATCACTTTAAATGGCACGCCCTACACGGTGGTAGGCGTGACGCCTCCGAGTTTCAAAGGCATCACGTCGCTCGGGCGTCCGGACGTGCTCTGGATCCCCATCACCATGCGCGACTACGTCCTTACCGGGCAGCTCAAGGATCTCGAAAACAACCGCCGCTTCCGCTGGACTTCCATCGTTGGTCGTCTGAAACCGCAAGTCAGCGTAGCGGAAGCGCAGGCGGCGATGAAAACCATCGCGGCTGGCCTGGAGAAGGAGTATCCGCGCGACAACCCGGGTCGCACCGTCGAGCTCTATCCGCTGAACCAATCGGCGCTGGGGATCAATCAGCGAAAGCAATTCTCTCTTGCCGGTGGCGTGCTGATGGCTGTGGTCGGCCTGGTGCTCCTGATCGCGTGCGTCAATGTGGCCAATCTGCTGCTCGCGCAAGCCGCCAAACGTGAGAAAGAATTGAGCATTCGCGCGGCGATGGGCGCCCGACGCTTCCGCCTGGTGCAGCAGCTGTTGACAGAAAGTGCCGTGCTTTCGTTGCTCGGCGGCTTGGCAGGGTTGCTGGTAGCGTATTGGGGACGCAACGTGTTGTGGTCATTCCGGCCTCCGTTTCTGCTCGACGGCTCTATCGACCTCTCGTTCGATGCCCGCGTCGTGGGATTCACCTTGGTCATCTCCGTGCTGACCGGCCTGGTCTTCGGGATCATCCCGGCAATCAAGGCTTCCGGCACGGACGTCAACGAGGTTTTGAAGACCGGCGGGCGCGGCGGCGCGCTGGGCTGGACCCACAACCGTTTGCGCGGCTTGCTGGTGATTTCGGAAATTGCGCTGGCGCTGGTGGCGCTGGTCGGTTCAGGGCTGTTTCTGCGCAGCATGCAGAACGCGCAGCAATACAATCCCGGCTTCGACTCGCAGAATCTGTTTCAAATGAATTTCGACCTGGGCGCGCTGCGTTACGACGAGGATCACGGACAACAATTCTTCCGCGACGTTGTCGAGCGCGCCAAGACGGTTCCCGGCGTTGCGGGCGCCTCGGTATCCGCGAACGGCATTTTCGGTGGCGGCATCTCAGGCACTATTTTTCGCGAGGGAGAACAGACCGATCCTAATAACCGCGGGACACTTGTGAATTTCGACGACGTGACGCCCGGCCACTTCGCGACCATGCGCATTCCGTTTTTGAGCGGCCGCGACTTCACCGACTTCGACCGCCAAAACACCACGCCGGTGGTGATCATCAACGAAGCCATGGCCAAAATTGTTTGGCCTGGTCAAGAAGCGCTCGGAAAACGCTTCGCGATTGTGCAGGATCCAAACCTGCTCCAAGTGGTCGGCGTCGTGGGAACGACGATCGTTGGCCAGATTGGAGAGGATCCTCAGCCCATAGCGTACTTCCCGATGCGGCAGCAGTACTCACCCTTCGCGACGCTCGTAGTGCGCACCACGGGCAATCCGGAATCCTTGTTGGGAGCCGTACGCACGCAGGTGCAGCAGATTGACAAAAATCTGGCGTTCACGAACGCGCAGACCGTGCAACAGATCCTGGGGCAGGGGCTGTGGGCGGCGCGCATGGGCGCGGCGCTGCTGGGCCTATTTGGCGCACTCGCTATGATACTTGCGTCGATTGGAATTTATGGCGTGCTGGCGTACTCGGTGGCGCAACGCACCAGCGAAATCGGGCTGCGCATGGCGCTGGGCGCGCAACCGCGGCAAGTGCTGTCATTGGTGCTGAGGCAGGGCATGCTTCTGGCGCTGATTGGCGCGGCCGTGGGAATAGTGGTGGCGTTGCCGGTCGCTCGCATGGCCGCGGGCCTGCTTTACGGAGTGAGCGCCACCGATCCGCTCACCTATGTAGGCATCACCTTACTGCTGATGGGCGTTGCGTTGCTGGCTTGCTACCTGCCCGCGCGGCGCGCTACACGCATCGATCCGCTCGTTGCGTTGCGCGTGGATTAGGCGCCGTCGTTTTTGGATGAAATTTCGCGCCGGCCGTTTTTGAAAGCGCGTCTCAGTTGACATGCGGCGCTAACCAGCATACCTTTCGGCACCAATGAAATTTTTCACTGGGTGCCGATGAAGAACAAATTTCTTGCCGCGGCAATCGTCGCCGCCGCGATTGCCATCGCGGCGTCGCTGCTCGCTGGCGCTCATATTCTGACGCTGCCCGCGCTAGTCCCGGCGATTCTGCGATGGCTGGCCATTTTTCTCATCGCGGCGTACGGCACTTCGCGCCGCTCCCTCACGGCTTGGATT
>Ga0075030_100000285_pt1 | contig 42980 bp, 39 predicted proteins | sample LitLauG_LLR_2012_FD_71393 | JGI IMG/M metagenome (GOLD analysis project Ga0075030, IMG submission 71393) | Freshwater sediment microbial communities from Pennsylvania, USA - Little Laurel Run_MetaG_LLR_2012 | ecosystem: Environmental > Aquatic > Freshwater > Creek > Sediment | place: USA... | reverse complement strand
CGGCCCTTCTTCTACTTCGCCTATGGCGCAGCCGTATCGGAAGTTGCCATCGACACGCTGACCGGCGAGCATCGCCTGCTGCGCATCGACATCCTGCACGATGTGGGGCGCTCCCTCAATCCAGCGATCGACATCGGCCAGGTCGAGGGCGGATTCCTGCAGGGCGTGGGCTGGCTGACGAGCGAGGAACTGTGGTGGGACGGGCGCGGCCGCCTCATGACACACGCGCCGTCCACCTACAAGATTCCGGCGGTCAGCGACTGGCCCGCCTGCGCCAACGTGCGCCTGCTGGAAGACGCGGAGAACCGCGAGGACACCGTCTACCGATCCAAGGCCGTGGGGGAGCCGCCGCTGATGCTGGCGATGTCGGTGTTCCATGCGCTGCGCGATGCCGTTGCCGCCGCCGCCGGAGATGCGGCGGCCCTGCGCCTGATGGCGCCAGCCACGCCCGAGGCCGTGCTGCGCGCGTTGGGCGCCTGCCAGGTTCGGCAGGCCGAGCCGCAGCCCATGAGGGTGGCATGAACGACTGGATTCCCTGTCTGCTGAGCCTGATGTCGGCGGGTACGCCGGTGGTGCGCATGGCCGTGGCCGGGGTCCAGGGCTCGGCGCCACGCGAGCCCGGTGCAACCCTGCTGTACTGGCGCGACGCTGGCGGCATGTTGCGCAGCCATGGCAGCGTGGGTGGCGGCCGCCTGGAAGCGCATTGCACGGAGGTTGCGCGCTACCTGCTCGAGCCCGACGCCGGCGCACCAGCCGGCATGCCGGCGCGCCCGGAACGCCGGCGGGTGGAGCGTTTCACCCTAGGCGCCTCGCTGGGCCAGTGCTGCGGCGGCGTCGTGCAGATGTACTGGGAGCGATTCGATGAACGGTCGCAGGCCGGGCTCTTGCGGCAATCCGTCCTGCCGCACCCGGGCGCCGCAGGGGGCCAGGGCGAACTGCTGCGCTACTGCGCGCTCGACGGCGGCGATCGCGAATGGCTGCTGGCCGCTGATGCGGTCGGCGCCAGCGATCTGCCCGTGGCGGCGTTCGACGGCCGGGCCGGCCTCATCCGGTCGGGCGCGAGCCTGTTCTTCGTCGAACGCCTGAGCGACGCGGCCACCCCTCTGTGGCTTTACGGCGCCGGTCATGTGGGGCGCGCCCTGGTGCACGTGCTGGCCGATCTGCCATTTCGCATCACCTGGATCGACAGCCGCCACGACATGCTGGCACAAGCGGTAGACGACCTGCCGGCGCAGCGACGCGCGCACATCATGGCGTGTTCCGAAGATCCGGACGTCGTTGGCATTGCAGCTCCGCCAGGCGCCTGGCACCTGGTCATGACGCACTGTCATGACCAGGACCTGCGCATCTGCGAATCCCTGCTGTCGGCCGGACACTTCGGTTTCCTCGGGCTCATCGGCTCGCGAACGAAGGCCGCGCGCTTTCGCCACCGCCTGCGCGACAGGGGCTTTCGGCCGGAACTGATCGCGCGGCTGGCGTGTCCCATCGGCATCGACGGCATCGACGACAAGCAGCCTGCCGCCATCGCCATCGCGGTGGCCGCGCAGCTGCTGCGGCAACGTGCGCCCGCGCCCCGCGCGGCCGCGAAGGCTCGCGCGTCCGGCCTCGAGAGCTTCGCACCCCATGAGTGAATCAACGCCCGCAGGCATCGTGCCGCGGCTGCAGCTGCTGCGCATATCGAAGTCCTATCCCTCGGTGGTGGCCAACGCCGACGTCGACCTGGCGGTCATGCCGGGGGAGATCCACGCCGTGCTGGGCGAAAACGGCGCGGGCAAGAGCACGCTGATGAAGATCATCTACGGCGTGACCCAGCCCGATTCCGGACAGATCCTCTGGGAGGGGCGGCAGGTCGAGATCGGCTCGCCATCGGCGGCGCGGCAGCTGGGCATCGGCATGGTGTTCCAGCACTTTTCCCTGTTCGAGACGCTCACGGTCGCCCAGAACATCTCCCTGGCCCTGGACGGTAATGCCGCACCAGCGACGCTGGCGCCGCGCATCCGTTCGGTGTCGGCGGCGTACGGCCTGCCGGTCGACCCGGACCGGCTGGTGCACAGCATGTCGGTCGGCGAGCGCCAGCGCGTGGAGATCGTCCGCTGCCTGTTGCAGTCGCCGCGCCTGCTGATCATGGACGAACCCACATCGGTCCTGACGCCCCAGGCCGTGCTTACGCTGTTCGATTCGCTGCGGCGCCTGGCCGCGCAAGGCTGCAGCATCCTGTACATCAGCCACAAGCTCGACGAAATCCAGTCCCTGTGTGACCGGGCCACGGTGCTGCGGGCGGGGCGGGTCACCGGCACCGCCTATCCCCGGGACGAGTCGGCCCGTTCGCTGGCCGAATTGATGATAGGGCGCGAGCTGCCCGCCTGCCGCCTCGGCCCGTGCACGGCGGGCGCGACGCGCCTGGAGCTCAGGGGCGTGAGCCTGGCAACGGTCGACCCCTTCGGTACGGACCTCAAGGACCTGCGCCTGCAGGTGCGCGGCGGAGAGATCGTCGGCATTGCCGGCATCTCCGGCAATGGCCAGCAAGAGCTGCTGCGCGCGCTTTCGGGCGAAACCCGGACCGATGCGCCAGGATCGCTGCAATTGATGGGGCGTGATGTGGGGCGCCTGGGTCCGGCAGCGCGCCGCAAGGCCGGCCTGGGCTTCGTTCCCGAAGAGCGCCTGGGGCGCGGTGCGGTGCCGGACCTTTCCCTGGCCGACAACGCGCTGCTCACGGGCTATGGCGCGGGAATGGTGGCGCGCGGCCTGATCCGATTCAACCGGGTCCGCGACTTCGCCCGCCAGGTCATCGAGCGCTTCCAGGTCAAATGCGGCGGCGAGCGCTCGGTGGCCGGCAGCCTGTCGGGCGGCAATCTGCAGAAATTCATCGTTGGCCGCGAAACCCTGCTGCAACCCCAGGTGCTGGTGGTGGCGCAACCGACCTGGGGGGTGGACATCGGCGCATCGATGCTGATCCGCCAGGCGCTCATCGACCTGCGTGACCAGGGGGTGGCGGTGCTGGTCCTGTCCGAGGAGCTCGACGAACTCTTCATGATCAGCGATCGCCTTGCGGTTCTGGCCGGCGGCCGCCTGTCGCCGGCGATCGCCACGCGAAGCACCAATATCGACCAGATCGGCATCTGGATGAGCGGCAATTTCGAGGCGGCGCCGGCCGATGCCGCTGCAACGGTCCAGGCCTAGGCAATGGCAATCCTCGAAGCGCGACCCGAACCGTCCCGCGCCATGATGCTGGCCTCGCCGCTCATCGCCGCCGTGGCAATGCTCATCACGGGTTCCGTCCTCTTCCTGGTTCTGGGCCAGGAACCCGTCCACGCGTTCCATGTCTATTTCGTCAAGCCGCTGGGCACGGCCTATGGGGTGGGCGAACTGCTGCTCAAGGCAACGCCGCTGATGCTGTGCGGCGTCGGCCTGGCGCTGGCGTTTCGCGCCAACGTGCAGAACATCGGCGCGGACGGACAACTCACCATGGGCGCCATCGGCGGAGCCGCCATTGCACTGGCCTTTCCCGATGCGCCGTCGGGCTGGCTCCTGCCCATGATGCTGCTGGCCGGTGCGCTGGCCGGCATGGCCTGGGCCGCCATTGCGGCCCTGCTGCGCACGCGCTTTCATACCAACGAGATCCTGGTCAGCCTGATGCTGGTCTACGTGGCGTACCTGTTTCTGAGCTACCTGGTGCACGGCCCGTTGCGGGATCCCGACGGCTTCAATTTTCCGCAGTCCAGGATGTTCCAGGACGCCGCGCTCCTGCCGCTGCTGCGCGAGGGCTTGCGCACCAACGTGGCGTTCGTCCTGGCCTTGCTGGCGGTGGCAGGCGCCTGGTTCTTTTGCCGCCGCAGTTTCGCGGGCTTTCGCATGCAGGTCAGCGGCATGGCGCCGGCGGCGGCGGCCTACGCGGGCTACAGCGAAGCGCGCAATGTATGGCTGGCCTTCCTGGTCAGCGGCGCGCTTGCCGGAATCGCGGGTGTCGGCGAGGTGGCGGGCCCCATCGGCCAGTTGCAGCCCTCGGTGTCGCCGGGCTACGGATTCACGGCCATCATCGTCGCCTACGTCGGGCGCCTGCACCCCCTGGGCGTGCTGCTGGCGTCCCTCCTGATGTCGCTGCTCTACATTGGCGGGGAGTCGGTGCAAATGGAGCTGCAGCTGCCCACAGCCATCACCGGGGTGTTCCAGGGACTGCTGCTGTTCTACCTGCTGGCAGCGGATCTGTTCATCCACTACCGGTTCAAGCCGCGGCGGCGTGCGGGCACGCAGGCGTCGCCATCGATCGACGCCAATCCTGCTCAAGAAACGGCGCCATCATGAATCCCGATTGGCTCATTCCCTTTCTTGCCAGCACGGCGGGGGCGGCCACCCCGCTGATCTTCGCGTCGCTGGGAGAACTGGTCGCGGAAAAGAGCGGGGTCCTCAATCTGGGCGTGGAGGGCATGATGCTGGTAGGCGCGGTGTCCGGTTTCGCGGTGACCCTGGCAACCGGGCACGCCGGCCTCGGCCTGCTGGCCGCCATGGTCGCTGCCATGGGCAGCGCGCTCATCTTTGCGTTCCTGGTGCTTACCCTGCAAACCAACCAGGTCGCCACCGGTCTGGCGCTGACGCTCTTCGGTGTCGGGCTGTCGGCCTTCATCGGGCGCAATCTGATCGGGCGAACGGTAGAGCCCCTGCCGCACCTGACCTTCCCCGGCCTTTCGGGGCTGCCGTTTTTCGGACCCCTGTTGTTTCAGTTCGACGCCATGGTGTACCTGGCAATCGCCGCGGTGCTGGCGGTGGCCTGGGCGCTGGCGCGCAGCCGCCTGGGACTGGTCATACGCGCCGTGGGCGAGTCGCCGCACAGCGCACATGCCATCGGCTATCCGGTGATCCGCCTGCGATATGCCGCCGTGCTGTTCGGCGGCGCCATGGCCGGACTGGCCGGGGCCTACCTGTGCCTGGCGCTGACGCCGATGTGGGTGGAGGGCATGACAGCCGGTCGTGGCTGGATAGCCGTGGCCCAGGTCGTGTTTGCCACGTGGAAACCGCGCGGCATACTGCTGGGGGCCTATCTCTTTGGGGGCGTTACCGTGCTGCAGTTTCACGGCCAGGGCATGGGCCTGGCCGTCCCCGCCGAGTTCCTGTCGATGCTGCCCTACCTTGCCACCATACTTGTGCTGGTCCTCATCAGCCGTAATCCCCGGACGATACTGCTCAACAAGCCCATGTCACTGGGGCAGGGCTTCCGTCCCGACGCCTGAGCAACCCACGCCGCCGCGATGCCGATGATTGCCCGCCCCAGCACCGCCACAACGACAAGGAGCCCCTGTGCCGCGCTGCCCGGATGTCGATTGATCCGCGGCGAGATCCTGCACTTTCTCGATGACCCGGGTCGCGGCCCGGACGACGACGGCACGGCGGCATTCGAGTACCAGGCCGACGGAGCGCTGCTGATCGAGAACGGGCTCGTTCGATGCTGCGGTCCGTGGGCGCAGGTGGCGGCGGCGGCGCCTGCGGGGACGCCGACCATCGACCATAGCGGCCGGCTGATACTGCCGGGATTCGTCGATACGCACATTCACTACGCCCAGACGGACATCATCGCCTCGCCCGGGCGCGGCCTGCTCGACTGGCTCGAGCGCTATGCCTTTCCCGCCGAGCGGCGCTTCGAAGATCCCGCCCTGGCGCAGGAGGCCGCCGAATTCTTCTGCGACGAACTGCTGCGCAACGGAACCACCACGGCCCTCGTGTTCGGCACGGTGCATCCGCAATCGGTCGACGCCTTGTTTGGCGTCGCCCAGCGGCGCGGGCTGCGCCTGGTCGCGGGCAAGGTCATGATGGATCGCAATTGCCCGCCATTCCTGCGCGATACGGCCCAATCGTCCTACGACGACAGCAAGCGCCTGATCGAGCGCTGGCAGGGCGTCGGGCGCCTGGGCTACGCCATCACGCCGCGCTTTGCCGCGACCTCCAGCGAAGCGCAGCTCGAAGCGGCCGGCGCCCTGGCACGCGAATTCCCGGACGTGCCGGTGCACAGCCACGTCGCGGAAAACACCGCCGAGGTCGAGCTGATCCGGGACTTGTATCCGTGGAGCCGCAGCTACCTGGATGTCTACGATCGCCACGGCCTGCTGAAAGCCCACTCGGTCTACGCGCACGGCATCTACCTGGACGCGCAGGACCGGCGCCGAATGGCCCAAAGTGGAACCGCCATCGCGTTTTGCCCCAGTTCCAATCTTTTCCTGGGCAGCGGCCTGCTGGATCTGCACCAGGTGATCGATGCCGGCGTGCGCGTGGGCATTGGCAGTGACGTGGGCGGCGGCACGAGCTTCAGCCTGCTGCGCACCCTGGCAGCGGCCTACCAGGTCGCGCACCTCAAGGCCTATCTGATATCGCCGTTGCAGGCCTTCTACCTCGCAACCTTGTCGGGCGCGCGCGCGCTGGGCCTGGACCAGCGGATCGGCAACTTCGCGGCGGGCAAGGAGGCCGATTTCATCGTCCTGGATGCGGCCGCCACGCCGCTGCTGGCCAGGCGCATGGCCGCGGCGCAGTCCCTGGCCGAGCGCCTGTTCCTGTGGATGACGCTCGGCGACGATCGGGCGGTCGCTGCCGCCTATGTGATGGGAAATCCGCTGTGGCAACGCCCGGCATGATTGCGCCTTCGTCAGCTGCCGATCTTCTCGCCCAGCCGGAAGGCGGCGATGCGGTGGATCTGCGCCAGCGCCTCGGCAATTTCCTCGTCGCGGCTGCGGCAGCAGCGTCGCTGCAGGGCAGCGATGATGTCCTGGCGTCCCAGGCCTTTGACGGCGATGATGAACGGGAAGCCGAATTTCTCCGCGTAGGCCCGGTTGCCTTCCTGGAGTTGCGCAAACTCCTCCGGGGAGCACTGGTCGAGTCCGGCGCCGGTTTGTTCGTTGCGCGATTCGGCGGTCAGGTCGCGGCGCACGGCCGCCTTGCCCGACAATTCCGGGTGGGCCCGGATGACCGCCATGCGTTCGTCTGCCGTTGCGTTGTCCAGCACCTGGGCCATGACCGACTGCAGGCGGGCAAGGGATTCGAATGGCCGCTGCGGCCAGCTGCGCACGGCCACCCAGGGCGAATGTTCGTAGATTCCGCCCAGCAGTTCGGTGAATGCAGCCTGCCCGAGCGCGTTGACGTGATGAAGGGAATGCACGGGCGGATCGGCGTTTCAGGATTGGCGTCGAACGGGGATGCGAAAAAGCTTACCACTGGCCATGGGATAACTCGATGGGAAAACTGAGCACGCACGTCCTGGACGTCGCCGCGGGCCTGCCGGCGGCCGGCATCGCCTACCGCCTGGAGCGCGTCGCGCCGGGGCCGCGCGCCGAACTGACCCGGGGCGTGACCGACGCCAACGGCCGCAGCGATGGCCCGTTGCTGGGGCCGGCGCAATTGCAGAGCGGCAGCTACGAGCTGCACTTCGAGGTGGCCGCCTACTTTCGCACGCGCGGCGCGGCGCTGGCCGATCCACCCTTCCTCGACGTGGTGACCCTGCGCTTTGGCATTGCCGACGCCGACGCCGACTATCACGTGCCGCTCCTGGTAACCCCCTGGAGCTACAGCACCTATCGGGGCAGTTGATACACCGCGCCCGGCCACGGGGATTGCGGCGCGGCACTAGCGGTAACACCAGGAAAACAACGTGGAAGCGTACGTCATCGAATGGCTCAGCCTGCTGCTGCGCTGGCTCCATCTGATCGTGGGCATCGCCTGGATCGGCGCATCGTTCTACTTCGTCTGGCTCGACAACAGCCTGCGTCCGCCACGCGACGAAGAATTGCGGCGCAAGGGTGTCGCCGGCGAGCTGTGGGCCGTGCACGGCGGCGGCTTCTACAACCCGCAGAAGTATCTGGTCGCCCCCGCGTCGCTGCCCGCCGAACTGCACTGGTTCAAGTGGGAGGCCTATTCGACCTGGTTGACCGGAGTCGCCCTGATCACCACCCTCTACTATTTCCAGGCCTCCACGTGGATGATCGATCCGTCCCGCGCCGCGCTGACGCCGGTCCAGGCCGTTGCGATCGGAATCGCCAGCATTGCTGGCGGCTGGCTGGTCTACGACAGCCTGTGCCGCCTGCTGGTCGATCGCAGCCCGTTGCTGCTGGGAGCGATCTACTTCGGATTCGTCGTCGGTGTTGCCTGGGGACTCACCCAAGTGCTGCCGGGACGCGCCGCCTTCCTCCATGTCGGCGCGATGATCGCCACCGCGATGTCGGCGAACGTCTATTTCCGCATCATCCCCGGGCAGAAGACGACCGTGGCGCAGATGCAGCGGGGCGAAGCGCCCGACCCGAAGCATGGCAAGCTCGCCAAGCAGCGCAGCGTGCACAACAACTACCTGACGCTCCCGGTGCTGTTCTGCATGATCAGCAACCACTACGCATTCGTCTACGGCCATGCACATGCCTGGGCGGGACTGGCCCTGATACTGCTGGCCGGCGCCCTGATCCGTCATTTCTTCAATCAGCGCCATCGCGGCCAGCAGCAGTGGCGCTACCCGCTCGCCGGCGCTGCGCTGCTCGCGGTCGTCGTCGCGTGGTTCGCCCCGGCTTCGTCCGCTGCGCTGGCCGGCGCAACGGTGGACTTTGCGCAGGTGCAGCAGGTGGTGGCGGCGCGCTGCGCCGGCTGCCATGCGGAACACCCGACCCTGGTTGCCGCCGCCCCGGGCGGCATCATGCTCGACACGCCCGATCGCATCCGTGCGCTGCGGCAGCGGATCTGGTCCCAGGCGGTGCAGGTCCGTGCGATGCCCCTGGGCAACATCACCCACATCACCGAGGACGAAAGAAGCCTGCTGGACCGCTGGGCAAGTCGCGGCGACAATTGACGGCGGCACGCCCGCCGCAGCGCCACCGAGATCCGCACCATGCCCAACGCAACCACCCCCGCTCCCGTGGAAACCGACCTGCCGCAATGGGCGAGGTCCAGTGTCAATCTTGCCGATGCCCGCATTGGCGCCAGGGCGCTGGCCTGTTCCGATGATTTTTTCGCCCCAATGGAAAGAATGCTGCAGGCGGCTGCTGCGGTCTTCATTCCGGGCAAATACGACGACAACGGCAAATGGATGGACGGTTGGGAAAGCCGTCGGCGGCGGGACCCGGGGCACGACTGGTGTGTCATTGCCCTGGGCGTGCCCGGAACGCTCACCGGGTTCGACATCGACACCCGCCACTTCACCGGCAACTTTCCCCCGTCGGCCAGCATCGACGCGTGCCCGCAGGGCGCCGATCCGCAACTGGCAGCCAACTGGGTCTGCATGCTGCCGCTGGTTGCCCTGGCGGGCGATTGCCAGCAATATTTTCCCGCGCAGCGGGCCGAGGGCGTCTATTCCCACGTCCGCCTCAATATTTTTCCCGATGGTGGGGTGGCTCGACTGCGGGTCTATGGCCGGCCGTCGCCGGCGAACGTGCAGTCGGGGCCTGATGGCCTGGTCGACCTCGTGGCCCTGGTCAACGGCGGCCGGGCGCTGGCCTGGAACGACGCCCACTTCGGCGCCTGTCAGAATCTGCTGCTGCCGGGGCGCGGAGCCGACATGGGTGAAGGCTGGGAGACGCGCCGCCGCCGGGAACCGGGGCACGACTGGTGCGTCCTGGCGCTGGGTGTAGCGGGGCGCGTGCGGCGCATCGAGGTCGATACGGCGCATTTCAAGGGCAATTACCCCGACCGCTGTTCCCTGCAGGCCGCCTTCGCACCGGACGCGGCCGCATCGTCGCTGGTTGCCGAGTCCCAGTTCTGGAGCACCTTGCTGCCGGAAGTCAGGCTTGGCGCCGATGCGATCCACGTGTTCGAGCGCGAGTGCGTGGACGTGGGCAGCATCACCCACGTGCGCTTCAATCTGCATCCGGACGGCGGCGTATCGCGGCTGCGGCTCTGGGGAGAGCGTGCATGAACCGGCTTGCGGTGCAGGCGCTGTCCGCGCCGGCGTTCGCGCCCTTCGGCGATGTGCTGGCCTGCGATGGGTCGCGGCACTATCCCATCAATGAAGGCACGACGCAACGCTACGACGATCTCGCCCGCATCGACGCCGGGCCGCACGGGCGGGTGATCGTCAGCATCTTCCGGGGACAGCCGCGCGCCTTCCCGTTGCGCATCGCGATGATGGAGCGTCATCCCCTGGGCAGCCAGACATTCATGCCCTTGCAGGGCACACCCTACCTGGTCGTGGTGGCCGAGCCCGGATCACCGGCCACCCTGCCCGGCCGGCTGCACGCCTTCCTCGCCCGGGGCGACCAGGGCGTCAATTACGCGCGGGGCGTCTGGCATCACCCGCTGATCGCCATCGGCCAGGTCAGCGATTTTCTCGTCATCGACAGCCGCGGCGGCGGGCCCAACTGCGACGAAGCGGAACTGGCCCAGGCGGTGGTGCTCGAACACCCTGGCGCGGGCTGTTGACGCGTGGCCACTGGCCGCGGTCCCGCAGGGACGGCCCGAAGTATGATCCCGCGCTGTTCTGCCGCTACGGCAAGACGGCCGCAGCCGCGACGCCGGCGGCTGCCCAAACAAGGGGATGGTCGATGCGCGTGATTCTGGCTGTGGGCATGCTGGCCGCGGCAATGGCGGGCAGCGGGTGCAAACCGTCACCGCCGACCCCCGCGCCCACCACGGGGACCGCAACAGCGCCGGTCGCGGCCCGCGTTGCGCATCCCAAAATAGCGCTGGTCATGAAATCGCTGGCCAACGATTTTTTCTCGACCATGGCCAAGGGCGCACAGGCGCACCAGGCCGCGCACGCCGCCGACTACGATCTCATCGTCTACGGCATCAAGAACGAGACCGACCTGGCCGAACAGGTGAACCTGGTCGAGCAGGCCGCATCGCAGGGCGCCGCCGCCATCTTGATTGCCCCCGCCGATTCCCGGGCGCTGGTGCCCGCGCTGCGCCGCGCCCAGCAGCAGGGCATCGTCATCGTCAACATCGACAACCGCCTCGATGCCGACGCGGCGGGCAAGGCGGGATTGAGCGCTGCCTTCGTCGGCCCCGACAACCGCGAGGCGGCGCAGCGCGTTGGCCTGGCGCTGGCCCAAAAGCTCAAACCTGCGGCCGAGGTCGCCATCATCGAGGGGGCAACGACCGCCTTCAACGGCCAGCAGCGGCGCGCGGGGTTCGAGGATGCGATGCAGCGGGCCGGCATGAAGGTGGTTTCCGTCCAGAGCGGCGATTGGGAGATGGAAAAGGCCAATACCGTGGCCGCGAATCTGCTGAGCGCGCACCCGCGGCTCCAGGCCATCCTTTGCGCCAATGACAACATGGCGATAGGCGCCGCGGCGGCCGTCGCCGCGGCGGGCCGCAGGCAGCAGGTCCTGATCGCCGGATTCGACGACATCGCGGCCATCAAGCCGCTGCTCGCCGATGGCCGCGTTGCCGCGACAGCCGATCAGCATGCGGACCAGCTTGCGGTATTTGGCATCGAAACCGCCTTGGCGTTGCTCAAGGGAACCACGCCGGCCGCCGACCGGACCACCGAGGTCGACGTAATCACGGCGGTACCAGCCGCTGCGCCGCAGTCCCGGCCGTGAAGCGGCGCTGGCTGTCGCTGCCGCAGTCCGATCTGCTGGTGCTGTTGCTGGTCCTTGGCGGCCTCGTCGCCTTCTTCGGCCTGGGGACGCAGGGCTTTCTGGGCAAAGCCAGCCTGGGTTCCATCGCCAACCGGATTCCCGCGCTGCTGCTCGTATCCACCGGCATGACCCTGCTGATGGTGACCGGTGGCATCGACCTCTCGGTCGGTTCGGTACTGGGACTTTGCGGCGCCGTCACGGGCGTGCTCATGGTCGACCAGGCCTGGGGCCTGGGGCCCGCGCTCGCTGCCAGTGTCGCCTTGGGCGCCCTGGCGGGCAGCGTGAATGGATGGATTTCCGTGAAGCTGCGGCTGCCATCGTTCATCGTCACGCTCGGCATGCTCGAGATTGCCCGCGGACTTGCGTTCCTGGCAACCCATTCGCAAACCAAATACATCGGCGCGGCCGTGGAGGGCCTGGGCACTCCGATCGCCGGCTGGGTGGTCTCCCCCGCGTTCCTCGTCGCCATCGGAACCGCCGGGCTGGGACAGTTGCTGCTGTCCCGAACCGTGTTCGGACGGCACCTTGTGGCCGTCGGCGCCAATGCGGACGCGGCGGCAATCTCGGGCATCGCCATCGATCCGCCGCGCATCTGGGCGCATGCCCTGCTCGGCGCCCTTACCGGGCTGGCGGCCGTCGTCAACTGCTCGCGCCTGGGATCGGCCGATCCCAATGCCGGTGTCGGCTTCGAGCTTTCGGTCATCGCTGCCGTCGTGGTCGGCGGCACGAGCCTGCGCGGCGGCCGCGGCTCGGTGCTCAAGAGCCTGCTCGGCGTGCTGATCGTGGCGACGCTCGAAGCGGGTCTGGTGCAATTGGGCGCCTCCGAACCGCTCAAGCGCGTCGTCACCGGCTGCGTGATCGTGGCAGCCGTCCTGGCCGATACCTGGCGGCGCCGGGCATGATCCTGCGCGCCGCCAACCTCACCCGCCGCTTCGGCAGCGTGGTTGCGCTGCGCGACGTCAGCTTCGATCTGCGTGCCGGCGAGATCCACGCCCTGTGCGGGGAGAACGGCGCCGGCAAGTCCACGCTGATCAAGGTCCTGAGCGGCGTGCACCCCCACGGCAGCTACGCGGGGCGCATCGAGATCGACGGCCGCGAGGCCAGGTTCCGCTCGCTGCGCGACGCTGCGGCCGCAGGCATCGCGGTGATCCATCAGGAACTGGCGTTCATCGACGAGCTTACCGTCGCCGAGAACATCTGCCTGGGGGCCGAGCCGTCGCGATGGGGCTTCTGGCTCGATCGCGCCCAGGCGCTGCGGCGCGCGACCGCGGTGCTGGCGCGGTTCGGCATCGCGCTGGATCCGGCGGCGCCCATGAGCTCGCTCGGCATCGGCCAGAAGCAGCTGGTCGAGATCGTCAAGGCCCTGGCGCGCGATTCACGCATCCTGATACTCGACGAACCCACGGCAGCGCTCGCCGGCCACGAAGTGCGATCCCTGCTGGCCATCGTGGCCGAGCTGCGCGGCCGCGGCGTCGCCTGCATCTACGTCTCCCACCGCCTGGAGGAGGTATTGAGCATCGCCGACCGGATCTCGGTGCTGCGAGACGGGTCCACCGTTTGCACGCTTGCGGCGGCGGCTGCCGATGAAGCGACGGTGATACGCCACATGGTCGGTCGGGAGATCACCGGTCTTTACCCAAGGACCGGGCGCGTAGCCGGAGCGGCGCTGCTGGAAGTCGAGGATCTGGCGGTTGCCGACGCGAGCGGCCGGCAAAGGCTGCACGGCATATCGTTTTCGCTGCACGCCGGCGAGGTGCTGGGTATCGGCGGACTGATGGGGGCCGGGCGCACGGAATTGCTGATGCATCTCTATGGTGCCTGGGGCCGGCGCAGCGCCGGCCGCGTAACCCTGGCCGGGCGCACGGCGCCGGGAGATCCGGCCGGGGCGCTGCGGGCCGGCATGGCTCTGGTCAGCGAAGACCGCCGGCGTTTCGGCCTGCATCTGGAGGAGTCGATAGGGTTCAACCTGTCGCTGTCGTCGCTGGGGGAAATCTCCCGCGGCGGCGTGCTGCAGCCCGGCGCGGAAGAAAGGCGCAATGCCGCCAGCGCGCGCGCGTTGGGGATCAAGGCCGACGGCCTGTCGTCGGCAGCGGGCCGGCTGTCCGGGGGCAATCAGCAGAAGGTGGTCCTGGGCAAGGCGCTCCTGACCCGACCGCGCGTGGTGCTGCTCGACGAGCCGACGCGGGGGATCGATATCGGCGCCAGGCTCGAGATCTACCGGCTGATCGATAGCCTGCGGGCCGACGGCTGCGCGGTGCTGCTGGTGTCAAGCGATCTGCCGGAACTCATCGGCCTAAGCGACCGCATCGTGATGCTGCGTGATGGCACGATCGGCGGCCGGTTCGATGCCAGCACCGCGATGCTGCCGGAAACCCTGCTGCGGGCCGCCATCGGCGCGGCGCCGGGCACCCATCCGCACTAACGCCGCGGGGCCGCCGCTGCCCGAACCGCCGGGGGCGCCGCCATCAGATCGACGAAAAGCCTGCGGAACCGGGGAAGATCCAGGTCGAGCTGGGCATGCACCAGCTGCAGGTCGGCCGCCGGCTTGAGCGCTTTGCTCCAGGTAAGCGTGTCGCCGTAGGTCGGTCCGTGGCTCACGTCGACATCCATGTAGACCTCGCGCGAGCGGGCGATGATGCCCGGATCGAGCCATGCGCACGCGGCGATCTCATCCCACAGGTAATAGCGCTCCTGCGAGTAGGCCGCGACGTAGCGCGCCGCCGGTTGCCCGGACCGGGCGATCTGGTCGACCATCTCCTGCGTGAACATCGCCTGGATCGAGATATCGACGGTGGTGAGGTCGATGCGCGGCCAGTGCGCCCGCAGCGTGATGCGCGCCGCCTCCGGGTCGAACCAGAAGTTGAACTCGTGCCGCGGACTGTTCTCGAACTCCGGATCGTCCGTGTGCGGATTGAGGCTGCCGCCCATGATGACTATGCCCTGCGCCAGTTCGGCGAAGTGCGGGTCCAACGAAACCGCCAGCGCGATGTCGGTGAGCGGGCCGGCGGCATAGACCGTGACTTCGTGCGGGTGGGCGTGGACCTGGCGGATCAGAAAATGCGCCGCATCCTCTGCAAGCGGCCGAAGCGCCGGCTCGCCCTCCGGCAGCGGCGGGGTATCCCAGGGCCCGGCCGGCACCTTGGGCTTGTCCGCCTCCACCAGTCCGGCGTGCTGCGTGGTGACGACATCGGGCCGCTGGCCCCAGGCACCCAGCCAGCCGACCTGGCCGTACATGGGCACGGCAAGCCGGGTCTCCTCCTGGGTGCGCACCAGGGGGAAGACGGCACCCGGCGCAACCGGAACGTCGGTGCGCCCGATGAGTTCGAGCATGCGCAGCGTATGCCGCACCTCGTCATCGCGCCAGGCGTTGCCGGTGACAATGGTTATGCCAAGCACCTCGACCGCGGGCGACTGCAGCAAGGCCATCATCGACATCATGTTCGACCCGCCGGGCCCGGAGCCATCCTGGCTGATCACGACCAGGCGCTTGCCCGCCGCCTGCGCGGCCATCGGACCGGCCAAGATCAGGGCTGCGAGCAACACGGCGGGCACGATGCGCTTCATCTGGACTTCCCTCTCCCAACGGATGCAGTACGCGGTCGAGCACCGGCACGCCCGATTGCGCGGTTGGCGGCCTCGGCGCAGCCGGGTCGAGGGTAAACTGTCGGCCGCGGCGATGCAACGCAGGTCGACGCTTCCCGCAGTTCGAAAGCCGGCGTCGGCACGGGATGGTGACGCCGGCCCCGGCGACCGGTGCGCGGCGCGCCATCCTCCCAACGGTCCGTCACGGAGAATCAATCCATGTTCCAGGTTCCTCGCGTGTCGGCCGCCGGGCTTCCGAACCTGCTGCGGCAGATGCCCAAGGCCGAACTCCACGTGCATATCGAAGGAACGCTGGAGCCGGAACTGATTTTTGCCCTGGCCCGGCGCAATGGCGTCGCGTTGCCGTACGCCAGCGTCGACGATTTGCGGCAGGCTTATGCCTTCAGCAACCTGCAGAGCTTCCTGGATATCTATTACGCCGGTGCCAGCGTCCTGCTGCACGAGCAGGATTTCTACGACATGGCCAGCGCCTATTTCGAGCGGGCGGCGGCCGAGCACATCGTCCACGCGGAGATCTTCTTCGATCCGCAGACCCACACCGCGCGGGGCGTGGCCATTTCCAGCGTCATCGGGGGGCTGCACCGCGCCTGCACCGATGCCCGAAGCAGGCTGGGCGTGGACGCCGCGCTCATCCTGTGCTTCCTTCGCCACCTCAGCGAAGAATCGGCATTCGCGACCCTGGAGCAGGCGCTGCCCTATCGCGACTGCTTCATTGGCGTCGGGCTCGACTCCAGCGAGCTGGGCAATCCGCCGGAGAAATTCGAGCGCGTCTTTGCCCGCTGCCGTGAACTGGGGCTGCGCCGGGTGGCGCACGCCGGCGAAGAGGGGCCGCCCGCCTACATCTGGGATGCGCTCGAGCGGCTGGGTGCCGAACGCATCGATCACGGCGTCCAGGCCGTGAACGACGCGGCGCTGATGCGGCGCCTGGCCAGCGAGCGCATCCCCCTCACGGTGTGTCCGCTGTCCAACGTGAGGCTGTGCGTGTTCCCCGATCTGGCCCGGCACAACCTGCCCCGCCTGCTGGAGGCCGGCCTGATGGTCACGGTCAATTCGGACGATCCGGCGTATTTCGGCGGGTATCTCAACGACAATTTCCTGCAGCTCTTCGCCGCCACGGGCATGGGCGCCGAACAGGCGTATGCCCTGGCCGCCAACAGCTTTGCGGCGAGCTTCGTCGCTCCGGCCGCGCGCCAGGGCTGGATGCTCGAATTGCAGGCCGCCTTTTCCCGCCTCGCGGCGGCCTGAGTCGTTGGCTGAGCCGCGGCCCGGCAGCGTTTGGCATCGATGAACGGCATTCCTTGCAACGGAGCATGGCGATGAGCCCCATCCAGCAGGCTGGCGACACACCGGTCCAGCACTTCGAAGATCCGGACGCCGCATTGGGGCGGGTGCGCCAGCTGTATGACGACAGCATCGCGACCCTGCGCGGGGCGCTGCAGAGTTTCATTTCCGGGAACACGCCGCCCGGCCGGATTCGCGCCTGCTATCCCTACGTGCGCGTGCAGACCGAAACGGTGGCGCGCAGCGATTCGCGCTTGAGCTACGGCTTCGTCGCCGGGCCGGGCACCTACGAAACGACCTTGACCCGGCCCGACCTGTTCGCGAATTACTATCGCGAGCAGTTCCGGCTGCTGATCCAGAACCACCACATTCCCATCGAGGTGGGCACGAGTCGCCAGCCGATTCCGGTGCACTTCGCGCTGGACCATGGCGATCACCTCGAAGGCCGCCTCGATCACGATCGACAGCTGCGCCTGCGCGACCTGTTCGACCTGCCCGACCTGGCCGCGATGGATGACGGCATTGCCAACGGCACCCACGAGCCCGCGCCGGGCGAGCCGGCCGCGCTGGCGCTGTTCACGGCCCCGCGGGTCGACTACTCCCTGCACCGCCTGCTGCACTACACCGGCACCGACCCGGAGCACTTCCAGAATTTCGTGCTTTTCACCAATTACCCGTTCTATGTCGACGAGTTCATCGAGACCGGGCATGCGGCGATGCGCGACCCCGCGAGCGAGTACCAGGCCTTCGTCGAGCCCGGCAACGTGGTGACACCGCGCGCCGGCAGCGCGCTGCCGCCGGGCCCCGGCGCCAACCGCCCCGCCCGGTTGCCGCAGATGCCCGCCTACCACCTGGTTCGTGACGACGGCGCCGGCATCACGATGGTGAACATCGGCGTCGGGCCGGCCAACGCCAAGACGATCACCGACCACATTGCCGTGCTGCGGCCCCATGCCTGGATCATGCTGGGCCACTGCGCCGGCCTGCGCAACTCGCAGAAGCTGGGCGACTACGTCCTGGCGCATGGCTACGTGCGCGAGGACCATGTGCTCGACGAGGACCTTCCATTGTGGGTACCCGTTCCGGCGCTTGCCGAAGTGCAGCGCGCCATCGAAGGCGCCGTGGCCGATGTCACGCAGCTCCAGGGCTACGAGCTCAAGCGCCTGATGCGCACGGGCTCCGTGGCCAGCACCGACAACCGCAACTGGGAGCTGCTGCCGTTGCAGAACACGCCCAGCAACCCGCAGCGGCGCTTCAGTCAAAGCCGCGCCATCGCACTGGACATGGAAAGCGCCACGATCGCCGCCAACGGCTTCCGGCTGCGCGTTCCGTACGGCACCTTGCTGTGCGTGTCCGACAAGCCGCTGCATGGCGAACTCAAGCTGCCGGGCATGGCCAGCCAGTTCTACCGTGACCGTGTCGATCAGCACCTGCGCATCGGCGTGCGCGCGATCGAGCGCCTGCGCGAACAGCGACTCGACGAACTGCTCAGCCGGAAACTGCGCAGCTTTGCCGAGGTGGCCTTCCAGTAGATCGCGCCGCGCCCAGGCTGCCCGCCGAATCGCTTTTCCTATCCATGAAAGTGGCCAACATGCATCGATCGACTTGCCTGAAGACCGCGCGCGGGTTGCGCTGCGCCGTCCTGTGGTCCTGGATGCTTGCCGCAATGGTCGCCGCCGCCCCCGGCGAGGCGGCGGAGTGCGAACGCGCCGACCTGGTGCGCCGCACGGCCGTGATTTCGGCCTTTGCCCCGGAAGCGCAGGCCCTGCAGGCTTTGGTACATGGCACTTCCTGCGAGATAAACGGCGTGAGCTTTGTCACCGGCCAGATCGAGGGCCAGCCCGTCGTGGTTTTCATGAGCGGCATCAGCATGGTCAACGCGGCGATGACGGCGCAACTGGTCATCGACCGTTTCAACATCGGCAGCCTGGTGTTCTGCGGCATCGCGGGGGGTGCCGACCCCGAACTCAATATCGGCGATGTCGTGGTGCCGGAACGCTGGGGGGAATATCTCGAGGCGACCTTCGCCCGCGAGACGCCGCAAGGCCTGAAGCCGTTCGAATACGGCCAGGGTCCATTCTTCAAGAACTTCGGAATGATCTTTCCGAACGGCGTATTGGTTGGCAACGCCGCGGAGCCAAGCCGCTACCACTTCTGGTTCGACGCCGACCCGCTGTTGCTGGCGGCCGCGCGCAAGGCCGCTTCCCAGGTCAAGCTCAAGGTCTGCGCGGCACAAGACCGCTGCCTCGCGCATCCACCCAAGGTGGTCGTGGGAGGCAGCGGCGTAAGCGGCGCGGCGTTTGTCGACAACGCCGAGTTCCGCCGGTATGTGTTCGCCACTTTTGCGCCGCGGGTGATGGACATGGAAAGCGCTGCCCTTGCGCACGTGGCGTACGCCAACCGCAAGCCGTTCATCGTCTTTCGCAGCCTGTCGGATCTGGCCGGCGGCGGGGAGGGTGCCAATCAGATGCTGACGTTCATGGACCTCGCCTCGGCCAATTCTGCCGAGCTTGTGCGGCTTTTCATGCAGACCCTGGGGGCCCAGGCGGCGCGTTGAATTCCGCCCCGGGGGCCCGCGCCCCTAGAAGGGAATGTCGTCGTCAAGGTCGGCGACACCACCGCCGGCCGGCTCCTTGGCCGCGGACTTGCTGCCGCCGGCCGCGGGCCGGGGTGCGGCAGGCGCAGGGGAACGGGCCGGACGGGCCTCCTGGCGGCCTTCGTCGTCCATGGGCGCGCCGCCACCCCCGCCACGGGAACCGAGCATTTGCATGACGTCGGCGACGATTTCCGTGGAATAGCGATCCTGGCCGGAGTCCTTGTCCTGCCATTTGCGCGTGCGCAGCCGGCCTTCGATGTAGACCTGCGAGCCCTTGCGCAGGTATTCGCTGGCGATTTCGGCCAGGCGCCCGAAGAAGGCAACGCGGTGCCATTCGGTCTCCTCGCGCTTCTCGCCGGTGGTCTTGTCCTTCCATTGCGAGGTGGTGGCGATGGAAACGTTGGTCAGCGCCGCGCCATCGGGGCTGTAGCGGGTTTCCGGATCGCGGCCCAGATTGCCGACAATGATTACCTTGTTTACCGACGCCATTGCTTCCTCCCCAAAATTGCGTTACCCGGCGCGGCCTTGCACGCCGGGTCCACCGGCCCGAACTGCGCGGCCGCAATGCCCGCGCCGCGGGTTGGCGGCGGACGCCACCAGCGTGCCACGCTGTCGTTCCAACATGGCGATAATACATACTGGGCAGCTTGCCACACCGCGCGCCGGTTTCGCCGGCCGGAACCGGTAGCGCCGCAGCGGCGGGCCGGCTGCGGCCCGGGCGCCCACACGCCCTCACCACGCACCTGCACACCGACCATGGGATCCGAATCCGCCATCATCCTGTTCGCCCACGGGGCGCGCGACGTGCTCTGGGCCCAGCCGGTGGAGCGCCTGCGCGCCGCCATGGCAGCGGCCCGCCCCGAATTGCGGATTGCCGTTGCCTATCTTGAATTGCAGACGCCAAACCTGCTCGACACGCTGGGAGCGCTGGCAGCCGAAGGCGTGTCGGCGATCGACATCGCGCCGATATTCTGGTCCCGGGGTGGCCACATCGCCCGCGACCTCCCGGCGCTGGTCGCAGCCTTTACGGCAGCGACACCTGGCGTGCGGGTGCAGGTGCTGCCCGTGCTGGCGGAGTTGCCGGGCATGGAGGCGTTCGTGGCCCGGGCGATCCTCGCCAAGGCGGGGGGAGCGCCCCTTCCGGAGACCCGCACGTGACCACGGCCAGCGGCGCAGCCTTCAGCGCGGCACCTTACCTGCGCGAGATCGGCCGCGGCAAGGACGGCAGCCGGCCGCTGGCCCGGGAGCGGGCGCGGGAACTCATGGACGCCATCCTGGCCGGCGAAGTGGGTGATCTGGCGCTGGGCGGCGTGCTGCTGGCCCTGCGGATGAAAGGCGAGTCCGCATCTGAAATCGCCGGATTCCTCGACGCGCTGGCGCCGCATCTGGCGCTGGCACCCGCGGCAGCACCGGCCTGGGTCATCCTGCCCAGCTACAACGGCGCACGCACCTTGGCCAACCTGGTCCCGCTGCTGGCACTGTTGCTGGCGCGCGACGGCATTCCGGTGCTGGTCCACGGCCAGCATACGGAACCGGCCGCCGCACCTCGGCCGCGGGTCAGCAGCGCGGCCATATTCACCGCGCTCGCCCTGCCGCCCTGCGCCACCATGGCCGAGGCCGCAGCCTGTGCGCAAGCGGGCCGGCCGGCAATACTGGCGCTGGAAACTTTCGCTCCCGGACTCGCCCGCCTGCTCGGACTGCGCGCCATCCTGGGAGTGCGCAACGTCGGCCATACCCTGGCCAAGCTGGTGCGCCCGGTTCAGGGCGCCTCGCTGCTGGTCTCGAGCTATACGCATCCGGACTTCGGACGGCTGCAGGCCGAACTGTTCGCGGCGACCGGGGCCCTGGCCATGACGCTGCGCGGCACGGACGGCGAGGCCGTCGTCAGCGCCCGGCGCGGCCAGGGCATCGACCTGTGGCGCGATGGCAGCTGCACAACGGTGATCGCCGGCGAATCGGTCGCACGCGCCGCAGACGATCTGCCCGCCACCGGCGCGGCCGAAACCGCCGCATGGACGCTCGACGTGCTCGCCGGCCGGCGGGCGGTCCCAGCGGCGATAGCTGCCCAGCAGGCCGCCATCCGGCGGGCCGTGCAGGGTTGAAGCGATCTACTTCATATATCCATTGTCTATAGCCGCATAGCGAACCCTTCGTTCACGGCGCACCCGGCAACCCTTAACCTTCACGGTCCACAACCGTAAATCGTGCAGGCGCCCGCACCAGGGGCCGCCGGGCGGCCCTTCTTTCCTGGAGCATAGGTTTGATCCTGCAGTTCATCGTCAGCGGAGCCCTGGTCGGATTCATCGTCGGCGCCACGGGCGTGGGCGGTGGCTCGCTTATGACCCCACTACTTACATTGGTATTTGGCATTCCGGCGCAGGTGGCGGTCGGTACGGACCTGCTGTTTGCCGCAATCACCAAGTCCAGCGGTGCCTTTTCGTATGCGCGGCGGGGCCAGATACCCTGGGGCGTGGTGCGCTGGCTGGCCGCCGGCTCCCTGCCTGCCGCCGTGCTCACGCTGGCGGCACTGCAGCTGTGGCAGCCCGACGCCGTGGCGCTGGGCCGCCTGATACGGCCGGCACTGGGTTTTGCCCTCGTTCTCACGGCCGGCGCGCTGGCGTTCCGCACGCAGATCCAGGCGCTGGGTGCCTCATTTGCCGCGCGCGGCGGGGTTGCCGACCTCGCGCTGGCCGGCACCGGAGTTCCGGTGCCCAGCCTGCCCCCCGGCATGGTCACGCAGCCCCTGCGCACCCTTGCTGTGGGTGCCCTGATCGGCATGCTCGTGACCCTGACGTCGGTTGGCGCCGGAGCCATTGGCGTGGTTGCCCTGTTCTTCCTGTACCCTGCGCTTCCCGCGCGCCAGCTGGTTGGCGCCGACATCGTGCATGCCGTTCCCTTGACCCTGGTGGCCGGGCTTGGCCATGCGGCATTGGGAACGGTGAACTGGACCATGCTGGCTGGCCTGCTGATCGGTTCGCTGCCGGCGATACACCTGGGCGCCGCCGTGGCCGGGCGTCTTCCCGAGCGGGCCCTGCGGGCCATGCTGGGAACGATGCTGGTGCTGGTCGGCGGGCGCCTGCTCTGGGCATAGGCAGGAAGACGCAATGTACCGCTACAACGACTTCGACCAGCGCATGGTCAACGAGCGCGTCGCGCAGTTTCGCGACCAGGTGGCACGCTGGCAAAGCGGCGCCCTGAGCGACGACGAGCTGCGGCCGCTGCGACTGCAGAACGGCCTCTACATCCAGCGCCATGCGCCCATGCTGCGCGTGGCCATTCCCTACGGGCTGCTGGCCGGATTCCAGATGCGCGCGCTGGCGCGCATCGCGCGCACCTGGGACCGCGGCTACGGGCACTTCAGCACGCGCCAGAACATCCAGTTCAACTGGATAAAGATCGAAGAGGCTCCCGATGTCCTCGCCGCGCTGGCCGAGGTGCAGATGCACGCCATCCAGACCTCGGGCAACTGCGTGCGCAACATCACCAGCGATGCCTATGCCGGCGTTGCGCCGGACGAGGCCGTGGACCCGCGTCCCTACTGCGAACTGATGCGCCAGTGGAGCACGTTCCACCCGGAGTTCGCTTTCCTGCCGCGCAAGTTCAAGATCGCCTTCAACGCCTCCGCAACGGAGGACCGGGCGGCCACCGCGCTGCACGACCTGGGCTTTTACCTGCGGCGCAGCGCCGACGGCGCGGTGGTAGCCGACGTGCTGGCTGGTGGCGGCATGGGCCGCACGCCGCTGGTCGGCGCCATCGTGCGACGCGGCCTGCCCTGGCAGCACATCCCGACGTACACGGAGGCCCTGCTGCGGGTCTACAACCGCTACGGGCGGCGCGACAACATGTACAAGGCGCGCATCAAGATACTGCTGCGGGCGCTGGGCGCCGTTGCCTTCGCGCGCGAGGTCGATGCCGAGTTCGCCTTCCTGGAAAACGGGCCGGGCACGGCCACCCATGCGGAGCTTGCCCGGATCGCGCGCGGCTTTGCGCCGCCGCCCTACCAGGAATTGAGCGTTGCCGCGCTCGAGTCGGCCGCGGCGCAAATGGAAGCGCACAAGGCATCGCAACCGGGATTTGCGCGCTGGCTGGGCCGCTCCGTGCGCCCGCACCGCGTCGCCGGCTATGCCGCCGTGACCCTGTCGCTCAAGCGCAGCGGCATCGCCCCGGGCGACGCCGACGCCGGCGTCATGGATGCGCTGGCATACCTGGCCGATCGCTACAGTTTCGGCGAGCTGCGCGTCACCCACGAGCAGAACATCGTGCTCGCCGACGTTGCCCGGGCCGATCTCTTCGCGCTCTGGAGCGATGCCCGGGAACACGGCCTGGCGACGCCCAACATCGGCCTCATCACCGACATGATCTGCTGCCCGGGCGGCGATTTCTGTTCGCTGGCCAATGCCAAGTCGCTACCCATCGCCCAGGCGCTGCAGGACCGGTTCGACGACCTTGACTACCAGCACGACCTGGGCGAGCTCACGCTGAACATTTCGGGCTGCATCAACTCCTGCGGTCACCACCACGTGGGGAACATCGGCATCCTGGGCGTGGACAAGCAGGGCGCCGAGTTCTACCAGGTGACCCTGGGTGGCGTGGTCGGGCCCGACCCCGAGCGAACCGCCATCGGTGGCGTCATCGGCAAGGCCTTCGCCGCCGAGCAGATACCCGACATCGTCGAGGCCATACTCGACTCCTACGTCGCGCTGCGCGAACCGGGAGAGCAATTCATCGAAACGCTCACGCGGGTGGGCGTGGCCCCCTTCAAGGCCGCCGCTTATCCCGCCCAGGACGAGACCCGGGAGATCGAGAATGTCTGAGGCAGCGCGGATCATCCGCATCATCGACGGCACGCCGCGCGTCGTCGCCGACCACTGGCAGGCCATCGACGGCGCGGCGGCCTGGGACAGCTGCGCGGCCGGCAACGGCGGATTGTTGCTGCCCCTCGCCCTGGCGCAGGCCCATGCCGAACGGGTGCGCGCCAGCCAGGGCCCGGCGCTCGGACTGGTGCTGGCGCCCGACGACGAGCCGGCGGCCGCCGTGCCCTTTTTCCCGCACATTGCGCTCATCGGCGTGCAGTTTCCCAAGTTCACCGATGGCCGCGGCTACTCCACGGCCGTGCTGCTGCGGCTGCGCCACGGCTGGCGCGGCGAACTGCGGGCCGTTGGCGACGTGCTGCAGGATCAGCTCTTTGCCATGCGCCGCGTGGGCTTTGACAGCTTCGCGCTGGCCGCCGGCCGCGATCCCCAGGCGGCGCTGCGCGCCTTTGCGGCATTCTCCGGTGTCTATCAGGGATCCGTCGACCAGCCGCTGCCCGCCTTTGCCCGGGCCCACGCGTCATGACGCCATCGTCCGCGTCCGCCGGCGAAGGCGCGGCCGTCGAGCGCATCGAGGCGCAGGATCCGGTGCGCAGCGCCATCGAACTGCTGCGCGCCGCGGCCGATCACGGGCCGGCGGTTTTTTCCACGAGCTTCGGTGCCGAGGATATGGTCGTTCTCGACCTCATCCGCAGGCACGGCCTGCCGATTGCCATGTTCACCCTGGACACCGGCCGCCTGCCGGAGGAAACCCACGCCCTGATGCGCGCGGTCCAGGAGCGCTACGGCCGGTGCTTCGAAACCCTGTTCCCCGACGCCCGGTCAGTGCAGGAACTGGTGGCGCGCGACGGCAGCAACGGGTTTCGCGATTCGGTGGAGAACCGCAAGGCCTGCTGCGCCGTGCGCAAGCTCGAGCCGTTGGGGCGCGGGCTGGCCGGCAAGCGTGCGTGGGTCACGGGGCTGCGCGCTCAGCAGTCGGCCACGCGGGCTCACCTGGCGCCGCGCGAGATCGATGGCCAGCGTGGCGTGGAGAAATTCAATCCGCTGCACGACTGGAGCGAGGGCCAGGTCTGGGACTACCTGCGCACACTGGGCGTTCCCTACAACGCGCTGCACGACCGGTTCTACCCGAGCATCGGCTGCGCGCCCTGCACGCGCGCCGTTGCGGTCGGCGAGGACATCCGCGCCGGCCGCTGGTGGTGGGAAAACGCCGACTCCAAGGAATGCGGCCTGCACCCCGGCGGCGCTGCGGTGATCCCCCTGCGGGTGACGGCATGAGCGGATCGACCGTCACCGCGCACGTCGACAGCGCGCGGCTGCCGTCACATACCCTTACGCACCTGGACTGGCTCGAATCCGAGGCCATCCATATCCTGCGCGAAGTTGCCGGCCAGTGCGCGCATCCCGCCCTGCTCTTTTCCGGGGGCAAGGATTCCATCGTCCTGCTGCACCTGGCGGTCAAGGCTTTCCGGCCGGCGCGCTTCCCGTTTCCGTTGCTGCACGTCGACACCGGGCACAATTTTCCCGAGGTCATCGAATTTCGCGACCGGCGCGCCGCCGAACTGGGCGAGCGCCTGATCGTGCGCACCATCGATGAGTCGATCGCCCGCGGCCGGGTGGTGCTGCGCACGGCCGACGAATCGCGCAACAAGCACCAGTCGGTGACGCTGCTCGATGCCATTGCCGAATTCGGCTTTGACGCCTGCATCGGCGGGGCGCGCCGCGATGAGGAAAAGGCCCGGGCCAAGGAACGGGTGTTCAGCTTCCGCGACAGCTGGGGCCAGTGGGACCCGAAGAACCAGCGGCCGGAGTTGTGGAACCTCTACAACGCGCGCGTGGCCGCAGGCGAGAACATGCGCGTCTTCCCCATCAGCAACTGGACCGAGACCGACGTGTGGCAGTACATCGGCCGCGAGCGCCTCGAGGTGCCGAGCCTGTACTACGCCCACCAGCGGCTGGTCGTGCGGCGCAACGGCACCCTGGTGCCGGTGACGGAACTCACGCCCCCACGCAGCGGCGAAGCGGTGGAAAGCGTGAGCGTGCGTTTCCGCACGGTGGGCGACATCACCTGCACCTGCCCGGTCGAGTCCACGGCCGCCGATTGCGAGCAGATCGTCCTGGAAACCGCCGGTGCAACCCTCACGGAGCGGGGCGCCACGCGCATGGACGACCAGACTTCGGAAGCCTCGATGGAACAGCGCAAGCGCGAGGGGTATTTCTGACATGGCGGGCCTGCGTGCGATGGACAGGGCGGTGATGGACGAACGCGTGGCCGCGGGCACTGACCTGGGCGTGCTGCGCTTCCTGACCTGCGGCAGCGTGGACGACGGCAAGAGCACGCTCATCGGGCGCCTGCTGTTCGACACCAAGACGCTGCTCACGGACACGCTGGCCAACCTGGAGCGCAATGCGCAGCGGCGCGGCCTGTCGGCCATGGACCTGTCGCTGCTCACCGACGGACTGGTGGCCGAGCGCGAGCAGGGCATCACCATCGACGTGGCCTACCGCTATTTCGCCACGGCGCGGCGCAAGTTCATCATCGCCGACAGCCCCGGCCACGTGCAATACACCCGCAACATGTTCACCGCGGCCTCCACGGCCGACGCGGCGGTGCTGCTGGTTGACGCCCGCAAGGGGCTGCTGCCCCAGACCCGCCGCCATGCCACCATCGCCTGCCTGCTGGGCGTGCGCCACCTCGTGGTGGCGGTGAACAAGATGGACCAGGTCGATTACGACGCAGGCCGCTTCGCCCGGATTTCCGCCGAGTTCCGGTCCTGGCTGGACCTGCAGCCGGGACTGCGGGTTGCCGTCGATTTCCTGCCGCTGTCGGCCCTGGAAGGCGCCAACGTGGTCGACCGCGATCCGCGGCTGGCGTGGTTTGACGGACCGACGCTCATCGAGCTTCTCGAGCGCCTGCCAGCCAATGAGTCCGATGCCGCGGCGCCGCTGCGGCTGCCCGTGCAATGGGTATGCCGCCCCGAACAGGCGGATTTCCGCGGCTACGCGGGGCGTATCGAATCCGGCAGCATGGCGGTCGGCGACCCGATCGTCGTTTTTCCGTCCGGCGCCCGGTCGCGGGTCGCCAGCCTGGCGATCGGCCCGCAAGCGCGCAAGCGCGCCGTGGTTGGCGAATCGGTCATGGTGACCCTGGCCGACGATATCGACATATCGCGCGGCGATCTGCTGGCGAGCGCCACGCACTCGCCGCCGGTGGCGGTGTCGCGCCTGGAGGCCACGGTCTGCTGGCTGAGCCAGACGCCACTGGAGCCGCGGCGAGAATACCTGCTGCGGCAGGCCACCCGCGAGACCCGCGTGCGGGTTGCCGGCGTTGCGGCGCGCCTGGACATCGAGAGGCTGCAATGGCTAAAGGGCGAGGCGACCGCCGTTGTCCAGGCCAATGACATCGTGCGCCTGCAGCTGGGCACGCAAAACCCCATCGCCGCCGATCGCTACGAGGACTTTCGCGCGATCGGCAGCTTCATCCTGATCGACCCCGTGAGCAACAACACCATCGCGGCCGGCGTGATGGGCGACCACCCGGCGGCCGCCGGCTGACCGTCGGCCCCGGGGCCGGGGGTGCGACGCACCGTCGCGCCGGCGCCGGCGCTACACAAAAAATAGGCGCCAAATTGCGCCCGCGCGCGGCGGGCCTGCGCAGGATTGCCTAAAATGCCGGCCATCGGGTGTTGCTCGCGGCGCTTCCCGCCGCCTGGCGTGGCACGCCACCCGACCAGGAAGACCGGATGAAGCCTCTGCGCAATCCAGAACGAGAAGTCTTGTACTTTCGCGACCGGCTGGTGTCGGCCTCCGTCGTGGTGGCGCTGGGATTTGCCGTGCTGTGCCTGCGCCTCGTCTGGCTGCAGGTGGTGCGCCACGGCGAATTCCAGGCGCGCGCCGAGCAGAACCGCATCGCCCAGGTGCCGGTGACCGCCAATCGCGGCCTCATCAAGGACCGCAACGGCGTCATCATCGCCAAGAACTACTCGGCGTACACGCTGGAGATCGAGCCCGCCAAGGTGGACGACCTCGAGGCCACGATAGACGCGCTTGCCACGGTGGTGGAGATCGCGCCCCGGGAGCGCCGGCGCTTCCACAAGACGCTCGACGATTTCAAGCGCCTGGATTCGGTGCCCATCCGCACGCGGCTCACCGACGAGGAGGTGGCGCGCTTCACCGCGCAGCGCTTCCGCTTTCCGGGCGTCGAGCTGCGCGCGCGGCTGTTCCGCCAGTATCCGCTGGGCGAGACCGCGTCGCACCTGCTGGGCTACATCGGCCGCGTCAGCACCAAGGACGAGGAGCGGATAGATCACTTCTCCCGGCCCGACAACTACAACGGCACCGATTACATCGGCAAGATCGGCGTCGAATCGAGCTACGAAGAGCAGCTCCACGGCACCACGGGCTTCGAGCAGGTCGAGATCACCGCCGGCGGGCACCCGGTGCGCACCCTGGCGCGCACGCCCTCGGTGCCGGGCAACAACCTGATCCTCTCGGTGGACATCAAGCTGCAGCAGATCGTCGAGCGCGCCTTCGGCGACCGCCGCGGAGCGCTGATCGCCATCGAGCCGGCCACCGGCGACATACTCGCGTTCGTCTCCAAGCCGACCTTCGACCCCAACCTCTTCGTCGAGGGCATCGATCCGGTCAACTGGGACGCGCTCAACGGCTCCATCGACAAGCCCCTGCTCAACCGCGCGCTGCGCGGCACCTACCCGATAGGCTCCACCTACAAGCCCTTCCTGGCGCTGGCGGCGCTGGAACTGGGCAAGCGGCGGCCCGACAGCATCACCTACGACCCCGGCTACTGGTCCTATGGCGGGCACCTGTTCCGCGAAGGCGGCCCCAAGGGCGGCCACGGCGCGGTCGACCTGCGCAAGTCCATTGTGGTGTCGAGCGACGTGTACTACTACGTCCTGGCCAACGACCTCGGCGTCGACGCCATCCACGATTTCATGCGGCCCCTGGGCTTTGGCGAGCTCACCGGCATCGACATGGAGGGAGAACTGGCCGGCGTGCTGCCGTCGAGCGAGTGGAACGAACGGCGCTACCACCAGAAATGGTTCGGCGGCGAGACCATCTCCATCGGCATCGGCCAGGGCAAGAACGCCTTCACCCTGCTGCAGCTGGCGCATGCCACGGCCACGCTCGCCAACAACGGCGTGATCATGAAACCGCACCTCGTCAAGGCCATCGAGGACGCGCTCAACGGCACGCGCACGCTCACGGTCAGCTCGGAATCGGGCCGCATCCCGCTGCATCCGGACAACCTCGCGCTGGTGCGCTCGGCGATGGTGGGGGTGACGAGCGAGCCCGGCGGCACGGCCTACGCCGCGTTCAAGGGCGCGCCATACGAAACGGCGGGCAAGACCGGCACCGCACAGGTCGTGGGCATCGGCCAGAACGAAAAATACAATGAACACGCCATCGAGGAGCGGCACCGCGATCATTCGCTGTTCATCGCCTTTGCCCCGGCCGAGCCCGGCGCGCAGCCGCGCATCGCCATCGCCCTGCTGGTGGAAAACGGCGGCTGGGGTGCGCTGGCAGCGGCGCCCATCGCGCGGGCCGTGATGGATTACTACCTCACCGGCAAGGAGCCGGCCGCCGTGAGCCTGCAGAGTTCGGACCCCGGCAACTGACCATGGACAGCTCCACCGGCCTGCGCTTCCGCCTGGTCAGCTTCGGCCGCTCGCTCGACCCGACGCTGCTCGCGGTGCTGGGCGCACTGACCCTCATGGGGCTCATAACGCTCTACTCGGCGGCATCCGACCACCCGGGAAACTTCGGCAGCCAGTTGCGCAATTTCGCCTTCGCCGCCGTGATCATGCTGGTCTTCGCGGGATTCTCGCCCAGCCTGCTCCGGCGGGTCGCCGTGCCCGTCTACGGATTCGGACTGGTCGCGCTGCTGGCCGTGCTGGTTGCCGGGGTGTCGGTCAAGGGTGCGCAGCGCTGGCTCGACCTTGGGTTTACGCGGGTGCAGCCGGCCGAGATCATGAAGCTGGGCGTCCCCCTCATGCTGGCCTGGTACTTCGACCGGCGGGCCGGAACGCTGCGCGCCATCGACTTCTTCGTCGCCTTTCTCATCGTGCTGCTGCCGGTGGGGCTGATCGCACGGCAGCCCGACCTGGGCACCGCCCTGCTCGTGCTGGCCGCCGGCTTCTTCGTCATCTTCTTCGCCGGCCTGCCCTGGCGCTGGCTGATCGGCATGGGAGCCACGGGCGTGGCCGCGCTGCCGGTGGTCTGGTCGCTGATGCACGACTACCAGCGCAACCGCATCCTGACCCTGCTCGATCCGATGTCCGATCCGCTGGGCAAGGGATTCCACACGCTGCAATCGATGATCGCCATCGGTTCGGGCGGCATCTTCGGCAAGGGCTGGATGCAGGGCACCCAGACCCACCTCGAATTCATCCCCGAGCGGACCACCGATTTCATTTTCGCGGTCTATTCCGAGGAATTCGGCCTGGTGGGCAATCTCGTGCTGACCCTGCTGTTCTTCGTTCTCGTGGCGCGGGCCCTGGCCATCGCGGGCAACGCGGCGACACCGTTTTCCCGCCTGCTGGCGGCGGCCATCGGCATGATCCTGTTCACCTACGCCTTCGTGAACATGGCCATGGTGAGCGGCATACTCCCCGTGGTGGGCGTGCCGCTGCCGCTCATCAGCTATGGCGGCACGGCGCTGGTGACCATCGGCATGGCCTGCGGCATGCTGATGACCATCCAGCGCCACCGCAAGCTGGTGCAGAGCTGAAGCGCGCGCCGCATGGAGCCCCGCCAGCCCGCCGCCCGGTCCATGCTCCCATGGGCTAGGGGCCGGTTCCTGCTGCTGGCCTGCCTGGCGCTGGGCGCCTGCGCCACACGCCCGGGCCACTATTACCAGGATGACGGCCCGCCCGAGAATGCTCCTGCCGGCCTTGCGCAGACGCCCGACGCCGTGCCGCGCGTCGAGGCGCTGAACCTGCGGGCCAACCGTCCCTATTCGGCCCTGGGTCGCAGCTACACCCCTGACGTCAGCGATGCGCCCTTCGAACAGCGCGGCGTTGCCTCCTGGTACGGGCGCCAGTACCACGGCAAGCCCACCGCCAGCGGCGAGCCGTACGACATGTACGCGATGACGGCGGCCCACCCCACGCTGCCCATACCCAGCTATGCGCGCGTGAGCCGCCCCGACGACGGGCGCAGCGTGATCGTGCGCATCAATGACCGTGGCCCCTTCCTGCAGGACCGGATCATCGATCTTTCCTATGCCGCGGCCACGCGCCTGGGTATCGTGGGGCCGGGCAGCGGCGAGGTGAGCGTGCGCAAGATAACCGCGCACGACATCGCCGCCGGAACCTATGGGCCTGCCGCTGCGCCCATGGCAGCGAGCAATGTGCCCGCTGCGGCGGCACCGGTGGCGGACGCGCCGGGGCTGCCCACCGAAGCTGCCATAGGCTCACGCGTCGTGGCCTCGGCCAGCCCCGGCTCCACGGCGCCCGCATCGGCCACCCCGGCCATTGCGGCGCCGCTCGGGCCGGTTGCCGTGGCGCCGGTGACAGCGGGCATCGCGGTCCCGATCGCGCCCTTGGCGGCCCCGCCCCTTGCGCCCCAGACCCAAAAGCCGACGGAACCAACGGCACTCGCATCGCCACCACGGGCGGCGGCCACGCCATCGGCCGACGGTGGCGCAGCGCCGGCAACGTCGGCACCGCCGGACGCCGCGCCGGCGGTGGCGGCACCCGCAGCGGCGGTTGCAGCCGTGGTTGCGGCGGCGCCGGCTGCAGCGCCCGGGCAATCTCCACCGCCAGCGGCGACCCCCGCCATAAGCGATACTCCCGCGGCAGCCGCCGCCGATGTGGCGGTCAGCAAGGGCAAATGGTCGGTGCAGTTGGGAGCGTTCGCCGTTTTAGCCAATGCCGAGGCGCTGCGCGACCAGCTGACCTCCTTGCTGGCCAGTCCCGAGGCCGAGGTGCTGCCGGCTGGCAGCCGGCACCCGCGCATCGAGTCCGACGGGCACCTCCATCACGTGCTGGTGGGGGCCTTCGACGCGCGCGCCGATGCCCAGCGCGGCGCGCGCGCGCTGCAGCGTTACTTGTCCCGCGAGACGACCATTTACCGACCTTAGCTGGTCACGGAAGCCAGTTGCGCCGCGAGCCATTGTTCCAGCGGAACGGGGCGCGCGAACAGGTAGCCCTGCAGGCAGTCGCAATCCAGGCCGGCGAGGAAATCCGCCTGCGCCTGGGTCTCGACGCCCTCGGCCACCACGTGCAGGCGGAAAGCCTGCGCAACGGCGAGGATGGATCGCACGATGGCGCGGTCGTTGGCATCGTCCGGCGTGTTCTGCACGAAGCTCTTGTCGATCTTGATCTCGTGCAGCGGCAGTTTCTTCAGATACGCAAGGCTCGAGTAGCCGGTACCGAAATCGTCGATGGAAAAGCGTATGCCCAGCGCCGCCAGTTCCGCCATGCGCGAGGCGACGTCCTGCCAGTCCTCGATGAGCAGGCCCTCGGTGACCTCGAGGATGAGGCGCGTAGCCGGCGCGCCGCTCGCATCCAGCATGGCGCGCAGCTGACCGACGAAATCTTCCTGGCGGAACTGGCGCGGGCTGATGTTCACGGACAGCGACAGCGGCGAGCCGGCGGCATCGATGCGTGCCAGCGCATCGCAGGCCGTCTGCATCACCTGGCGGCCCAGCTGCAGGATAAGGCCCGATTCCTCGGCGACGGGAATGAAGACCGATGGCGGCACGGCGCCGCGCCCGGGGTGGGTCCAGCGCACCAGCAGTTCGCCGCCGATCTGCACGCCGGCCGCGTTGACCTGCGCCTGGACATGGAGGGCGATTCCCCCGTTGTGCAATGCCTCCTGGAGGTCCTGCTCCAGCGCCAGCCGCTCCTCCACCTCGGCCTGCATCGCCGATTCGTAGTAGGCGATGCGGTTGCGGCCCATGGCCTTGGAGCGATACATCGCGGTATCGGCTTCGCGCAGCAGGTCGTCCACGCCCTCGCGGGCCTTGGGGAACATCGTGAGGCCGATGCTGCCGGTGCCGCTGTAGAGCGTACCGTCGACAAGGAAGGGACGCTCGAGCACCGTGCGCACCTTCTCGGCAACGGCCATGGCGGCGCGCGCCGCTGCCTCGATGTCGTCGCCCAGGTTGTCGACCAGGACGACGAACTCGTCACCGCCCAGACGGGCGACGAGGTCGGCCGAGCGCATCAGCTGGGTGAGGCGCAGCGCGACTTCCATGAGCAGGCTGTCGCCGACGGAGTGGCCGCGGGCATCGTTGAGGCGCTTGAAGTTGTCCAGATCGAGGAACATCAGGGCGCCGAAATTGCCGGTGCGGCGGGCCGATTCGAGCGAAAGTCCGATCCGGTCGAGCAGCAGCCGCCGGTTGGGCAGGCGGGTCAGTTCGTCGAAATAGGCCAGCCGGTGCGTTTCCGATTCGGCCAGCTTGCGCTCGGTGATGTCGCGAAAGATGGTGCTGCCCAGCAGCACGCCATCGCGGCTGGTATAGAGCGACGAGCTGACCTCGGCCTGGAAGCGCTCGCCATTGCCGCGGACCATGGTGATCTCGCCGCGCATGCGCCCGGTGCGGGCCCGCTCCTCAAGCAGGATGGCGCAACGCGGATCGTCCAGGTCGATCACCCCCGACCGCCCGCGGCGGATGAGTTCCGCCTCGTCCATGCCCAGCATCTGGCAGGCCGCCGGATTGGCCTTGAGCGTTGCGCCGTCGGGCCGCGTATGCAGGATGCCATCGATGCTGCTGGAGAACACGCGCTCATAGGACTCCTGGATCTCCTGCCGTTCGAACTCCATGCGCTTGACCTCGGTGATGTCGTCGGTCATCAACATCAGTCGCGGCCGCGCGGCGGCGTCGCCCGTTACGGGCAGCAGGCGGAAGATCACGTTCATCCAGAGCTCGCGGCCGAAGCTGCTGGTCACCTTGCGCACGGCGGTCACCGGTTCGCCGGTTTCCATGGTTCGAACGGCAAGCTCGTAGATGCCGCTCGACTTCCATGAGGCGATGGCATGAAAATTCTGGGCGAGCAGCAGCTCCACGGTGCCGCCGACCTGGCGCGCGATCGCTTCATTGGCCGAGACGCAGTTGCCGTCGGCATCGAAGATGCTGATGCCGATGGGGGAATGGGCGTAGATCTGCTCGTTGAGTTCGCGCTCGGCCCTCAGCACCAGCGCGGCCTGCTTGCGGTCGGTGAGGTCGGTATCGGTGCCCGAGATGCGGATGGCATTGCCGTAGCTGTCGCGCAGGATGTAGCCCCGGCACAGGACGGGCACGGCGTGCCCGTCCTTGTGAAGCATGCGCATCTCGAAGCTGTAGTTTTCGCTGCCGCTGTCGATCGCCTCCTGCATGGCGCGCCGGCGCATGGCGCGGTCGTCGGGATGGACAAGGCGGTCCCACAGCCGGTCGTCGTAGGGCAGTTCGTCGCGTTCATACCCCAGGGCTTCCCAGCCGCGGGCCGAATACGTGTGTTCGTTGGTGACGATGTTCCAGTCCCACCAGCCGTCGTTGGTTCCCTTCAGCACCAGACGCAGCCGGAACTCGCTGCTCTCCAGGCGCAGGCGCGCGTCCTGGAGGCGGTCGCGCTCGTCGCGCAGCTCGTCCAGCGTGCGCGACTGGGCACGATCGAGCGTGACGCTCATCAGTCCCACCAGGCCCATGAAGCCGAAGCCGGCCACGTAGAAGGAACGCACCGCTCCCGTATCGATCAGCGCGCCCCAGATGCCCGTCGTAATGAGCAGGGCCACGCAGGCGCCCAGGGACACGGCCATGCGCCGATCGCCGCTGCGATACTGGAGGACTGCGCGCTGCAGCGCCCAGAGCGAAATGGCCAGGGTGGGCCCGAACAGGACCGCGCGATTGATCGGCAGGGAGCTGCCGGTGACATGCCCCAGCACCTCGCCCCATGGCAGGACCAGCGGTGGCCCGCTAACGATGGTGTCGAACCGGATGCCGTTGGGCGACAGCAGGTCGCCGGTGACCAGCGCGGCCAATACGGCCGCCACGAGCGCCAGCCACGGCCAGACATGGCGCTGTCCGGTGTACTGGGCCACGAAACCGAAGAATGCAACGCTCAGGCCGCCTATCGATGCGGTCTGCCAGTGCAGCGCCGCGACGGCGCCCGGAACGCCATCGGCGAGGTAATAGGCTGCCGTCGACCACTGGTAGCCGGCTGCGCACAAGCACATCAGGGCGTAGAAAAGAAGCAGGTGCCGCTGCCCGGCGAATACGCGCAGGGCCAGCGCCTGGGCGCCACTGCAAAGCATGACCCCGGCGCTTACCAGGAAGGCCGGTATGACGATCGAGGATGGATTCATTGCACGAAACGGGTTGCCAGGAGCCACGGTACGCGCATCGGCCGCAGGCCAGTAGCGAGGAATGGCTGTCGTTTCGCGATTAGCAGACGGGTATCGGGAATGTGGAATTAATCATTTATTCGCCAATAAATGATTTATGGCATAGTCCCGGCGGGTGAACCATTATTCGGGCGCGTTGCGCCCTGCCACGGCGCCATACAGCAGCGCCCGCGGCAGCCCGCTGACCTTGCTGGCGATCGCAGCCGCCCGGGAGGCGGGCATCTGTGAAGCCAGTTCGAGCAGCCAGCGCAGCGTGAGGGGGTCAATATGGCCGGGATCCGCAGCCGCATCGGCGTGCGCTTGGGCGCCGGCCGGCATGGCGTCGATAATCAGCACGTATTCCCCGCGGGGCGGGGTAGCGGCGATCAGGGCCGGAAGGGCCGCAGCCGTGGTCTCCACCAGGGACTCGAATTTTTTGGTCAACTCGCGCGCGACGAGTATGCGCCGGTCGGGCGCCAGCGCCTGGGCAAGCTCGGCGGCGGTGGTGGCCATGCGGTGCGGAGCCTCGAAAACCACCAGCGCGCCATTGTCGGCCGCCAGCGCATTCCAGTGACGACGGCGTGCCTGGGTCCGCGAGGGAGCAAATCCAACGAAGCGGATGTCGCCCGCGCGCACACCTGCCGCCGACAGCGCCGCGGTCAGGCTGCTGGGGCCTGGCACCGGAATCACGCGGACCCCCGCAGCGCGGGCGGCACGCACGAGCAGCGCGCCGGGATCGGAAATGGCGGGCGTGCCGGCATCGCTGACCAGCGCCACGCGCTCGCCGCGGGCCAGGTGCTCAAGGATCGGGCCCGTGCGTTCGGCCTCATTGTGCTGATGCAGCGCCACCAGGCGCTGGGTAATGCCAAAGCGCGCCAGCAGCGGCGCCGTGGTCCGGGTGTCCTCGCAGGCAACGCAATCGGCGGCGCGCAGCACCCAGAGGGCACGCAGGGTCACGTCGGCGGCGTTGCCCAGCGGCGTGGCCACTACATACAATCCGGGCGCAAATTCCTGCTCGGCGATGCCCGCCTGCCGCCACGGAAACTGGCCGGACCAGGCATCGCCGGCATCACCTGCCGCGGCTTCCTCCATGATCGCCCCCATCCTTGCCCCCTGCCGACCGCTGCCACCGCGGCGCCATCACGGACCCGCGCGGCACCGCGCCGATCCGGGGGGCCCCACCGGCGCAGCCCGTCCACGCTACCGGCCCGAGCAGGGTCCGCCGAGCATAGCGTGAAGTTCCGCCCCGGCGGGACGCCGCCGCAGCAGCGGCACGCCATCGGCACCGCGCCCGCGCAGCGCCTGGGCGCGGCAGCGGAGGAGCGGGCCTGCGCATTCCTGCGCCAGCGCGGCCTGCAAATCGAAGCACGCAATGTGCGCTACCGTGCGGGTGAGATCGACGTCGTCGCCATCGATGGTCACACCTGGGTCTTCGTCGAGGTCCGTTCGCGGTGCTGGCCCGGTGACGCCGCGGCGAGCATCGATGCACGAAAGCGCGGCAAAATACGCCGCGCGGCCCAGTTGTACCTGTCGGGCCGCTTTGGCGACCGCTGGCCGCCGTGCCGTTTTGACGTGGTCGCCGTAGAAGGCAGCCGTATCGCGTGGCTGCCATCGGCATTTACTGGAGAAGAAGAATGGTAATGCGTGGATTGCCGGGGCGCTCGCTCCGTCATCTGGTCCTGCTCGCGCTGCTCGGCGCGCTTGCGGCCGCTACCAGCGGTTGCGTGCTGCTGTTTGGCGGCGCGGCCGTGGGTACCGCCATCGTCGGCACGGACCGTCGCTCGATGGGCATACAGGTCGAAGACGTGGAAATCGAACACCGCGTCAACGCCGCGCTCGACGAGCATTTCTCGCGCGAGTCGGTCCACATCGACGTCACCTCCTACAACCAGAAGGTGCTGCTCGCCGGCCAGGTGCCCACGGAAAAGGACCGCGACTACGCCGAGCGGCTGGCCGCGGTACAGCAAAATGTCCAGCTGGTGCACAACGAGCTGGCCATCGGCTCGCTGGCCGGTCTGAGCAACGGGTCCGACGATGCGCTGCTTGCCGGCAAGGTGCGGGCGGCGCTCATCGATGTGCCCGGTCTGGCCAAGGGGGTCGTCAAGACCACGTGCACCGACGGCAACATCTTCCTGCTGGGCAGGGTGAGCGCTGCCGAGGCGGATCTGGCCAAGCGCGCCGCCAGCCACATCAATGGCGTCAAGCGGGTGGTGGCGTACTTCGAAATCCTCACGGACGCGGAGTTCGCGGAGTTCAAGCCCAAGCCCGCCGACGCGCCGTCGGCACCGGCGCCGGGACCCCATTGAAGCCGGCACCGCGTGCGACGCCCGGTCGAAGCCGGGTACGGTGCCACCCGGCCGGGGCCGCGGCCCTGCTGCTCGCAGCCCTGGCGCTGGCAGCGCCGGCTGGCGTGCGAGCCAGTGATTGCCTGCGCTTTGAGCCCGAAGAGGTGACCCTGGCCGGAACACTGCGGCTGGATGTCGTGCCGGGGCCGCCGCATTACAAGTCCTTCGAAACCGGAGATCGGCCCGAGGGCGTCTGGATGCTCACCCCGGCAAGTCCGTTATGTTTCGATGCCACGCCGGGCGACGACAGCAATCCCGCGGCCAGCAACGTCCAAGTCGTGCAGATCATTCCGCGCACCGCATTTTCCGTGGCCTACAACGGCAAGATCGCCCACGTACGGGGCACGCTGTACCGGCCCCACGGCGGCCATCCGCATGCCCAGGTGCTGCTGCGCGCAACCACCGTGACGCTCGAAAGCCACTAGGCGGCGCCGACGGGCGTCCGGACATTCCGGCGCCAGCGACCGCAGTTGCCGGGCTGTTCAAGCTTTCAGGCGCCGGCAATTCATAGTAACGTCTGGCGCCGAAGCGGGCCGGACCACCGTTATTGCCCCGGCAGGCGCGACGCCGGAATTCGGCGTGTGGCAGGCCTTATCAGGAGCCCCAAATGGTTGGATACGTATTGCTGGGATTGGTTGTCGCAATCGCGGTCTGGGCCATGAGCGCCTACAACGGCCTGGTCGGACTGCGCAATCAGGTAAAGAACGCCTTTGCCCAGATCGACGTCCAGCTCAAACGCCGTTACGACCTCATCCCCAACCTGGTCGAAACGGCCAAGGGCTACATCAAGCACGAGCGTGAAACCCTGGAAGCCGTGATCGCTGCGCGCAACACGGCCGTCACTGCCCAGGCCACCGCCTCGGCCGATCCCACCGACGGCGGCGCGGTGCGGCAGCTCGGTGCCGCGGAAAACGCGCTGGGCGCCAGCCTCACCCGGTTCTTCGCCGTCGCCGAGGCCTATCCCGACCTCAAGGCCAACCAGAACATGCTGCAGGTGAGCGAAGAGCTCACCAGCACCGAAAACAAGATCGCCTTTGCCCGCCAGGCGTTCAATGACACCGTGATGAGCTACAACATCGCGGCCGAGCAGTTCCCGGGCAACCTCGTCGCCAATGCCTTCGGCTTCAAGGCAGCCGAGCAGCTGGCCGCTACCGAGTCGGCGGAAGAAAAGAAGGCGGTCAAGGTCCAGTTCTAGCGCAACGCGCCGGCGCGTTGCCGCCATGGCGATGAATTTCTTCGAGCACCAGGAGGCGGCACGCCGCTCCAGCCGCCTGCTGGTGGGCTTGTTCCTCCTGGCCGTCATCAGCATTGTCGTGGCGGTCAACGGTGTGCTGGCCACCCTCTACCTTGGCGTGTTCGCGGCGCACGGCGCCTGGGCGCGCTTGGGTGTGCACGCCCTGCCCAATTATTTCTTCGAGACCACCACGGGGGTCGTGCTGCTCATCATCGTGGGCGGCAGCCTCATCGAAATCCTCGACCTCGAGGCCGGCGGCGATGCGGTGGCCCAGATGGTCGGCGCACGGGCCATCGATCCGGAAACCCGCGACCCGGCGGAACGCCGCCTGCGCAATGTCATCGAGGAAATGGCCATTGCCTCGGGCATACCGGCGCCGCGCGCCTACGTGCTCGACGGCGAGGAGGGAATCAACGCCTTCGCCGCCGGCATCCATCCGTCCGATGCCATCGTCGCCGTGACCCGCGGCACCCTGACCCGGCTCAGCCGCGACGAGCTGCAGGGCGTGATCGGCCACGAGTTCAGCCACATTCTCAATGGCGACATGGGCCTGAACGTGCGCCTGATCGGCGTGCTGCAGGGCCTGCTGATGCTGGCCCTGTTCGGGCGCTTCCTGATGTCGATCGGCGATTCGCGCAGCAACGCGCGCGACAATGGCGCCCGCGTCATGTTCCTCGGAGGGCTCGCCATCCTGGCGGTGGGTTACATCGGCGTGTTCTTCGGCCGGCTGATCAAGGCCAGCGTTTCGCGCCAGCGCGAATTCCTCGCTGACGCGAGCAGCGTGCAGTTCACGCGCAACCCCGACGGCATCGGCGGGGCGCTGCGCAAGATCGGCGGGCTGGGTGCCGAAGGCGGCGGGGTGGTCGTGCACATGCACGCCGAGACGCTTTCCCACATGTTCATGGCGCCCGTCAGCATGGCGCTGTCCGACGGCATCCTCGCCTCGCACCCGCCCCTCATGGAACGGCTGCGCCGCATCTACGGACGCGCCGTGGAGTTTCTGGCCGCCGAAGCCGTCGATGAGGCGCCGCCAGCCGAAGCGACGCGCCCGCCGCTCGAATACACGCCGGTGTCGCCTGCTGGCGCCGCTGCGTCGCTGCTCAGCCCCCTGGCCGGCGCGCTGGGCCCAGGCACGGCCCCTGCCGCGACCGCAGCCAGCTCGGCGGCCCTGCACGCCTCCATCGGCAAGACGCCCGCCGCGAACCTGTCTTTTGCCGCCGGGATGCAGTCGCGGATCGACGCGCTGGGACTGCGGCCCGCCCTGTCAAACGCCACCCAGGCGCAGTACCTTGCCCTGGCCATGCTGCTCGACACCGACACTGCGGTGCGTGACCAGCAGCGTGCCGCGGTGGTGGAGCGCTTCGGTAGCGACGCCGTGGCGCCATTGGAACGGTATGCGGACATCATCGGCCAGCTGCCGCCGGGCTGGCGCCTGCCGCTGCTCGACCTGTCCATGCCCGCCCTGCGCACGCTGCTGCCCGCGCAGCGCGAAGCACTGCTGCAGCTTGCCCATATCCTCATCCAGGCCGACGGCCGCGTGACCCTCGCCGAATTCCTGTTGTATTCGGTGCTGCAACGGCGCATGCGCCCGCCGACGCCGGCCGGCCGGGGCTTGCGGATCGGCGACACCGGGCCGGAATCGAACGTGGTCATGTCCCTGATCGCCAACGTGCGCCTGCCGCAGGACCCGCAACGGGCTTACGAAGCGGGGCTGGCCGTGCTTGCGGTGCCCGGTGGGTTGCTGACGCAGCAATCCCTGGCGCTGGCGCAGGTCTCCGGTGCCTTCGACCGCCTGGCCCTGCTGGCGCCGCTGGAAAAGCCGCTGCTGGTCAAGGCGTGCTTCGCGATCGCCTTCCTTGACGGCCGGTCCCACTGGAAGGCGGCAAGCTGCCTGCGCACCTTGTGCGCCGCGCTCGACTGCCCCCTGCCGCCCCAGGTCGAAAGCGCCGAGACCGCGCAGTCGGCAACGGCCTGAGCCGCCGATCCGATACCATCGGCGGCATGAAGACCGCCATGACGGCGCCACCTGCTGCACGCCTGGGGAATCGGCTGCCGGATAACGCCGCCGGCGCCGATGTGATACTTGCCGTGCGCAACCTGACCAAGACCTACGCGTCGGGCCTGCAGGCGCTCAGGGCTATAGACCTCGATATACGCCGCGGCGAGATCTTCGCGTTGCTGGGCCCCAACGGCGCCGGCAAGACCACGCTGATCAGCATCATCTGCGGCATCGTCACCGCCAGTCAGGGAAGCGTTTCGGCCGATGGCCACGACGTGGTAGCCGACTACCGCCGCGCGCGCATGACCATCGGCCTGGTTCCGCAGGAACTGGCCACCATGTCGTTCGAAACCGTCTGGGACAGCGTCGCGTTCAGCCGCGGCGTGTACGGCCGGGCGCCCAATCGCGCCTTCCTGGAGCAGGTCCTGCGGGATCTGTCGTTGTGGGACAAGCGCAATGAACGCATCATGGCGCTGTCGGGCGGGATGAAGCGGCGCGTGATGATCGCCAAGGCGCTGGCGCACGAGCCGCAGATCCTGTTCCTCGACGAACCCAGCGCGGGGGTCGACGTGGAACTGCGCCGCGACATGTGGCTGCTGGTGCGCAGGCTGCGCGATAGCGGCGTGACCATCATCCTCACCACCCACTACATCCAGGAGGCCGAGGACATGGCCGACCGGATCGGCGTCATCAGCAAGGGCGAGCTGATCCTGGTCGAGGACAAGGCCGAACTCATGAAGAAGCTCGGCCGCCGCCAGCTCACCCTGCATCTGCGCGAGCCTCTGGCGGGGATCCCCGCAGCGCTCGAGCCCTGGCGCCTGGAGCTGCGCGACCAGGGCCGCGTCATCGAATACCGCTTCGATACCAGCGACGAGGGTGCGGGCGTGCCCGCGCTGCTGCGGCAACTGGCCGAACTGGGCATCGTCTACGTCGACCTGAACACCCGGCAGAGCTCCCTGGAGGAGATCTTCGTGCGGCTGGTCGGCACGGCCGGCGCGCAAACGGCGGCGGTTGGCGCGGCATGAACGCGCTGCGATTCAACCGCCACGGCGTCTGGTCGATCTACCGGATGGAGATCGGGCGCGCGCTGCGAACGGTGCTGCAGAGCCTGCTCACGCCGGTCATCACCACCTCGCTGTATTTCGTGGTGTTTGGCGCCGCCATCGGCCCAAGCATGAGCCAGGTGCATGGCATCGCCTACGGCGCCTTCATCGTGCCCGGGCTCATCATGCTGACGATCTTCACCGAGAGCCTCTCGAACGCCGCCTTCGGCATCTACCTGCCCAAGTTCACCGGGACGATCTACGAAATCCTCTCGGCGCCGCTGTCGCCGATGGAGATCGTTCTGGCATACGTCGGGGCGGCGGCCACGAAATCGATTGCGCTGGGCCTCATCATCCTTGCCACGGCATCGCTCTACATCCGCATCGACATCGTGCATCCGGCATGGATGATCGCGTTCCTGCTGATAACGGCCTCGTCGTTCAGCCTCTTCGGATTCATCATCGGCATCCTGTCGAAGAGTTTCGAGCAGCTGCAGTTCATCCCCATGCTGGTGATGACGCCGCTGACCTTCCTCGGCGGGGCCTTCTACTCGATCGACATGTTGCCGCCGGCGTGGCGCACCGTGACCCTGTTCAACCCGGTCGTCTACCTCATCAGCGGTTTCCGCTGGAGCTTCTTCGGCAGCGCGGATGTCGATGTGGCGGTGAGCATTGCCGCCACGCTGGGTTTCCTGCTGGCCTGTCTCATGATCGTCGGCTGGATCTTCCGGACCGGCTACCGCATCAAGAGCTGACCCTAGGCTGCGCGGCCAGCGGCGACCGCCCTGCGCCGGCCGCCGCGATTGCCATATTAGAATTCCCTGAAGGCGGGCACTTGGCTTCGCCGGATCCGTCTGCCGGACGGCGCGCAATTTCCCGCGGTTCCCGGCGGGGCGGTCGTTGCGCGCCGCGCTGCCATGCTCCGGGCCCGGCGCCAGGGATCAGACGTCGGGAGGCGCGATGCAAGCATCGACAGCCAGGACATGGTGGCGGGTTCTTGCCGGCATGCCGGCTGCCCTGGCAATTTGCGGGTGCGCGTACTCCGCGAAAACGCGCGAGGAGACGCTGCATTTTGAATCGGCCGACGGCGTACCGGCAGCGCCTGCATTTGCACTGAACCCCTACCCGGACGCGCATTTCAGTCTCGAATTCCTCTGCCCGGCCAGCCGGCCGGGCGTCATGTTCGCGCCGGTGGGCCCGCTGCCC